>ENA-OSEO01001735-OSEO01001735.1-sediment-metagenome-genome-assembly--contig:-NODE-1735-length-36654-cov-37.615687_pt1 | contig 36654 bp, 35 predicted proteins | sample MGYA00237883_ERZ534232 | MGnify/ENA metagenome assembly ERZ534232 | reverse complement strand
GCTTTCATTTCCGGTAATATCAATTGCCTTCGCTTGAACCGTGTGAAGACCTGTAGAATATTCTTCTGTGTTCCAGAAAAAGCTTGATGGTGAAACAAGTTGATTTATAACCGCATTATCTTCCTCAACATAATCCTGCCCAGTTGTTTGACTTGAGGTATTCGGATCTGTTTGTTGAGTAGTGGTTCCGCCATCATTGGCAGTTTTCACCGAACTTGTCTGAGGGTTATCTGTATCCGGCCGCGGCTTTGGCAACTCCTTCTTCTCTTCCGAAACCAGATTTCCATCAACAAAAATTTGGATCTTATCAACTTCGGTAACATTTGTAAGCGGATTAGCTTTTATTTCAACTTGCCCGAAGACTGTACTTCCATCTCTTGGTGCCAATCTTGGGCTATAAGCAATATCCATAAATTCTCCCCAATTGGTAATTCCTGTCTCCGCAGCCTTTAGGCTAGGATACGGATTTACCGGGGTGCAATATGTCGGAGGATTACATTCATTGCATAAATGTTTATAGGGGGGCCTAATCTCAAAATGAAGATGCGGAGGTGTTGAAACAGCATTTCCTGTGTTTCCTACAAATCCTATTATATCGCCGGCATTAACTCTTACTCCATCCTGAATGCCTTCCGCATAACCATCAAGATGTAGATATAAATACTTAGTACCATCGTCAGCAACAACTCTCAAATATATACCGGCTGAGGACCCGTGCCTACATTCGATGGTTCCTCCAACACAAGCTATTACCGGAGTTCCTTTTGCTGCAAATATATCTATTCCTTCATGCGCTCTATTATTCGGTGCATTACGATGTTGATCGCTATGAACCGGGGAACCGGACCGGTGATTATGAAAACTGTCACTATACGAGTTCTGGCCCGCTACCGGAAAAAGGATTGGAAAAACTGAGGGTGGAGTTGCAACCCATCGCCATTTTACAGCATGCACACCGGAAAATCCCAATGTTTTAGTTAAAGCAGGCCCTAGGTCGAACTCACGTCCGTCAATATAAGGACCCCTATCATTACATCGTGCTATAACTCTCTTGCCGTTGTATTCAAATTCAACCCAAGTTCCAAATGGAATTTTCTTATGCGCAAAAGTAAGATCTTTATCATTTAGGATTTCGCCATTGGCACATGGCTTTCCGAGGAATCCGTCGCCAATTCCGTAGGTGGAAGCAACTGACTCACTCCATCCTGCCGAATCGGTGGGATTCGCAGGAGAAGCTTGAGCAGCGTCTTGTTGTACAATTTGATTATTTTCAACAGCACTTGCTTCGATCGGAAGAATGAGCCCGGTCATCATAATTGAGATTGTCATTAGCACTGCCAAAACAGAGCTAAGAACTCGGCTTTTATTCTTCCTTAACAAGAATACGTGCATCCACAATCCTCTCTCGCGCAAGAGTAAAAAAAATAACCAAGCCCCTCTCAGCTAGAGTCGTCAAAACATGGTTGGTTATTTTCTGTGTATCTTATTAAGTTACTATCGGATTAAACTGCTATTACTTTAGTTTTATTTTATATAGCGATTGCAATCATAATGAATTTAGAAATAGCCATTTTGGTATAATTTTTCTATTTGTGAATATTTTAACGCATTAAAGGGCTTTTGTAAAATATAACATCCTCATCAGGCAATATATATTGCTCCAAAAAACTGCCTTAACTTAGGTCAATATTTTGATTAATCCCGGTAATCCTTACAGTCATATATATAAATAGGGAACAATATACTTAGTTAAGTACTTGTAAAAAATGATAAAAACTCATAAGCGTTGATCGGTAACATACCGACCAAAAGAATAGCCCTAGCTCTATAACATTTTAGTACCAGAGTAGTTATTAGCAGCCATTATAGTCTCTAAAGATACCTAAGCTCTGGAAATCTTTTCTGCAATCGCTTGAGCCATCTCTGATGTTTTAGCATTGCCTCCAAGATCATAGGTAACCATTTTCCCTTCACCGATAACATCAGCTGTAGCTTTAAGAACTTTCTGTGCCGCTTCCTTTTCACCAATATGCTTGAGCATTAAAACACCTGAAAGAATCATTGCTGTAGGATTGACTTTATCTTGACCAGCATATTTAGGCGCACTCCCGTGAACAGGTTCAAAAACCGCTATTTCATCGCCTATATTCGCCCCCGGTGCAATTCCCAGCCCACCAACAAGGCCGGCACACAAATCTGAAAGAATATCGCCATATAGGTTTGGTGCAAGCAGTACCTTATATAGTTCCGGTTTCTGGACTAGTTGCATACACATATTGTCAACAATGCGATCTTCGAACTCAATCTGAGGATATTCCCCTGCGATTTCCTTGGCACATTCAAGAAATAGACCGTCTGAGAATTTCATTATATTGGCTTTGTGAACAGCGGTAACCTTATTCTTCCCTTCTTTTACAGCATAATCAAAAGCAAACCGCGCAATCCTCTTTGAGGCATCTCTGGTTATTCTTTTAATACTCTCGGCCGTATCATTATCTATCATGCGTTCTATGCCCGCATATAGATCCTCTGTGTTTTCTCTAACCACGGTAAGATCTATCCCCTCATATCTTGTTTTTACACCCTTTATGGTAAACGCCGGTCTTAGGCAAGCATATAAATCAAGCGCTTTCCGTAAAGCAACATTAACGCTCCGAAAACCTGTCCCAACAGGTGTTGTTATGGGCCCCTTTATTGCTACTTTGTTCTTTTTAATTGATTCGAGTACATGATTAGGTAAAGGAGTCCCATACTCGTCAGCCACATCAGCTCCGGCATCAACGACCTCCCATTTAACGTTTACGCCTGTAGCCTCAACAACCTGCTGCGTAGCCTTACTGATCTCAGGGCCTATCCCGTCTCCTGGAATAAGAGTAATAATATAACCTTTTGACATACTAAAACCTCCATTAAATTAGAATAGCCAAACAATTGTATAATGTTTTAGTAAGATAAAAAAGGGGGTTAAAAGTTTTGATTTGAATAAGAAACAAAGCAAGATAGATAATTATTAACCGGAGTTATAAAGTTCTGATGTTACGACTTAAGGACCTTCAGAATACGGTTTCTTAATTCGTTCTCATCCTGGATTTCTTTTATATCAAAATCAAGGTTAAAAAATGCATCCAAGCAAGCCCGTATTATTGTATTCTTGGTTATTCTCTGCTTTTTTGCATTCCTTGACCTGCTTTTCATAATTGATCTTTCAATTTTGCCTAATTTATCAACTTGCTCAACTCGCAGGGGAACAGTTATTCTTTCGTAGTCGAGAACATCAATCTTTTTGATTTTTGTTCTTAACTTCCTAACTTCGGACTTTGGCTTTTCTTCTTTCTTTTCTTCTTTCTCTAATTCCTTATCTTTTTCTGATATTCCAAATAATAAACTATCAATTCCTTTTCCTTTAAGCGACTGTCTTTTGCTCATCTTTTACCACCCTCCGCGCTAAAGCCCTATAGACATCTGCTACATCACTATTTGCTGAAAAAGATAATATTGATGCGCCAGCAATTGTTGACTCGGGAAATCTTATAGTCTGTTTTACAGGAATCTCAAATACTCTATCTCCTAATACTTCTTTTATCTCTTCAAGTACTTCACGTGAATGAATTGTCCTTGAAGCATACATTGTCGGCAACACTGAAATAATCGAAAGATTTGAATTATAGTATTTCTTCACCTGCAGTATCAGAACATATAGCTCATTAAGTCCTTTTAATGCCAGATAATGACATTGGAGTGGAATTAAAACACTATCTGCTGCAACCAGGGCCGATAGGGTTAATATATCCAGGGAAGGAGGACAATCAATCAATACATAATCATATTTCTTAATTACACTTTTTATTGCCTTTGATAATTCTTTCTCCTTGTTCACCAGGTTAACTCGCCCCGCAGCTAAATCACGATCCGCCGGTACCATTTCCATTCCCTTTACACCGGTTTCTCTTATCGCATCTACCATTTTAACTTTTTCTTCCAATAAAACCTGATAGATTGTTCTCTTATTTGTACCCAGATCCACACCTAAGCTTATCCCTAAATTACCTTGCGGATCCATGTCCAATAGAAGCACTTTTTTACCAAGCTCTGCTAAGGCTGCCCCGAGGTTTATTACAGAAGTTGTTTTCCCAACTCCCCCTTTTTGATTTGTCACCGCTATGATCTTGGCCATCCCGATCACCTACTTATACCTTCCAAGACATTTATATACCTTTTCAAACTCGTTAGTTAAAAATCTTTGTTATTAAGACATTTTACTTGTCGGCATAGACCAAATTATAGTTAAACTTTTTCTCTTATTATAATGATATACACTAGTGGAGAGGATGTAAAGTTAATATAAGAGGTTCCTAAGTTACTATGTTATGAAGTTAATACTTTGGTCTTTCTTTACAATTTAAAACCTTTATTCTTCTGAAAGTGTTTTGCCAAACCTCCGTCATTTAAAATTATTATCATTACTTTTGGAAGAGGTTTTATTTCAATTTCCTCGTTTCTGCTTATGCAGTTAATTATACCTTTTTCTAAGTCAATGCTTAACTTATCATCTTCATTTATCTTATCTGTATCACATTCAATCACAGGCAATCCCACATTAATTGCATTTCTATAAAATATCCGAGCAAATGACTTCGCAACAACTGCCCCTACTCCCGCAGCTTTAATTACCTGTGGTGCCTGCTCCCTTGACGACCCGCATCCAAAATTATTTCCTCCTACAATGAAATCTCCTTTTTGTACTTTCTTGCTAAAATCCCTGTCCAGATCTTCCATTAGGTGCTGGGCAAGTTCATTCATATCAAGTGTTTTAAATTTATACTTACCTGAGATTATATAGTCCGTATTGATATTGTCTCCAAATTTATGTACTTTTCCTCTTAATTCCATTCCCTTCTACTCCTAACGTTCTTTTGCTATATCTTAAAGTATTTCCTGGGATCAGTAATCTTTCCTTCAATTGCTGACGCAGCAACCGCGGCCGGTGAACTAAGATAAATATTTGCATTGCTGTTTCCCATTCTTCCTTTGAAGTTACGATTTGCCGTTGATATTACATTCTCACCATCCGATGGTACACCGTTATGTGTTCCCACACACGGACCACATCCAGCAGTTACAACTGCCGCACCTGCCTCTACCAGTACCTCTAATATCCCTCTTTTCATTGCCTCAAGATATATTCGCCGTGAGGCCGGTGCTACTATAAACCTAACATCCCTACTTATTTGTTTGCCCTCCAGAACAAGCGCGGCAATCCGCAGATCCTCCAGACGCCCATTGGTGCAAGTGCCAATATAAGCCTCTTGTATCGGAGTACCTTCAACCTCTGCCAGCGGACAAACATTATCAACACAATGAGGCTTTGCTATCTGCGGTTCCAAATTGGATACATTGTACTCTCTAACCTCAGCATATGTTGCATCTTCATCAGGGTATACCGGATCAAATTCCTTTTTTGTATGCTTTCTGACCCATCTTGTGGTTTTTTCATCACAAATCATTAGTCCGGCTTTTGCTCCCATTTCTATTGCCATATTTGATATGGTAAACCTGGCATCAACACTTATAGCGTCTATTGCTTGTCCTTCGTATTCGGTCGCCATATAAGTGGCGCCGTCCGCTGTCATCTCACCCATTAAAAATAGAATTAAATCTTTTGAAAATACTCCCTGGGGAAGAACTCCATTTAATGAAAACTTAATTGTTTCCGGTACCTTAAACCATAACTTACCCGAGCTCATTGCCGCCGCTAAGTCGGTCGAACCAACCCCGGTAGAAAAAGCATTGATCGCTCCATAAGTACAAGTATGCGAATCGGCTCCGATAACCAGATCCCCGGGAACAACATGTCCTTGCTCCGGTACTAGCTGGTGACAGACCCCACAGCCAATATCGTATATTTTAAATCCATGTTTCTCTGCAAATTCCCTCATCATTTTATGAAGAGCTGATACTCCCTCCGATGGACTTGGGGCACTATGATCGATAACGAAGACGATTTTATTCGGATCAAAGACATGCTCCTGGCCCATATCCTTAAAAGCTCTTATTGCCAGGGGTGATGTTCCATCTTGACCCATAACAAAATCCACATTGGCGATAACAATTTCACCGGCTCTTGCATCTTTCCCACTATGATTGCTCAGTATCTTTTCAGCTATAGTCTTTCCCACTATTTCTCTTCCTTTTCCTTACTTTTCATATAATCTCTGTATATGTACATAAGCTCCTTATCAAAAAGAGCTCGCTTCAGCTCAACTGCTTGTTTTCTCACATCAGCCAAAAGTATGGCTGATAACTCATCATCCAAATCAATTCCGTACTCTTTAAATTTTACTTTGAGCGAGTGGCTTCCTGAATGCTTTCCGATCACCAATTGGCGTTCCAGTCCAACCTCTTCAGGTGAAAAAGCTTCATAGGTGAGCGGATTTTTGATAACACCATCCGCGTGAATTCCTGATTCATGCGCAAAAACATTTGTACCGACAATAGCTTTCCAAACAGGAATAGTTCTGGCAGAAGCTCTGGCAACATATTCAGAGAGTTCTCGAAACATCTCTGTCTTAAGCCCGATATCCAGTCCCCCGAGATGCTTAAGAGCCATTGCTACTTCCTCTAAAGCAGCATTTCCGGCTCTCTCGCCTAATCCGTTCACAGTAGTATTTATCCAACTTGCACCTGCCTTAACCCCGGCTAAAGCATTAGCGGTTGCCATGCCGAAATCATTATGTGTATGCATCTCAATTTCCATATCTAAAGTGTCTACCAAGAATTTGATTACTTTATAAGTTTCAAACGGGTCCAGTACTCCAATTGTGTCACAAAACCTCAAACGGTCAGCTCCTACTTCTTTTGCCGTTTTTCCAAACCGTACTAAGAAATCCAGATCGGCCCTTGAAGCATCTTCGGCATTTACGGAAACATACATATCATGGCTTTTGGCAAAATCAACTGATTTTTTAATGCTCTCAAGTACCCACTCTCTACTTTTCTTCAGCTTATGATCGATATGTATATCTGATGCCGAGATAGAAACGGCTACCGCATTTACACCGCAATCGACAGAGTGCTGTATATCGGAAATCACTGTTCTGTTCCACGCTAAAACGCTTGTATTTAGGTTAAGACCGGCAATCTTTTTAATGGTTTCTTTCTCGTCTCCACCCATTGCCGGTATTCCACATTCGATCTGATCTACACCAACCTCATCCAGCAGTTTTGCTATCCTGATCTTTTCCCCATTAGCAAAAACAACCCCCGCGGTCTGCTCGCCATCTCTTAGCGTAGTATCATCTATCCTTATATGCAAAGCCCGGGGAACAGTAGTATCCTCTAATTTGAAATTGTGCAACTCCCTAAGATTCAATTTTATTTTCCTCCATATTATTGTATAAGGAGTAATTTACCCTCTCTGCGCAGTTGTAGATAAGCTTGGTTGTCTGCAAATGGTAACCCTCTCGCTTACCAGCCTTACTTCCCGACAAACTATATTTACCTTTCACAATGAAGTAATGGCCGGCAAGCTTTAAATCTTATTCTAGCGGTAAAATATATATAGGCTTTCGCTCAAAATATTTTAGAGAAAATAACCGGAGTTAGCAAGTATAACTACATTTTTGACAGTTTATCGCTTAATAATTTATTTACGAGTCCTGGATTGGCTCGTCCCTTGGTAAGCCTCATAACCTGCCCAACCAGAAATCCTACGGCCTTCCCTTTTCCAGCTTTATAGTCTTCAACCGCTTCTTGGTTTTCTTCCAATACCAAATCAACAATTTTAGCTATATCATCTTCATCGCTAATTTGAGTGAGTCCCTTGTCTTCTATAATTATCCCTGGAAGTTTTCCGGTTTCAAACATCTCCTCAAATACATTCTTGGCAATCTTTCTGCTAATTGTGCCGTCATCAATCAATCTAAGTAACTGAACAAGATGTCGGGGAGTAACAGCACATTCATCAATTTCCAAATTTTCCGCGTTTAGATGCTTGGAGAACTCCCCCATTATCCAGTTACTTAGATTTTTTGCATCCTTATAATTCTCAAGACATTCCTCGAAAAAATCCCCCATTGCTTTTGAAGATGTAAGTACACCAGCATCATAAGGCGGCAGCAAATACTCCTCCTCAAAACGTTTCCTCCGGCTATCAGGCAGTTCCGGCAGTGTAGACTCAATCTCCTTTATCCATACGGGGTTTATTTCCATCGGCACCAAATCCGGTTCCGGAAAATATCTGTAATCATGAGCATACTCTTTTGTTCTCAGCGAAGTGGTTATATTCTTCTCCGTATCCCAATGCCGCGTTTCTTGTTCAATCTTCCCGCCTTCTTCCAATACCTGCTGCTGTCTCTCGATTTCATAAGCAAGAGCCTTCTGAAGGGCTTTGAAAGAATTCATATTTTTTACTTCCGTCTTGACACCCAGCTTACTATTCCCCTCAGGCCTCATGGAGATATTGGCATCGCAGCGCAATGAACCCTGCTCCATATTGCAGTCCGAAACAGCGAGATGTTCAAGGATACTCTTAAGTTTTTGCAAAAAGGCCTTTGCCTCTTCCGGTGAACGGATATCCGGTTCGCTAACAATCTCCATCAAAGGCACACCGCACCGGTTGAAATCAACTATACTGTAATCCGCTCCAGCAATTCTTCCTGCACCGCCCTTGTGAATAAGTTTTCCTGTGTCCTCTTCAAGATGAACCCTGGTTATTCCGATTTCGCGGGTATAATCACCCATGTCAACCTGGACTAAACCACCCGAGCAAAGCGGGAAGTCGTATTGGGAAATCTGATAATTTTTAGACATATCAGGATAGAAGTAATTTTTTCGATAAAACTGGCTGAAACCGGCTATTTCGGAATCTAGAGCAAGACCGGTCTTAATTGTATACTCAACAGCTTTTTTATTAATAACAGGCAAAGATCCTGGCAATCCAAGGCATATAGGACAAGTTTGGGTGTTGGGGTCTTCCCCAAACAATGTCGGAGAACCACAAAACATTTTACTCTCGGTTAGTAATTCAACATGAATTTCCAGACCAATTACCACTTCATATGCCATTTACGCAACCTCCGCAACATTTACCATTGATAAATTCAATATTTATAAAAAGTTGCCAGCTTTTGCTTATTTAAGCTTCGGTTTTTCTTTGAACCCGAAATTCTGCTCGAATGTATATGCAACCCTGAGAATAGTTTCCTCATCCAGTGCTTTACCCATTATTTGCAGTCCAATAGGTAATCCCTCAACTTGTCCGCAAGGAATTGAAATCCCCGGGATACCTGCCAAATTAACCGGTATGGTGCAGACGTCAGATAAGTACATCTGCAGAGGATCAGTTGTTTTTTCACCAATATTAAAAGCAACTGTTGGCGATGTTGGTGATATTAAAACATCAAACTCTTCAAAAGCTTTTTTGAAGTCATTAACAATTAAGGTACGGACTTTTTGGGCTTGACCGTAGTATGCGGAATAATAACCAGCACTTAGAGCATATGTTCCCAGCATGATACGACGCTTAACCTCACTGCCGAAACCTTCAGCACGGGTTTTGGCATACATCTCAATTACATTATCCGCTTGTTCTGTGCGATATCCGTATCGAACACCGTCAAAACGAGCAAGATTTGAACTTGCCTCGGCTGGAGCAATTATATAATATGCGGATAGTGCATGTTCTGAACTGGGGAGAGTAGTCTCTTTGGCTGATGCTCCCTGACTTTCCAATAATTTGATGGCATTTTCAATTGCGGCCTTTACTTCAGATTGCACACCTTCGCCCATAAATTCTTTTGGAATTCCGATTTTTACACCCCTCACATCATTAACCAGCGCTTTTGTATAGTCTTTTTTCTCTGTATCAATTGATGTGGAATCCATCGGATCATGGCCGTATATATAATTTAATAACAGCGCACAATCTTCAACATCCCTGGCAATCGGCCCGATTTGATCCAGTGAAGAAGCAAAAGCCACCAATCCATATCGCGAAACAAGCCCGTAGGTTGGCTTAAGCCCCACTACCCCGCAAAGAGCCGCTGGCTGCCTGATAGAACCACCTGTATCCGACCCAAGAGCCAGGATCGCTTCACCAGCTGCTACTGCCGCTGCCGAACCACCGCTTGAACCACCGGGAACAGCATCCAGTTTCCAGGGATTGTGAGTCACCTGAAAAGCTGAATTCTCTGTAGAGGAACCCATGGCAAACTCATCCAAATTGGTCTTTCCCACCAGCGTAATGCTCTCACTCAGAACCTTATCCACTACAGTTGAATTATATACCGGATTGAAATTGCCCAAAATTCTTGAAGAACAAGTAGTCTTGATTCCCTTAGTGCACATATTGTCTTTCACTGCAACCGGAATCCCCGCTAGCGGTGAGATATTTTTACCCTCTTTTATTCTTAAATCAACATCTTGAGCTTGCCTTAAAGCTATATCTTCAGTCAAAGTAACGTAGGCTTTGACTTTTTCTTCAACGTTCTTTATCCGCGAAAAGACATCCTTGCAAAGCTCTACAGCGGAAATCTCTTTCGCTTTTAACATTTCATGTAATTGATGAGCGGGTAAGTTAAAAAGTTCCATTCAAACTCCCTTTACTAATAATCCAGTACTTTCAATGACCCCAAACAATCTATCTATACAATTCTTGGCACTGCGAAACCGCCGTCTTCTTTCTCGGGTGCATTCAACAAGGCATCTTTTTGCGAAAGAGGCTTTTTCACTTTATCTTCCCTCACCACATTTGTTACCGGCATCACATGCGAGGTCGGTTCAACATTAGAGGTATCAAGCTGAGCAATCTTACCGGCATGATCTAATATATGGCTAAGTTGCTTGGTAAATAGCTCTTTTTCCTCCTCGTTTAAAAAAAGCCGGGCCAAATGGGCAACGTGCTCAACTTCCTTTTTACTAATTGCCATTAACTTCAACCTTTCTGAGCATAGATAAGTATTAATGATAATAAATTATTAAGCGAATGTAGAATAATGGGTGGACCTAGTGACTTTTCCTTTTCATATAAGAAAGCCAGGATTACCCCCATTGCCACTACCGGAACCATAAGCCAAATACGGGCATGAAACAGCGCGAAAATAATTGCGCTAATTATTATACCAGCCCATATTCCAAATTTCTTACGAAATGCAGGGTATATGAATCCCCGAAAAAACGCTTCTTCCGCAATAGGCGCAACAACAGCCACTACTATTACCGCCAGAATCATACCCATTGTTCCCGATCCGAATATATCAGGTATCCCTTTCACCAGCTCTTCGGGAGGCTTAATCCGAAACAGAGACATGGCTATTGCTCCGTAGACCACCGTAAATACTTTTATGGCAATTAGCCATACTACACCTTGAGCAAGACCCCAGGGAATATTATAACTATAAAACCCTAACTTATTAAAAGAGACCTTATACTGTCTTATACCAAAAAACCAGGCCAGAAAGAGAAGTATCCCTTCCATAAACGTCATCACAAATGCCGCAAGCCAAGAATTGGCAGAAGAAGCCAGATGACCGGAACTAAAAGGGAGTAAACTGAACAGAAATCCGGGAAATATTAAAATAAACAAGACAATTAGGGCCCTAACTACATCACTTACACCCCATGGAACCTCTAAATTAGTTTCGTTCATTATTCTTCAATCATCCTCAAGAAATCTTCTTCGTTGATAATTTTTATTCCCGCATCTCTTGCCTTATCAAATTTACTGCCGGGGTCCTTCCCCGCTACGACATAACTGACTTTGTTGCCTATGCCGGAACTTATATTCCCGCCAAGCTCTCTCACTTTTTCTTGTGCCTCTTCCCTGGTTAGCCCGGACAGAGTGCCTGTAAACACAAAAGTTAGCCCTTCAAACTTTTGTGGTGCTGTAGGTAAAGCCTCTTGCATCCTAACTCCTGCCTGACGTAGCCTCCCCAGAACTTCAAGATTTTTTGGAAGCTTGAAAAAGTTAACTACACTTTCCGCAATTGCCGATCCCACTTCTTCCGTATTCACCAGCTCTTCAAAATCTGCCGCTTCCAATTTATTTATCGATGGAAAGTTCTTTGTCAGCACATCAGCTAAATGTGAACCGACATGTCTAATTCCCAGACCATATAAAAGCCTTGAAAACGGTCTTTGCTTTGAACTTTTAATCGCCATTATCAAATTCTCAGCCGCTTTTTCGGCATAATACTCCAAATCCAGCAAATCTTCCTTTTTTAAAAAATAGAGATCGGCGATATCGGATACAAGACCGTTGTCCAAAAGCTGTTTGACTACCGCGGGACCCAGGCCGTCTATATCCATGGCACCACGGCTGGCAAAATGTAATAAATGCTCAAACCTCTGGGCGGGACAATCAAGACTTGTGCAACGGGTAACCGCTTCTCCTTCCGGTCGAATTACCGGAGAACCACAGGCGGGACACTTTTTAGGCATATTGAATTGCCTTTCATTACCCGCGCGTTTACTTTTTATAGGGGCAACGATTTCCGGGATTACATCTCCCGCTTTTTGTACAATAACCGTATCCCCGATTTGGATATCCTTCCTTCGCATTTCATCCTCATTGTGAAGCGTTGCCCTGCTTACCGTTGAGCCTGCTACTTTAACCGGATCAAGAACCGCCACAGGTGTTATGGCCCCGGTTCTGCCGACATTCACAATTATATCAAGGACCTTGGTGGTCTTTTGCTCGGCTGGGAATTTATATGCAATCGCCCAACGGGGTGCCTTTGATGTCTCACCAAGTCTTTTCTGGAATTCAAGTGAATTCACTTTTACCACTATGCCGTCAATCTCATATAAAAGACTGTCTCTTTTTTGCTGCCAAAGATTACAAAAATCAAAAATATCCTGCTGTGTACGAGCCAAAACAGCCTCGATACTTGTCTTAAAACCCGCTTTTTTAAGATACTGAAGAACTTCCCAGTGAGTAGATAGACTTAGATCATCACCATAAAGTATTTGATAGAAAGTGGAGTCCAGCGCCCTTCTGTCAGTTATTTTAGGATCCAACTGCCTTAGAGAACCCGCAGCAGCATTTCTTGGATTGGCAAAAAGTGGCTGCTCCGTTTCTCCCCTCTCCCTGTTTATATCCTCAAATTGATCTTTGGAAAGGAATGCTTCGCCCCTTACTTCAAGAAGACGAGGCGGTTTGTCCAGTTGTAGACGCAGAGGAATTGAGCGAATAGTTTTAATATTCGGAGTTATATCTTCACCTACCTCACCGTCACCTCGCGTAGCTCCTCTAACCAATATGCCATCTTCATAGGTAACGGCAATTGCCGTTCCGTCAATCTTAAGCTCGGCAACATAATCCGGTTCTTCATCAGGTAATTCGCGATTAATACGTTTAAAGAACTGAGTAAGTTCATTAAAATCAAATGCATCGGCAAGACTAAACATTTTGGCACGATGGCGAGCCGGTCTGAAACCTTCAGCCGGGGGAGCACCAACCCGCTGAGTAGGAGAATCAGGAGTTATAAGTTCCGGATGTGATTCCTCAATGTTAATTAATTCCCTTAATAATTCATCATACTCGGCATCAGTAATTTCCGGGGAATCAAGCACATAATACCAATAATTATGGTGTTGAATTAACCGGCGGATATCATTTGCTCTTTTTTTTATTTTTTCAATATCTTCCGTCTTTATCACTCCATATCCAGGTACCTAGATAATCATTGTGTATTATACTACAATCAAATATATGGGGACATACATTAGCAGGCCGGTAAACTTACCGCTTCCAATATAATGAATGTGTCCCTATATTTTTATCTAAAGTGTCTAAACACTACTTACAAACTAACAATTGTCAGGTTAAAGAGGATGGAACAAAGAAAAGAAGACAGAAGAGTTAACAAAAAAGCTGTTGTGGTACCTGAAAGAAGAACTGGTTTCGATCGACGTAGCGATAATCATACAGTCGGGCACAAAGTAGCTCACCATCTCAGCAAAAATCTATTTTTATTGGCTTGCCTTCTTATACTGATAAATTTGTTGAACTTCGCCGACCTGATATTCACTTATCTTGCACTGGGCGCCGGACATGATGAGGCCAATCCTTTCTTAAGATACATTTTTATTAACTTTAGCCCTTTAGTCGGTGGATATATCAAACTCGGTGTAGGATTTATAGTAACTCTTGCTATCTGGCACCTGCGCAAATACCGGCGTATGTTGGAAGCAACACTTTTGATACTGGCAATTTATATGGGGATTTTCTTCTACCATTTATTTGTAACTCTCCGATATATTTGACCATATAATGACTCTTCAGCAGTTTAAATAATAGTGCATTTAGCAGAGGGATTGACAAATAAATGAAATATATCTAACGTTAGTTATATTATGAAACCGAGTGTATCGGTTAAACAACAAATTCTAGATTGCTCAATACAACTCTTTGCCCGCAAGGGTTTTAACGCTACTTCCATTCGAGAGATTGCAGAAGAAGCAGGAACTGTTATACCTAATATTTACTATTATTTTGGCAATAAAGATGCCCTTTATAACAATATTTTGGAGACAACCAATGATGAGTTTTCAAAAAATATACAGCTTGCGTCTGCAAAAAAAGCATCACTTAGGGATCAATTAATCTCAATGATGAAAGCAAAGTACAGTTTTATAGAAGAACACCCTGATCGTATGCGCATAATCTTTAGAGAATGGTTTGCTCTGGAAAAGCAAGCAGAACCTGCATCTGAAAATGACACCTCGGTGCTTAAGGCTCTGGCAACAATGGCCTATATGGTGCGAGAACGAACTAATATAGGGGAGTTAAGAAAAGTAAATCCGGAACATGCTGCTTGGCTTTTAGTGGGAACTTTCAATGCATTTGATATCGGCTTTATAAGCTTTGGCCTCACACCATCAGATGAGGAGATCGAGGCAGTAGTTGATATCGCATTAAAAGGATTATCCGGGAAACAAAGTATTTAATTTCATGTATTTCTGTTCCTTAAACAGGCGAAATATTAACTCGATTTATTCCGGAAGAATAAAATATCTGTCTCCGCCCGAGGACTTCGCGACGTAAAGAGATTGGTCAGCATAGTGAATAAAAGCTTTTGTATCATACTTTTTCTGATATTTTACTATTCCAACGCTTAGGGTTATACGATATGAGCGTAATTTTTGACGGATCAAGCCCAGTAGTCTTTCTGTTACAATTACCGCGCCATTTATCTCAGTTTCAGGTAAAATCAAACAAAACTCATCGCCGCCATAACGGAAAGCCTGGTCATTCGTTCGTAAGCACTTTTGAATAAGCTCCCCTAGCTTTTGAAGCACTTTATCACCCACAAGATGACCCCTTGTGTCATTCAATATTTTAAACCCGTCAAGATCAACCATTAGAAGAGTCAAATCACTATTATGTCTTTTTGCCCTGGCAACTTCTTGATCCAGCTGCTCGTAAAAGAACCTTTGATTATAAAGACCTGTAAGGTTATCAGTAATAGAAAGCTTCCTTATCTCCTCTTCCCACTTCTTTCGCTCGGTCATATCACGGATTATGGCCTGGATAAGCTTTTGACCTTTGAAATCAAGAAGTCTCGCACTTATTTCGACCGTTGTCTTAGTTTCCTTTGCTGTTAGAAGCTTACACTCTTTACGAACCGAGCTCTTCTTTCTTAAATCCCGCAATATACATGAATATTGTTTGGGCTGATCAGGCAAGGAAAAATCATCAAGTTTCATTTTTAAAAGTTCGCTCTCAGAATAACCGGTTAGTTCAATTGCCCTGCTATTTATGTCAAGTATCCTCGCATCACCGGTTAAAATAAATATAGCGTCGTTTGATTGTTCAAATAAGGCTCTGAACATTGCCTCGGAGTCTCTCAGAGTTTCAATTGCCTTTCTTTTCTTGGTAACATCTCTCATTATGGCCTCAACGCCGACCAATTTACCGTTTTCCTGGTAGGGATGCATGCCGATCTCTAAGAATATTACATCATCATTTTTATTCATCGCCCGTACAACTATAACTCTGTCCGTTTGGTCACATGTAACTTGACCGCGAAATCTCTCTAACGCATCTTCTCGATTTACCGGGTGAATAAAATCTTCAAACTTCATATTTTGCATTTCTTCGACATCGTAACCGAAAATTTTCAAATAATAATCGTTATAATGGACAATTTCTCCCCGCTTGTTAAATACAGCAACCGGATCGCTAATGCATTTGAACAAGCTCTCATACTTATCCTGTGATTCTTTAAGTTTTTCCTTCGCTTTTATTTCATGGGTAACATCCTGTAAAACTTCAATAGCTTTTGGCGGTGATTCTCCCTTCATCGGATAAGTGCAAACATTAAAGAGGCGTTCATTTCCGTTTTTATCGCGAAAAGTGTGGATTGTACATATAGGACCTTGTTTCTTAAATACTTCGGAAAGAGGACAAACCGTAAGATTATTACATGGATGTGTTTGCTCGCGAAGGATCTCATAGCATTTACTTCCGATGACTTCATTAGCTGATAATCCTACGAGATTAAAATAGCCCTGATTCGCCCAGACAATTCTGCGCTCATTATCAACAACTATAATTGCTTCTTTTATGGTATTAATAATCGCTTTAAATGCAGGAAGATATTCAATAAGCTTCTCTTTTGGTTTATTGTTTTCGTTTTTTAACTTCAGCTTTGAAAAGTTCTTCTTTTCAGCCATATCCGCTCCTAGAAAGGAACTTGTTAAACTTATAACTTGCTAATCTATTGTTGTTAAGCATTACATATGATTCTCTTGCATCTTTTATTATATAGGAATGTATCACAAATTTCCGATGCAGCCGAATAAGAGGTTTGAGAACCCATTAATAAGGATATCGTCTTTTGCCGGATTTGCTTTAGTTCAATTTGCTAGTTAATACCAAAAAGATATTCCGCATTTTTTGAAGTCACTTCCGCCACTCTTTCCATTGGAATATTCTTTATTTCAGCAATGCTTCGCACCACTTCAACAACACATGCCGGCTCGCTCACTTCGCCCGGCCATCCTTTAGGAGGTTTAAGATAGGGTGAATCCGTCTCGGTTAAAATATTTTCCAGAGATATATCTTTGCATACTCGCTGAAGTTTACGATTAATTAATAAGGGTAGCGCAAAGGAAAGATAGAATCCTATAGAAATAGCCCTTTTTGCCTGTTCTATATCACCGGTGAAGAAATGAATCACTCCTCCATTATCCGATTGATATTCTTGCTCTAGAATATCCAGGACATCGTCCATTGCCTTCCCACTATGAATAACAAGAGGTAGATCATACTTGATCGCCAATTCAATTTGTCGAATAAACATTTCTTTTTGCTTTGTTGTCTCGAGTTCATCCGGTTCAAAGCGATAGTCTAGTCCGGTTTCTCCAATTGCCACAACTTTCGGTTCTTTTCTTTCAAGATAAGAAACAAGAACATCCCAGTCATTTTTGGTGGTCTTAGAAACAAGATGCCTGCTGATGCCTAGAACCAGATAAATCTCAGGAAAGCGTATGGCAGCTTCAAACGCGGACGTGTAACCTTCAGGCTCAGCCATTACAGAGATTATTTTTTCTACTCCATAGTCTTTTGCCCTCTCCAATTGCCCGGAGACATCCGAAAGAGAATAAGGATATTTCTTTGTAAAATGGGCATGTGTATCTATCATGAGTATTTCCTTTTTGGTTTATAGAGAACTTATTTTGATGTCTCCCCAGGCACCGATCCGGTCATCTTTGATAATAACAATTCCTTGAATACCATCAATGCTTTTACCGTAATCAAGCGCATTCTGAATATCCTTGGGATGGTGAACCTTGTTGCCTATTGCCGTTGCTGCGGCATCGGCAAGAGCTGTATCTTTGGAAACAGCCACAACCGCATCCGCTTTACCGAAACTAAGGGAGTGCCCGATTGTACCGGCAGATGTACAAACTCCAAGAGGCGTCTGAGTAGGCGATATTTCCAGCCCAACTTTATTGCTTAAAGGAGATGTGCCTGCATATACCGCAACAGTCCGTGGTTTTGAAGTAAGAATAAAAATGTCTCCACCATTTTCAACGATTATCTGATCCGAGTATTTCAGCAGTTCCTTACCCACATACTCAGCAATTGCCCCCGCAACGGCGGCCATCGGTCCAACACCGGTTTTCTTCGCTGCTTCTGCCATTGACCTCACGATGTCAGGAGCTGTTCCGGGAACATCAAGGGGCTTAAGGCTTTCCTGAAAAACCGGCTGTTTCACTATAAATTCTTCCAGGTCATGGCGATACTTCCTTACCGACTCTTCCGCTTCTTCTTCCAAATTCCCGGAAGCACTGATATGTAGATCGGTCTCTTTTACCACCACCCTAAAAGACACCAATCCTCGTGCCAGCATTTTTTCACGATAAGTCCGGGCTTCATCCATATCTTGCCTAACCGTAAGCGATGAACAAATTATGCTTCCAAGTATATTTATAGCAGCAAACTAAGCTAATTCTATACTATTTAATCCCAGCATAACAAAGCGAGTATTTTATTAAAGAGTTAAGGAATTATAAGAGGAAAGAATAATGTTGGCTTATTCATTAAGGAGTTTGGCATCTGCCGGCGGCCAAAAAACCAGGACTCCCTCACCAATCAGATTCTTTAGGGGAACAAATCCCCAGCAGTGACTATCAAAGCTGTTATTTCTATTGTCTCCCAGCACAAAAATATATCCTTTAGGGACTTCTTCCGGACCGTATTCATAGTTTGTGTCTTCTGCTTCTTCTACTTTTAGAACAGAGCCATTTACATAAACATTGCCGTCACGCACTTCCACAGTATCACCGGGCAAACCGATAACACGCTTTAAAAAAGGTAATTTACCGATACCTTCGGGTGGATCAAAGATTACAATTTCTCCCCGTTCAGGCAAACGAAAACGATAGGCAAGTTTGTTAACAAGCACTCTATCGCCTATCTCGATGGTGGGGATCATTGAACCGGTGGGAATAACATAAGTCTCGGCAATTGCAGCTCTAATACCAAGTGAAATAATGAAAGCAACTAGCACTAAGAGAATGAGCTCTCTCAGCTCACGGTAAATTCTCTTACTCAAAGAAACTCCTTAAGTCGCGTCTTAATAAACCCATATATAAATATTTTACAACTTTTGACAATTTCTGGAAAGTTCTTCAGCTACTTCCTTCGAGGATTGCTACGTACAATTGTTTAATGATAATCATCTACCAGGAATACAAAACGATGAAATTATATGTCTAAAGCCTGTTTATTTTTTCAATCATATTTTCTACATTGATACGTTGTTTGTCACACACAGGACAGGAACAACAACCGATATTATAGAATCCTTTCCAAAATCCTATATTTGAATCCGGATTGTTCTTAAGATCATCCGCCCAGTCAATTTCCCAACAATTTTTCTTCTGCTCATAAGCAGCACAAGATATATTTTTCCTAATTTCCTTGTCGGTAATTCTTTTTGCCTGGCAGTTGGGGTTCGCGTTCCAGCATTTGTAGCCGTTTTGTTTCATTTTTACTCCTCAGAACGAATCTGAAATTATTAAAACCGCAACTTGCGCACTTTTCCGAATCCCATATGCTCAAATACAAGAGCAGGGCAAATACTATTCGCTTGCTTCTAATAAATAGTTATTAGCATCGATCTTGTACAATGCAACATGAGTTCCTTTTTTAAGATCACCTTGTCTGAATAATTCGTCTACTTTTAAGTGGTAATGCTCATGTTGGGTCCCTATGCAATCGCAGGAAACCGCAGCAATTACTGCTTCAAAGCCCTGGTTATCAAAAGACAAGTTAAACTTGGTATCCGAAGGAGGAAATTTGTTCAGCATATCTTTAGTGATAAATATGTACTGTCGGTCAGCTTCTTCACCCGAGAGTCTTCTCTTGTAAACCTGTTCAGCCATTTCCCCACCCTTCTCTTATTCCTATCCAAGAACTCTTCAAGAATTGTATGTTATGCTTTCGCCATAAATCCCTTATTTCCTGGTAAAAACAACTTTTACCAGGTTAAACAGGATAATGTTACTCAAAACCACTCGCTATCACTCTTTCTCTTGCCGGAATATATCCATAACCACAGACTTAAGAATCTTTCCTTTTTGCCTTAAAAATAAGCCAGTTTTTCTCTCCTTTCCAATTCGTTTTTATTAGCAGATAACGGCCTTTTAATTTGTTTCCTTGCAGCTTGAATTCAATCTCTTTGAGGCTTCGTTTTATTAACTCGTAATAACCGGAATCCCAAATTATTACCGTACCCGCTCCGTATAATCCTTCGGGGATATCGCCTTCGAAATCAATATAATCAATCGGGTGATCCTCAACTTCCACAGCTAAATGCTTAACTCCGATCTCGGTCGGAATTCCTTTGGGAACTGCCCATGATTTTAATACCCAATCATTACCATCAATCTCCGCCGTCATTTCCAGACGGAAATCATAATGAAGGTGAGAAGCATGGTGCTCCTGCACAACAAATCGTGTGCTTCCATCTTGTTTAGTGTTTGCATGAGGCTCGGGTGTTTCTTTGAACTTTCTTTTTTTCGAATATTCACTTAGATTATTCTCCACTTTTTAAGTCTCCTTGTCCCGGTATTCCATATAACAATATTCATATCATGGTTCAAGAAGTTCCCTGAACTTTAATGCATTAAAAACAGCATATCCTTGAGCATCGTTGTTAAAATACGCGTAAATATCCCTATTATCATCCACCCATTGCTTTACTTTGGAGGCCCATTGTTTAAGCTCTTCATCAATATATTTGGAGCCATAAAGAGCCTCTCCTCCGTGAAAACGCAAATACATATAGTCTGCCGTTATTGTTTCATGGCAGGTCCAGCGTGATGAATGGGCAATACACAAGGAAATATCATATCTCTTTAGCACATCATAAATTTCGGGGCAAAACCAACTCTCATGACGGAACTCAAAGGTATGCCGGTATTTTTTTGCTTCCTTATCCTCTCTTAATAATCGACAAAAATTCTCTATTCTTTCCGTGTTCAAATAATAGTTGGGAGGTAGTTGCCATAAAATTATGCTCAATTTTTCTTTTAATCCCCTGGCATTTTGAAAAAAAGCGGCAAGCGGTTCCTTGCAGTCATTTAACTTTTTTATATGAGTAATATACCGGCTTCCTTTTATTGCAAAAATAAATCCTTTATCCGTTCTATTATACCAACCCTCAAAGATATTCTTTTGGGGCAGACGGTAAAAAGTGACATTCAGCTCAACGCTCCTAAAGTTCCGGGCATAATACTCCAGCCATTCCCTCTGGGGTATCTTGCGAGGATAAAAAAGACCGCCTCCCCAATGTCTGTAGTTATAACCGCTTGTCCCTACTAAAATCTGACCGGACATGGTTCTGTCCTCTTGGTAGGTTCCTTGCTTAACGAATAATGCAGTTTAATGGCAGCTAAACACTAATAATGCTGACCGGTTGTCCTAATCCGGATTGCTCCAATCCGATCTTGATTCAATAGTACTAATAAATTGTTTTACCCATTCTATCTCCACCTGCCGGTGCATCAAAGGCCGGGTAAACAAGGCTGTCATAAAGAAAGGAAGCTTTTCTCCCCCTTGGGCTTGCCAAAAACTTTTTAACTCTGACTCCTCATTGGTTAGTTGCCCGAGATAGGATTTAAAGCAGGCGAGAGCTTCGTCTTTATTAAGATGCATTAGATTCGACATGCCAAGATCCACGTCTGAAAACCGGCGTTTTGGTTTTGCCAGTATCTCAACAATCGATTTTTTAAGTTCCTCCTTACCCTCTTTGGTAATCGAATATACCCTGCGGGTCGGCATTGACTCCTGTTTTTCGACCTGACTTTTCACCATTCCCCTTTTTTCCAATTTATTTAACACGTAATAAATCGAAGAAAAACCGATCTCGGTCCAATGACGCATTCCTCTTGCCTTGATTACCTGATTGAGTTCGTAACCATATTGTGGTTTTTCAGCAACAAGACCGAGCAATGCAATCTCCGCGTTAGTCATTAAATCCTCCTTCTTAGGCAAAATCACTGTTCTAGTAATAGAATATCACTAATTATGAACTTGCCAAGAAGAAATTCAAAAACCGCATATCAAAATAACAGAAGGATCGGCAAGTAGATAAAAAACAGTTGGCAATCCATATCTTTATAGAATACGGATTGCCAACTATCCAATACTTCGCGCATTAAGACTCTTAGCAGTCTAATCTAGTTCAGGTGTTGTTTGTCGAATGCCGCCAATGCTTTTATTAAGATTTCTTCATCGGGATTGCCAATATGCAAGACTTCATTCTCAACTACGAAAACTGGTTCTTCTTTTACAATTATGGATTCTTCATCACAGCTGCGATCAATGTTTATAACATCTAATTCCAAACTCGGCAACCTTTTCTTAATGCGCGATGCCAGTTCGATTGCTGCCCCACACTTATATGAATTATCTTTTATGTAAATTGTCAGAGAAGGCATCCTGACCCCTCCAGTCTTTCTGTATCTTATCTTTATCACCAAAAATATACCTGTTATCCACTGCTGTCGGTGATATATCGCACAATACATTTTTGTTATAAAACACTAAACAAATTTTATTTAATCGCTTTTAACAATCCTGGCAGATATTTTTCAATATGACCTTTATTTAAAGAATAGAATCGAAACTGCCCGCGTCTTGTCACTTCTATTAAACCGGCCTCTCTAAGTGTCCTGAAGTGGTGAGAAAGTGCCGGTCTTGTCAGATCAGACTCTTTAATTAATTCCGAGCAAGGTGCCTCTTGGCATTCTATCAGCCTAATAATAATTTGCAGCCTTGTTTCATCCGATAGAGCCTGGAATATCTTGACCCGAATATCCACAGAAAAACCTCTTTTAAATAACTTTAAATATTTATAATTATAAAACTATTTAACTATCGGTGTCAACAATAAACTACAGTAGGTTTTACCGGTCTTAAAAACAACAGAGGGATGATTTGGAAAGCTCTTTTACGGGACCATTAACTCTTTAAGGGTTTTAATAAAACCCATATACCCAAAAAGATTAATATTACCGGCCAGAAATATCCCATCAACCGCCAGAAATCCCAGTCCAAAAGTTCAAAAGTGGTAGCTAGCAATAATCCACTCAGAACAAAAAGCCCAATACCTAAAACCAGCGGCCAGACTTCTTCTTTTCTGGTACCTAAAAAATATACACAAATAAAAGCCAGGCCAATTGCAATCACAATTAAAGGCCAGAATCTCTTTTCATCCACTAAGCCTGATTGAAGCAGTGCTAGGACTATACTTAGAAAGGTTAAAATGAATCCCGGAATCAAGAATCCCACAGCTTTTCCTGAAATATAGAAAGCGGCAATAAAAGCGGCACCTAAGATAACAAGAAAAATATTAGCGGCAATTCCCTTCCAAAGACCTAAATTAATTAAAAGGAAGTATATACCCAACAAGATGAGCATAATGCCAATCAATATTTTGCTACGATTCTTTTTTGAAGCCAATTTCCCACCCGTTTGATCTATTCCAAACTTCAAACAAGAAGCACATGGAATAACCGCACTATATAACTTCTATTCTTCGCCTCTTGATTGCAAATCCTTTAGGACTTCTTCAAGCTGTTTCATTTCCTCCCCGTAGCCTGTCCAGTCGCCCGATTTTAAATATTCCTGTGCTTTATTAAAATGATCTGCAGCTTGATCGATAAGTTCCGCAACAGATGCTTCGCCTTCTTTTGGCTTTTCTTCCTCTTTAACTTCCTCTTCCCCTATAAAAACTTTTTCCAAAGCACCCTGAAGAGTTTCTTCCATGGCGATCTTATTGCCAAAGGCAACTATCACTCTCTTTAACTCAGGAAGCTCGGTACGTTCTGCCTGCAAATATATTGGCTCTATAAAGACAAGAGACTGTTCAATCGGAATGACCAAGAGATTACCCCGGATTACCTTTGATCCGCTTTGGCTCCATAGAGTAAACTGCTCTGATATCTTAGGATTCTGATCAAAACGAGCCTCAATCTGAATCGGACCATAAATAAGCTTCTGTTTCGGAAACTTATATACAAGGAGTTTTCCATAATCCTTTGTATCACACCTGGCGCACATCCAGGAAATCATATTGTCCTTGTTTGAGGGAGTAAACGGTGTCATGAGAATAAATTCCTCACCCTCAAAACCCGGAAGCTTCATAATAATATAATATGGCTTTACTTCCTGCTCCGAATCTTCGAATTTTTCTTTCGGGATATTCCAAAGATCTTCCTTATTATAAAATACCTGAGGATCACGCATGTGGTAAGCTGCGTACATCTTTGCCTGAACATTAAACAGTCCTTCCGGATATCTTATATGTTCTTTCAAACCTTCCGGCATTTTTTCAAAATCATCAAATAAGCCTGGAAATATCTTATTGTAGGTCTTTACTAAAGGATCCTTTTCATCGGATATATAGAAATTCATTTTGCCGTTATAGGCATCAATCACCACTTTAACCGAGTTCCTTATATAATTATTAGCTCCCTTGTAAGGTTCCGAGTAAGGATACATATCAGAAGTTGTGTACGCATCCTGAATCCAATAAAGCTTACCGTCGGAAACGACTAGATAAGGATCTTCATCAAAAGAGAGAAAAGGTGCGACGTTATCCACCCGGTCCTGAATGCTGCGATAGTACATAATCCGGCTCTCATTTGTTATCGCATCTGAGACAAGGAGCTTAAGACTGCTGAAACGCCAGGAAAACAACGCTTTTCGTAAAAAAGAACTAATAGGAACTCCGCCATTTCCTTCATAGTAGGCATATTGATTCTTATCACCTTTTGGATAGTCGAACTCTTTTGTGGTGGTTTTTACGATAACATAGTCATTCCCGCCCTCACCGTAATAAATCTCAGGTCGCTTGATCTTCAGTCCAACCTTTGAAACCGGAGGAATATCCTTTATCAACAAATCCGGCATACCTTCTTCTGTGATAGTACTAACCGGATTCATTACCAAACCATATCCATGCGTATAAACCATGTGTTCGTTTATCCAGGTCTTAGCAGTATCAGGTAATTGTTTTTGATTCAGCTCTCTTGCTGATAGAGTAACTTCTCGATAATCTCCATCAAAATTATATCTGTCTACATCTACATCATAGAAAGTGTAGTATAACCTTATGGTTTGGATTTGCTCGTAAGTTTTCATCAGAGGTCGCCAATCCCACAGTCTCACATTCCTTATGGTTGCATCGTTCTCTTTTATGCCATTCATATCAAGATTTTCCTTAACCGGAAACTCTCTCTCTTCCACTTCATCTAATCCGTAAGCTTTTCTTGTATACTCAATATTTCTTTTTATATATGGAGCTTCTTTGGCAATTTCATTAGGCGAAACGCGGTACTGCTGGATTATAGCCGGATATATACCGCTGGCGATAATTGATGTCACTACAAGAAAGGCGATTCCTGCTACCGGTAGTTTCCATCCTTTGAAATATATATTTACAAGAAAGAGTAAGGCGCATATCACGGCAGCAGCAACAAGAATCCAATATGCGGGAAGCTGAGCGTTAATATCCGTATAGCTTGCGCCAAAAGCTGCCCCTCTGGGGGAGAACAGTAGTTCATACATATTAAGCCTATAGCCCCAAGCCATTACCAAGAAAATGAGACCGACTACTACCGAAAGATGGGCTTTAACGTGGGGCGCAAAGAATTGATATCCCTTTTTTATCTGGATTCCGCCATCAAAAAAATGAACCAATGCCGCAATAATCACGGTTGTCGAAAGTACCGAGATTAGCCAGGAATATAAGAACTTATAAAATGGAAGAGTAAATACGTAAAAGCCGATATCCCGGTGAAATATGGGATCGGTAAGATGAAACGAAGTCCGATTAAGATATTTCAAAATAATCATCCATTTATCCGCAGCACTAGCAGCAGCTAATATGCTTAGAAACAGAGCTACTGAGAAAAGCGCGATTGAAAGCAATTTTTTTGGAAGAGATTTATATATCTTGATGACTTGATCTTCATAGGTTAAATATTTTGGCGCAAAACTCCTGGCCGCAAGGATGTTTCCATAGAGAATTACAAAGAAGAGAATCCCGGAGACCGCTGCCGGGACAATCTTTGCCCATATCCGTATCCAAAAAACCGAAGTAAAATCTACCTCTTTAAACCATAACCAATCCGTGTAAAATATTACAATGCTGCTAAGGCTTATAAAAATGAGAGCCAAAATGCCGACTATAACCAGTGTCACCTTATCTTTGCTCTTCACTTCTATCATCCCTCTCCTACTATGTATATTGTGATTTCATTACCGACATGCAATGGAGTAGCTATTCCTTTTATCCTTTTCGCTATTATAATATATAATTTCTCCTACCGGTTCACTCCCTAACAGCACACACTTTTATCGCATATTTATAGGCAATATTTCTTCCTGATTTTCTCCGAAACACCGCTGGCCAGACTGATGGCTTTTTCGGAGAGCTCGATCTTCATTGAAGCCGTACCGCAGTTCGGTGTAATCAAAGCTGAACGTAGAAGAATTTCTTTATCGATGCTCTTATCAACCAAGAGCTGTATCTTTTCCTCAAAACGATCTGTAAGACCGGTAACATCTTCCCTTGCAACCTGTTCGGCATTCGGAAAGGAAGAAGGGACAATTCCCCAAGCAAGTATTCCTCCTTTTTCCAAAAAAGCCTTTATTTCTTTAGGATAAAGAGCCAGGCTATCCGTATAGTCATAGGCATCAAAGCTTATAACATTAACTCCAGCTTCGGTAAAAAGAGTCCAATCGGTCTTTCCGCAACAATGGACTCCGGAGAGCCCCTCCAGATAGCTCCTGACTTCACTCAAACTCCCCACAGCTTCTTCCCGGCTTACACTGATATAAGCAGATCCAAAAGAAGTAAGATAAGGCTCATCAAAGAAAATAAGAGTATTAGCTCGGGGAAATCGTTCCTTGATTTTTTTCTCCTGCCATTTAGCTTTCATACCAAGAGATTTAAGTACTGCATCCGAGAGCATTCCATGATAGAAAACAGGCTTTTTATCTGAATCAGCAACAGTTAGGCCAAAGCTTATCGGGCCAGTTACCTGGCCCTTTATTAATAAGGGCTTTTCCGGGTCAGTTTCCTCAATCTTGTTTAGCATTGCATAAAGCCCGTGAGCATACTCTTCACTTATAGCAAAATGCTCTATGTCCCCGGCAAGGAACTTCTCATAGAACTTTTCTACTTCAGGAATTAAATCTTTGCTTGTATCAAAGAATACACGTTCCTCTTCCTCATCGATTGTTATGGCTGGCATGCCTTCCGTATACTGGACATACATATTTTCCTTAAAAGATATTTTGGGAAGCTGCGGCCAGACCGGTATCTTATCCAAATTCTCTATAATAACTTGACATGCATCATCTGCACTCTGGTGAGGCATGCTTCCTATGGCCGTTGGTAAGCAAAATGGTTTAAATTCCATGACGCCTCCATTCTTTTATAAAATGATAGTTATAGGTTTTTGGTAGTTAACAACTTCTTCCACTACTCGAACCAAAGCATTAAAACTCCACTTTAATCAACTGTAGCGGGCATGCCTTTACGCAAAGCTCACAAAAAAGACAATTATCTTTATCAAACTCGAGCTTGCTTGTATCCTTATTTAAACTTAGAGCTCTTGAAAGACAAACCGCAGTACAGGCCCCACAATCAACACATAATTCAACATCAAGGGAAATGTCTCTTGCTGCCTCTTGCACTGAAACACCCTGCTCTTTCATAAAAGCAAGACCTTTCTTGATACTTTTTTCATCACCTTCGATATCCAAAACCATACGGCCTGCTTCTTCTTCTCTCACCTCGGCTCTGAGAATATTAATGACCAGATCATAATCTTTAACCAAATGATATGTAATAGGTCTCTTAACCGTTTCCGGGGGAAACGAAAGGACAACTTTTTTCCGCGCCATTTATAATTCCTCCTCTCTTAATATGTCCAGTGTCTTTACCGACTGCTCCTTCGGCAAAGATTCTACCGGCTCTTGTATTAAGAAATCTCCTTTTTCTATCCAATCCTTCAATACACAAGCGATTTCTCTTGCCTTAGAATAGCTGGATATAGAGGCCGTGGGAATCTCCTTACCATCCAGGACTATCGTGCCACTTCTGAGTTCCTTGTAGCTCACTCTCCCTAACGAGGGTCTTGAACGTGTCGGTAGACTATAATCATAAACATTGGCATATATGTCCTCATCTTTTATGCTTGCCTTCCGCACAATATCTTCATCAAGCACAGGAATTGGAATGCCAATACCCACAAATAGGGATGTCCCATAGCGATGAAAAGTTGCGCCGCGAATATAGCTAGTGCTCATTTTCTTCAAATCGCCTATAACCGCAAGAGTCCCGGCCGGACTAAGAGGCACTCCGTTTTCCGTTCTCTCCTGCAACGGATTATGCTGGGTTCCTTCCCAGGCAACATAACCAACCGCACCACCGAGAAATAATCTGGTGCCTATTCCAATTGTTCGATAGAAAGGATCGTTTATTAAGGGATTCAATTGGCTGGCTGTACAGTACGTAGCATTACCGAATCTCGGCAATAATACGCCCATATATGTATGGATTGTCTTTTCGGAGGAATTGACGGCAACCGCATAGTTCTGGTAAGCGTTTCTGGGATTAAATAAGTACGCCTGATTTAGTGCATCTTTTGTTAAGTATGTTTCTATTTCCTTACGAGGATAGCAATCAGTCCCATAAGAAGTAGCTTTAAGCTTTACCGTCTTTCCTGCAATTAAATCCTCGATTACGTGACCTCCGCCGTATTGAAGGCCCTTTGTCTCTGAAATTTCAGTAGCTCCTATATAAACATCAACAGCGGCTAAACCGGCATAGGCCGGCACATCATTTAGCCACACTTTAGCCATTTTAATTGGTGGTTCAGAATGGCCAAAGTTGATAAACGCCCCCGATGAACACATTGTGCCAAATGTTGCCGTGGTCACAACATCAACAGTCTTTGCTGTTTCTTCTATTCCTTTTTCTTCAACAATATCAATAATCTCTTCGGCAGTTACTACAACCGCCTCACCCTTTTTGATTTTTTCATTTATCTCTTCATATGACTTTTTAATTGCCACTTAATACACCTCCATAATTTATATACACCATCCCAAGCATTTAATAATTATTCTGCATTAAATATCAATCATCAAATACAAACAACCTTCAGAAATAGGAAATAAATACATATATATTACTCCGCCAACAGCAATCAGGATAGATTTCATCTTTTTCTCTCCAATTCCTTTAAAAAGCCAAGCTGTTAAATATATATGGCAACTTTATAAATCCTACAAATACCCGATTTTCTTGCTCTTTCGGATTCTTTCTTCGATTAGTTATGGTAAATAATAATTGCCATTAAAAAAACCTCTCATCCTTCAGGGACGAGAGGTTATCCTTCGTGGTACCACCCAAATTCGCTCGCATTTTACAACACAAGCCTCATCGGCCACATCGTAGCAGTTAGTTGAAATCAATTTCCGGATCTTACAAACCGGTTACAGTAAAAGCTTTCTACTATGGCTTAGCTTTAGGTAACGGAAGCATCCGCCTGGTTCTACTTCCAAGCACTCAGCACTCTGAGTACTTGGTTTCTTCCAGGAGCTCGGAGAGCATATTCGACCTAAAAAGTAATATTGGCCTCACACCATTTGCCAACTCGCTCGGATTACCGGCCTAAGATCTACTCCCTCTCTTCAACACTTTGACATACTATATAGTTTTTTTTAACCGTAGCATACAAGAACAACACTGTCAAAAAGGACTAGCCATGCAATTAATAATAATTTATTTTTAACAGTTTCACTTATGTATAAACAAACTACAATGACATAATAAGAAGGTGTTTTATCTCTTTCATGGAATCACAAAAGCATCCTTTTGCAAAATCTCTACTCTAACATCCCAATTTATACTTTGACATTTGACCCAAAGATTAAAATAATAAAAGACCAAGAACGATTTTGGTTGTGGGGAGCAATGAAACAAAATACCAATGATAGGCCAAATACAAAACTAATCTGGCTGTGTGTCGTAGCCTATAGATGGTTGGCTTTATTGCATATTCTTATAATGCTTTTACTGAAAGCCACTACAACAGTCCCCCTGCATACCGGTTGGATGCTTTTTGCATTAGCTGTTGTTTACTCCATCACAATCACCATGATGCGCGAGACAATTTTCGGTAATGAATCCTGTTGGATGCTTTTTTTAGCAATAGATCTCATTGTCTGCTTTTTACTACAGTCTTTCGGCGGTGGATGGCGAAGTGCCTGGTATCTATACTCTTACAGCCCCATACTTGTGGCAGCGTTTTTCTTTCAGATGAGAGGGGCACTCATCACTGCTGCCATTTCCAGCATGCTTTATTCTCTTTCAGTCCTGTTAAATGGACATGGCCTTTTTCAATACTTAATGACCAATAATCCCGATGACATCATATCCAATTTATTTAGCTATTTCTTAATCGCAATTTTCTTTGCTTATCCCTGCCTCTTATTTGATCGTCTGGTTAAAACCAGAAGAGAGCTAGCAAAAGCTCATCAAGATTTGGTATCGTCAGAAAGACAGCTAGCTCTTCTTTATGAAGCAAGCCCTCTTACCAAAAGAGAAATAGAGGTCTTAAGGTTGTTGGCCGAGTCAAAAAGCAATAAGGAAATCGCAACAGAGTTATACATTAGTGAAGAGACCGTGAAATCCCATGTAAAAAACATTTTCCGAAAACTTGATTTCAAATCCCGGACCGAAGCAGCAAGTTATTTCTGGCAACTCGATTAGAAAGATACTTTGATTTCTTCCCGCTCCAACACCTATTATCCAGAACTGATATGCAGTTTACAAGACTAATAAACATAGAATTGGTAAAAATCCCCAATTTGAGGGATATACTTTATTCTGGGTTTTAGGTATAAATCAAGTATACTGGGTCAGTTTCAAGATAGGGGAGGCTTTCTGCGTCTACCGTTACAATTATGCAGAAAGCTGAAGCTGGCTCAGTTTGGCTATCTCAATTCCTACCTCATATAATTAATGTTGAATATCTGAATATACCAATAATTTACGAATATATTTTATTAAAATCGTTGGTTTGTTTCTCAAGTGACTGATATCATTTTATCAACTGCTGTGAGAGCTTTTACTCTTACATCTTCGGGAACTTTTACTTCATGCTTCATTTCTTCCAAAGCCCAAAGGACTTTTTCCAGATTAATAAGCTTCATGTTCTGGCAAACTGCTTTGTCGGATGCGGGATAAAATATCTTATTGGGATTATACTTGCGCAATCTATGCAGGATTCCGACCTCAGTTCCAACAATTACCTCTTCAGTATCAGTTTCTTGTGCAAACCTCAGGATCCCACTTGTGCTTTCCACGGCATCCGCAATCGCCGTTACTTCGGGTGTACATTCCGGATGGACCACAACCTTTGCGCCCGGATGTTCTTCCTTAAGCTTTACTATATCCTCCGGCAAAATACGCGCGTGAGTAGGACAGAATCCGTTCCAATAATGAATTATTTTACTACTCTTAGAAGCGGTATACTGTGCCAAATATTGGTCGGGTATAAATAATATTTCAGGGGACTCAACCGAATTTACTACTTTTATTGCATTTGAGGATGTACAACAAACATCACTTTCCGCTTTTACGTCCGCACTTGAATTAACATAGCAGACAACTTTTGCCTCCGGATATACACTTTTTTCTTCAATTAGATCTTCAACCCGTATCATATCAGCCATAGGACATCCTGCATTTTCATCCGGAAGCAACACTGTCTTATCAGGAGACAAAATGTACGCTGTTTCTGCCATAAAATCAACTCCGCAGAACACAATAACATCCGCATATGTTTCCGCAGCCTTTTGACTCAAACCAAGTGAATCTCCGACAAAGTCAGCTATATCCTGGACTTCCCCTATTTGGTAGTTGTGCGCAAGGATTACAGCATTCTTTTCTTTTTTAAGATAATTTATTTTCTCAATTAGCTTGGTATCCTGTCCGCTCAAAATAAGTCAACTCCTTAGATCAATTTTACATTGGCTTAATAAACATTAATCAGTCCGTTCTCTGATGTTCCATTTACAAATAATATTATACCAACTACTCTTCCAAGAGAAACAGCGGGGATTTCCAGTTGCTAAGCATATTCTTTTAACCAATCGAGGTTTGTTTCCGCAGTCTTGATAAAACACTTATTTTGCTGATCCTACCTCAAAAATAACCAAATAAAAAAAGCCCGCAATATCTATTATATGATCTTGCAGGCTTATAATAAAAATCAGATCCTAGTTCCTGTTTTTTGCCTCGGCTTGTGTATAATGACTCTCTACAACATCCCGTTGTAGCTCTCTCTTGTCTTTTCTCACTCTTGCATGTTTGCCTTTACGTGACCCAAATCCTCCGAATAACCTCAACCATAGACCGGAAAAAGTAGGAGTAAGATTGATGATACTGCGATCATCTATACTAAGCAGCGATTCTCCCTCTAACTTGGAAAAGAGTATTCTCTTTATGTCTCTCCTTAGAACCTCAGCTGTTTTCTCATTAGTATAAAACTCCAGACCAAAAGCCATACAAATTACTTTTTCCTCTTCGCTCTCTTCTTTGGGTTGCTCAACTACTTTAATATGCACTTTTAACGGTTCTTGTGCTTCTTTTAGTTCCTGTATTTTTGGCGCGGCCTTCTTCTCGTTATCAACTACCGATAAATAGTTCTTTTCTTCAATTTTCACAATATTTACATACTTACCAATGTTTAATATGGGACCGTTATATGCATGAAAGTGTCTGATCTCATCTAAGGGAAAGGTTTTTTCTCTGTTTGAATCCTCATAGCAAATAAATCTAATGGTGCTGTCTTCAAACTTATCAGCAAATTCGATGTTTTCGACCTCACCAAAATAACCCTTGCTGTTCTTTAAAAACAAGTCTCCTTTTGCCCACTTATTAAAAAAGTCGGAAAATTTCTTTTCATACCATTTCATATTTAATCACGCTCTTATAGTTGATATTAATATTTTCGGTAAGTTGGAAAGAAACATTTAGGGAAAACAGGAAGGAAAAACATATAAATATGTTATTAACCAGCTAATACTTTTGCCAAAGGCGGCGCAACCTGCCTCTTTCTGGAGATCACACCCGGCAAAAACACACATCCCTCAATAAGATTTTTTTCAAAAGCTTTTTCAACAACTTTGCTTTTTCCCGCAACCAGAAGTTCTGTTCCTTCTCGAAGAATATCAGTAACCATAAGTATTAACACATAATATTCTTTATCTTCCACGATTTGATTCATAACATCCAGAATCTCACTTTTTCTTTTTAAAACCGAATTCACATCTATTGTCTCTATCTGGCCAACACCTATTTTATACTCATTAAACTCATAATTTTTTAAATCATTTAAGACAATGTCTCTAGCGGAGATAGACTCGATATTTGAAGCTTTTCCATACATTTTAATTCCAAATTCAATCGGGTCCAGATTTATATATTCAGCTAGCTCCATTGCCGCTTTTCTATCTTCGTCCGTTGTTGTCGGTGATTTCATCAAAACAGTATCAGAAAGGATTGCCGCAAGCATAATCCCTGCAATATTCTTAGGGATTATAACATCCCGTTCCTTAAATATTTTAAAAATTATGGTTGATGTCGCACCAACAGGTTCGTTAATAACTAAAATCGGTTCTCCGGTTTGAATATCTCCAAGTCTGTGATGATCGATTATTTCCAGTATTTGGGCTTCCTCTATACCCGATACTGATTGTCCTACCTCATTGTGATCAACCAATATTGCTTTTCTTCTCATCGGATGAACCAAGTCCTGGCGGGTTATTATTCCCACAAGCCGGTTATCAACATCAACGACCAAAACAAGCCTATTCTCCGAGTTCAATACATCCTCAACTATCTCTGAAAAGAGCTCCTCCTCATTTGCCGTAAGAAAATCTCTTTCCATTATTCCCTCAATGGGAATACTTAAATTAATTAGTTTTGCCGTCGCAAACGTATCAAAAGCGGTAATCATAACAACTGCTTGCCTTTCACGTGCAAGATTAATGATTCTCTCAGACGGCTGAAGATTTCCGGTAATTACAAGGCAGGCTACGCCTTGTTTTAAAGCAGCTTCTTGAGCATCTTCCCGGTTGCCAAGAATTACCAAATCTCCTTCTTTTAAATACTCCACCATGGTTCCGGGTTCCATGGCAGCAACAAAAAGATCGCCGGAGAATTGAATGTTGGAGCTACCTGCAATAATTTTGCCATTAAGAGTTTCAACAATTCGTTTAGCGCTCACAGGTGTGTCTGCCAGGCTCCTAATTTTTACTTCCTCAATATAACGATGAGCAATATTCCGTTCGGTTACTATACCAATAGGGTAACCTTCGTCGTCAACTACCGGCAGAGAGCGAATATTATTCCTATATATCATATCTCCGACATCCAACAGTGATGTACGCGGAGCAGCTGCAATAAGTTTCGAGCTCATTCCGTCTTTTGCCCGTATTTTAATATGAGCGAGTAGCTTTGGTATTTCTATCTCAAAATGCTCGATGACAAATCGCGTCTCATTATTTACCGGACCTAGGACAACTGGTACATACTGAAATGAATCCTGTGTAGAATAAGCTCTTTTATTAAGCTCATTTTTAAGATAGGAATATGCAATTACTGAAGCAACCGAATCAGTGTCCGGATTTTTATGACCGATAACACTTACTATTTCTGCCATCCTTAGACTCCTTTTACATAATTGCATCTAACATTATAACCATGAGAAGATAGAGTTAAAACAGACTAAGAAAAATATTTATAGGGATAAACGAGCTTATTATTAATAATATTGCGGATAAAAAAGAAGATGTTTTTGATAGTCCGGTTGTTCTACTTGGGTGTTCTAGACATAACTTCTATGCTTTCCGTTGAGCCAGATCCACTCACCTGTTAAACCACTTGCTATTAATGATTTATCGGGAAGTGTTCTAAAAACAAAGCTAAGCTTTTCTTTTGACACTTTTCTACCATTAAAGGCAATCAAGCGGTCATAATTATCATGTTGAAGGGGTACCCACTGCAAATCGTCAATCATACCATGCACATTCCTGGTTGCCAGAATAAATTTTTCACCACAGTCAGAACAATTACCGACAATTGTCCATAAGTTATTGGTATCCTTTCGAGCAGGTGCTTTTGCCCCGCGTAAAGCAGGTATCTTATGGATAGCCTTCCACTTCAGAACCCGAGGATTGGTTCTATTGCCGCAAGTAACACATTCCCTGGGAAAATCAATCTTGCTTGCTCCGTATTGCATAAAATAGGTCATGGCAAACTGTTCGGCTTCGGAATTCTCCTCGATGCGCAGACTTGATACCTTTTCAATAATCTTGGGCCAATCCGGGATATTGTTAACATCTGAAGGATATGGCTCTTCTATGACCTCGGATTTCTCTGATGTCTCCGGTGTATCAATTGGTTCGGGAATATCGGAGAATTGTTCCTTTGGAACTGAAGGACTCTCAATACTTACTTCTTTTTCATCATCAGTTTTAGGGATGCGGGATTCAACAATACCGGTGTCAAATATCTCCTCATCATTTAAATCCTTTAACGTATTCTTCACAAAAATCAAGGCGCCTAAGCCCACTACCACCATTAAAGGGAAAATTATTAAATAGAAAATTAAGTAAACCATGGCTTCCCCGCAATCTTAACGGACAACTCTTTACGTCCTACAACCTACTATATATTGGTATATCAAAGCTTCCCATACAACATCTTGTGACATGAGTATAAAATCTAAATAATATTATGTCAATCATTATTCTACCAATATATCATAAGCCTTCAAAACAATTTTATTGTCTTAAAGAGCTGCTTGTACACATTAAGTTCCAATAATCGGCTTAGTTTTACTTGTTGTTCTTAACAGTTCTTCAATAACCGAAGGATCGGCCAAGGTAGTCACATCACCCAAATACTCAACATCCCCTTCGGCAATCTTTCGTAATATACGTCTCATTATCTTTCCGCTTCTGGTTTTAGGAAGAGCCGTAGTAAATTGTATTCTATCGGGTTTGGCTATGGGGCCGATCTCATCGGCAACATGTTTTATTAATTCTTTGTGAAGCTCATCATCAGCCTTACGATTTTCTTTTAACACGATAAATGCATGGATTCCTGTTCCCTTAATATTATGGGGATAGCCTACTACTGCCGCTTCCGCAACTCCGGGATGTGATACTAAAGCACTCTCTATATCAGCAGTACCAAGACGATGACCGGAGACGTTAAGAACATCATCTATGCGACCCATTAGCCAGAAATCACCATCCTGGTCGATTTTTGCTCCATCGCCGGTAAAATATTTACCTGGAAATCTTGAGAAATATACTTCTTTCACTTTCTTGTTTTCGGAATCTCCATAGGTTCCGCGGATTATACCTGGCCATGGTTTATTAATAACCAGATAACCACCCTCATTTACACCGGCTCTCGATCCATCTTCCCTTAAAACTTCGGGAACAATACCGGGAAAAGGTTTGTTGGCCGAGCCCGGTTTCAGAGTCATCGCTCCAGGCAAAGGAGTAATCAAAATCCCCCCGGTCTCTGTTTGCCACCATGT
>ENA-OSEO01001733-OSEO01001733.1-sediment-metagenome-genome-assembly--contig:-NODE-1733-length-36671-cov-4.785347_pt1 | contig 36671 bp, 26 predicted proteins | sample MGYA00237883_ERZ534232 | MGnify/ENA metagenome assembly ERZ534232 | reverse complement strand
TGAGCTGCTCGCCATTCCGTGTGCCTTTGGCTCGCCTGGCAGCTGCTCACGCTGCGTTGAAGCACGGCTAAATTATTGTTTGTTCAAAGAAAACGGCTTTCTAAATGAAGGAAGCCGTTTTTTTTATTACTGAGGGTGAAATTGATTAGTCGTAGGGCGTGATTGAGGACGTTATGGCATATTTAACCAATTCTGGTCACCCGTCCTCAATCCGCCATTAATCGGGTGTTCCCCAATTATGCGGCGGGTTGACGGCACGTTCACGGGACGTTTTACAGAGTCCACAGTGCTGTCAATATCCTAGCGGGCACTTTGTCTCGCCCTTTACCCAGTCATTGCGAGGAACGAAGCAATCTAAACTCTCAATCTCAAGGACCTTCAGCGATTCCCATTCGTGCTGTGGATTGACGGCACGAGAGGTTTCCGTATTATGACGATCCGAGCGCTTCAAGTTTTGCCCTAATTTGTCATCCTTAACGAAGTGAAGGCTCTTGCCCATTCGCCGGTAAGATTCTTTGCTGGCGCTCAGAATGGCATGCTAACGGGAAAAATAGCAGCCATTTATTGTCCCTGACATTGTCGCCTTCGTAGGAACCGTGTGAATCTAAAAGGGAACGGACAATCTTCTGCCATTATCTGGGTCAAAAGGCTGCCCAGACTCCACCACAGTATCTATATGCCCAAGACTGTCTTGTCCTATTATTTTTGGCATTCTGCTTTGTGTTTATGCCGGGTTAATTACCATAGATCAACGCGTAACGGTTGAAAATCTCTGTGATATTCCGAATATACACTCTTGTTTCCAGGTATCGTATGGTGTTTAGGAAAACATCCGGGTCATTGCCGGTTAACTTTGCCCAATCAGTCACATTCCTCCAACCGGCGTTATAAGCTGCTAAAGCCTTATAATTATCTCCGTCAAATGCGTATAACATCCTGGCTAAATTGTTACTTCCAAGCTCGAGGTTGTAATAGGGCACGTCCAGATCAGACGCCGTAAACTCGGGCAAAAAACCCGTCTCAGTGGCAATTTGCTGGGCAGTGGCAGGCATCAATTGCATGATCCCGCGCGCGCCAACTCCTGAGGTAGCCTGTGCGCCAAAGTGGCTCTCCTGATAGATAACGCTCAGCAGCAGTAACACAGAGAGGTCATATTTGTCTGCTGCAGCCTGGATCCATGGCAGGTAATAAGCGCCATATTCAATGTAGGTGAAATATGGCGGATATGCTGCTGAAAAAGGCGTGTCGGCGTAACCTGACAGTTTCGCGATGATCTTGCTGGCTTCCAAGGCCAAGCGGTAGTAGCCTCTTTCCAGGAATACTTTTATAAGCCTGAAAATGTCCAGCGGGTCGTCTTGGTTTTCACTGAGCAAGCTGCTCAGCTCAGAGGAAGCATTCCCATACATCCCCAGGCGGTCAAATTCCATGGCTCGGATAAAAGTCGGGTGGTCGAAAAGCTCCGAACTGTAATCCAGGTTAGTATTGGTCGGGAGGTTGAAGGCAGTCTTCAGCCATACACCTGCAGGGATGCGAAGATCGGGCAGATTGACATCAAGCTTCAATTGCGACGGCTCCAGGAATGGTGAGCGACCTTCAAGTAATTCAGCTGCCCGGATGCCGTAATACCCATAAGGCGCCTGGTTTATCGCAGCTTGCCAGTTTAGCCGGGCTTCATCATCCTTCCCTTGAGCCTTGCTGATTTTGCCCAGCCAGAAATAGGCTGCTGAAAGTTCAAAAGGATCAGCGCTCATTGGAATTATGCGGTTAAAATTGGCTGCCGCTTTTTCGAACTGACCCAGCTCATAATAAACCGAGCCTCCAAAGAACAAACCGTTGAAAGCTTTTTCGGAGCTTGGGAACTCGAGCGCGATGCGCGTCCAGGAATCCGCAGCGGCTTGCTTTTGGTTATCAAACAACTGATAGCTTGCGGCAGTATCAAGCAGATCAGGGGCTTCCGCGTCAGAGTGAAGTTCGGCTGCCAGGCTGAGGGCGGTGTCGATTGCCAGCTGGATTTGCCCCAGGTAGCGGTTTTGGGTCTCGATGATGGCTTGGATCGCGTCCATGCGATAGGAGCTGGTAGGATAACTGGTGATCAGCTCACTCCAGAGTTGAATTGCTGCTTTGTCCTCAGTTGTTCCACCAGAAAAATTTGCCTGCACACGTTCGTTGGACTCAAGACCCGCCAAAACCAAACCCTGCGCCCTCATGGCCATGCCCTTGTAGTAGAGGGCTTTGTCGATATCCACATTGCTATTCGCGATGAAACGGTCAAAGGCCTCGATGGCAAGCAGATATTGTCCGATGTAGTAATTGATCAATCCGCGCTGCAAATCATTGACTTCCTGGTCAGCATCCAAAAGAGCCAGTAAGGCTGAGTAGCTGTCGTAAGCGTAGGGGAAGTTATTGACAGCATCCTGGTAATAGCTATAGCCTTCTTCTTCCTGTCCACTCCCAATCAAAATGCGACCGATCAGAAGATCTATTTGTGCCTTGGTGTAATCGCTGCCGGTTTTAAAGTAGATTTCTTTATAGATATCGATTGCCGCCTGACTTTGCCCCAGATTTGCGTATCCTGACGCCACCTTCTGGGCGAGGGACAGATTGTCTGTTGAGGGGGCTGCCAGGTAGGCGGTTTTGTATGCTTCGAATGCCGCTTGCAACTGCCCATCTTCGTACAGCAAGTCGCCGATCTTTTCATAGATATAGTGGTCAATTACGCCAGGTCGGGCTGAGGCATAAGCCTGAAATTCCACTAAGGCATCATCCGCGCGATCCTCCTCCAGGGCAGTCTCGCCAAGGATGAGGTGGGCTCTGGCAGCCGGCAAGGTGGTGGGGTACTTCTGGATCAGATCATTCAAAATGCGGCTGGATTGATAATAATCTTCCTGTTTATAGAAGGTCAGACCCTGCCCAAAAAGCGCTGCGGCTTTGAACTCATCTGTGTCTTGCCGCAGCGTGCCAGAGTAAAGTTTGTAGGCTTCGCGAAAATCGCCAAATGCCAGCGCAAGGTCAGCGTCTGTTATGGACGCCTCCGGGGTCGGCGCAATTTCAGCGACCGCTTCAGGAGTAAAGATCTGTTCAGGAACCTGAACTGTGGGTGAGGCAATTGCTGTCTCAGTTGGCACGGGCGGCGTTTTGATCTGACCGCAGCCACTGGCAAGCACGAGGCTGAGAATTACCGGAATGAATAAGCAGCGGGAGGCGAATTTCATTCCTGACTTATAAACCAAAGGATATGGCTTGTCAAATAGCCTGGAGAATGAAGGTTGCGGTGTTTGGACGCAAGATTGACATTGCATAATTTGGTCAGTTTGAATGCAATAACTTACTCAAAAATTTGGTAATTGCTTGCTATAATGCTTGTTGTAAAGTCTTTTTGTCAATTGTAAGACCAAAAAACTTATCTGAAAGACGGCAGTTATTCATAACTTCCCACATCCTTCTAAGACTAAGACTGGCAATATTCTCTCTGGTTGAAGGAAATAATGAAAACAAGGTAATCGACATTTTGATATTTCTCAGCTTTAAATACTCGCGAATTTCTGGTTTCTCAAGTTTCAATTCTGTAATGCTACCAACTAATAAAAACGATATTTTGGCACGGAGTGAGATCGGATGAACAGCCGCTTGGTGTTGTTACTGGAACAGATTCTTGATGGAAAACCTCGTATGCTAAGTGACCTGGCAAATCAACTTGGCATGACCACAAGAGCCTTGAAGTATCATATTCGCTCAATCAATGCCTTCCTGCTTCGGGAGGATTTCTCGCAGATTGAAATTCACCGCTCGCTTACTCTTTCCTGGTCGATTTCACCAAGCGAAGCTGCTCGTTTACAGAAAATACTGACCGATCTAACGACTGAAACATTTCAGCTTGTGTCAGAGGAAAGACAAAGTCTGATCACCTTGATTTTGATGGCGTCGGATCAGAATCCGGTTAATGAGACTCTAGCGAAACGACTGGGTGTTAGTAAAAGCACAATCGACAAGGACATTCAACGCTTAACTGCCACACTTCAACTAGCTGGGATCACATTGAACAGGCATATTCGTAAGGGTTGCCAACTGATCGCGGAAGAATGCGTGCTAAGGAACCATTGCTATAAATTGATTCTGGATTCTCTCGATTTTTACAATCCTCTCCAAATCTCAAACCAGGCGATAAATCCGAAGGAGAAGATTGTTCGGGAACTCTTCTTTGCAAATATTTCTGGACCGATTTTTGAAATTCTTCATAAAGCCGAAGCAGACCTTTTACGAAAAGAATTCTCTATCGCTTCATCACGTTCTTTGCTGCTGCACCTGATTATTGCAGTCGTGCGAATCCGCAATGGTCACATCCTTCCTGACAATAACGAAGTTAAACAAGAGTTACGCAAATCAAAAGAATATATGTGGGCAATTAATATTTGTCTTTTGCTTGAGAAGGAATTTGAAATACTAATTCCTGAGAGTGAAAAGCTCAACATTGCTTTCTTGCTTTCAAGCGTGCATTTTGCAAATACTAAACGTGATTCGAACGAGGATTGGACTGAGATTCAGATCTTGATCAGGAAAATGATCCAGGGTATGAGTCGATTGATGGGTGTGGATTTTTCTCGAGATGAAAGTTTATCCCGGGCACTTGATTCTCATTTAAGCCTGACCACTTTCTACGTAAAGAATCAATTGCCAATTGTGAATCCAGCTCTTGAGGACATTAAAAGATATTATCCATATTGTTTTGAGAGCCTACGAAAAGTAGTTACCGAGCTTGAAGAGGGTATGGAGCTGGGAATCTCTGATGATGAGATCGGCTATTTGGTGCTGCATTTCAGTGCCTCACTGGAACGTCAAAAACGCATGCTTCCTTCAGCCAAAGTTGCAATTGTGTGTATTCACGGCGCTGGGACTGCGAGCCTACTGCGTGAGAGGCTTGTCACTCGTTTCCCCAATCTGCGCGTCGTAGCCGTCCCGACTGTGTCTGACCTGGACTTGATTCAAGACCTGGATGTTGACTTCATTGTTTCTACAATCCGACTGCCAAATTCAAAAATTCCATATTTAAAAGTTGATCCACTTCCAACTGAAAGTGATCTTGCTGAAGTGGGAAAAATGTTAATTAAGTATGTTGATAAGGGAGACTCCCAAAGCAACACTCAGGATTTATTTCATGAGATTGTCGCTTCCATCGGACAATTAGTTCCTAATGAAGAAAAGGATAAGTTCTTAGAACTCCTTGCTTCGAAATTTGATCAACACGGGTTTCCCGTTCGTTTTGACCGTAAAACTTCAAAACTATCGGACTTGTTAACCGTAGATAAGATTCAATGTGGTTTAGAAGCTTCAGACTGGCAAAGCGCTGTGATGCAAACTGCGGAAATTTTACATCAAAGTGGCGATATAACGTTGGAGTTCATCGATTCTGCAATCAAAACTGTAAGTTCGGCAGGTCCTTACATTGTCATATGCAGGGGTGTGGCTTTGGTACATTCTGCGATTGGCGTTGGAGTGAACGAATTGGCGATGAGTCTGGCGACCTTTCCAAAAGGCGTCTCGTTTAATCACCCTTTACACGACCCGGTTCGGGTAATCTTTTGCCTGGCACCGATTGACAATGAATCTCATCTCGAGGCACTTCATGGAATTATTGACCTGTTTGACAACACAAATGAGCTTGAACTGGTTGCATTAAATTCTCCTGTAGAAATCCATAAACGCTTGCAAGATCTTGGGATCTAATCACAAAAAGAAAGTTGAGAAGTAATGAGTCAATTTATTGAAAAATTGGAAAACGGTTTAGTAGTGTCTTGTTATGCAGATGAAGCTATCAATGAATATTTAGCTGATCCCGTGGTGATGGCTGCCATAGCTCGCAGTTGCGAAGCAGGTGGCGCGGTGGCAATTCGATCAAACTTGGAAAATATTAAGGAAATCAAGAAAAGAGTATCAATTCCGGTTATTGGTATCAAGAAAGTGTACCTACCGGGAGATGTGAAGGAAGCTGACTTCAGGATAACTCCAACATTGAAGGAAGTTGAGCAATTATTGGAATCTGGAGCAGACGCAGTCGCAATTGATGGCACAAAGCGTATGCGATTTGATCAGCTGACGCTTGAGGAGTTTATCAAAGCCATTAAAACAAGATGGGATGTTCCGATTATTGCAGATGTTTCTACGCTTGAAGAAGGAAAGATGGCTTGGGAATTTGGAGCAGATATGGTGGGGACAACACTTTCGGGCTATACAAGTTATTCCAAGCATCCGATCAAGTTTGGAGTTCTTCCATTGCCAGAACCTGATTACGAAATAATCTCCGAACTTAGAAAAAGCGGAGTTTGTTATGTGATTAGCGAAGGTCGAATTACGAATGGCCATAAAATGCGCCGGGCATTAGACGCTGGTGCGCATTGTGTTGTGATTGGGACCTCAATTACTGAACCTAAAAAGATTGTGAAAACAATTTTGTTAGAAAAAAATGAAAAGGAGACTTTATGAAAGCTTGGCAAAAATATTTCGAAATCATGAAAGAAGTTGTAAATTCAGTCCAAAATAGCCAGGAGGATGCAATCCTTGAGGCAGCAAATTTGCTGACTGAATGTACTACCAAAGGAGGTATCATTCACCTCTTTGGCTCTGGTCATTCAAGTTTAATGACAGAAGATGTTTTTTGGAGAGCGGCTACATTAGCAAATGTCCATGCAATTTTCGAGTCAAGTGTTGCTGGAATCAACGAGATTACAAAAACCAGCAAAATTGAAAAACTGGAAGGCATTGGCAAGATAATTGTTGAGTATAACCGTGTTACCCCGCCAGATACGATGATCTGTATTTCAAATTCGGGCAATAATGCCGCCACAATTGATGTGGCATTGGCAGCTAAAGACCTGGGCGTAAAGGTAATCGCACTCACCAACACTATGTATGCTGACAAACTGACCACACACCACAGTTCTGGAAAGAAGTTAAAGGATGTGGCGGATCTGGTCATTGATAATTGTTCGCTCTATGGTGATGCTGCTGTAGAGCTGGAAGGCTTAGAACAAAAAGTTGGTGCAACATCTACTATCCCGGTTGCGTTCATCCTTCCAGCATTGTTAGTACAGACATGTGAGAATCTGCTCGCCGTGGGCTACACGCCTGATGTCTATTACAACGGTCACCTTGCTTATGAAAACACCAATGTCAAAGAACATAATGATCGTTTAGTCGACAAATACTTTTATCGAATTAGAAATCTATAAGCTGGAGGATCAGTATGAACGAACTAAAAATACTGACTGTATGTGGAGCAGGTGTGGGGACGTCAACACTTTTACGCGTGAATATCAATGAAGTAGTGAAAACATTCAATCTTGATATTCCCTTCAGTGTCGAAAACACCAGTCTGACCAGAGCAAAAGGTACACGCTGTGATCTGATTGTAACGTTTCAGAACTTTGAAGCTGACGCGCGGAAGATTTGCGACAATGTAGTGCTTGTTCAAAATCTTATGGACAAACAGGAACTAAAAGCAAAAATCGGACAGTTTCTGCAAGAAAATCAATTGATCGATTAATCTACTTGGAGGAGTCATGGAATTCGTAAATAGTGTAGTAAATTTCATTACAAAGTACGTTTTTAACCAACCTTTTATTCTTCTGAGCTTTGTGGCATTAGTGGGTTTAATTCTCCAGAAGAAAAGTTTCCAGGATACGGTAGCTGGAGCAGTAAAAACCGGTATCGGTTATCTCATCTTATCTCAAGGAACTTCCTTACTCGCAGGTGTAGTATTTCCGATTTCCGCGATAATGGAGAAAGTTTTCAATATTGAAGCAACCGCCACAGGCATGGGTACGGATGCATTCACGCAACTTTGGGGCTCAACTATTGCTGTAATCATGGTTTTGGGTTTCATCGTGAATCTCCTGCTTGCCAGGTTCACCAAATGGAAATATGTTTATCTAACCGCTCATCAGACCTACTACATCACTTTTGTTTATCTGGCACTATTCATAGAACTTGTACCAGACCCCAATAAACTGGCAGTGATTCTTATTGGTGGTTTGCTGTTAGGTTTATACTGCACCTTGTCTCCAGCTCTGGTTCAGCCACATATGCGCAAAGTGACCGGCACGAACGATATCGCCTATGGTCATACAACATCCTTTGGTGCCATCGTCGGTGCTTCAGTGGGTCGCTTGTTTAAGAACAAGTCCGAAGAGACTTCTGAATCGATGAAAATTCCTGCGAAGCTCTCCTTTCTTAAAGATATTACGGTCTCAACTGCTCTGGTTATGACATTGTTGTATGTGATAAGTGTAGCAATCGCTGGCCCTAATTGGGTTCAGGAAAACGTCAGCAACGGGACTGAGCCATTCCTTTACGCCCTGACCCAAGGCGCATTGTTTGGAGTTGGGATTACGATCGTCTTAACCGGTGTTAGCATGATGGTTGCTGAGATCACCGAAGCTTTCAAGGGTATCTCCGAAAAAGTCGTTCCCAATGCTGTACCAGCGTTGGATTGTCCAGTGGTGTTCAACTACGCACCAACCGCCGTGATGATTGGTTTCTTGAGCTGCCTTGGTACTGTGTTGGTGTGCGTTGTAATTTTTGGCGCAATCGGGTTTTATGCGCTTACTCCCCCCGTCATCACCTGCTTCTTTGGTGGTGGTCCTGCTGGAGTATTCGGAAACTCGACTGGTGGATGGCGTGGAGCACTGATTGCAGGAATTGTTGCCGGGTTATTGCTTTCTTTCGGGCAAGCTCTGACTGTGCGCAGCCTACCCACGACAGTAGCGGATTTCGCGCGATGGTCGAATGACTTCGACTATTCTACCTTCCCATTCTTCTTCCAACAAATTCTTAAAATTTTTGTGAGATAATTTTCGTCAAGATAATTAGGCTGGCAATTTGCCAGCCTAATTTTTTTTACACAGAGGGGGGACTAACTCGTATACCTGTCAAAGAAGAAAGCCAGATATGAAGGTAATTATGAATTTATTTGTCCGTACTTCTGGTGTTATTACTATATTTCTGAAGCACAGGCGGGATGGTTGCGCGTATGAGATCAAAGGTCTTGCGAAAGACTGCCAATTTTTCTTCGTCGGTGCCCACAAATGCGGCAGGATCTTGAAATCCAATGTGGATTTTCTCACCTTGTTTAAGCCAAATCGGACAGGTTTCGTTGGCATGGTCACAGACGGTGACTACCAGGTCAAAGACCTGACCTGAAAACTCATCTGTAGATTTTGAACGTCCTTGATGATAAATATTATTTTCCTCAATAACTTGCTGCGCGAATGGATTCACCATGCCAGTGGGTTCGGTGCCCGCACTGAAAGCCACCCATTCATCCCAGCAGTCGTTGTTGACAATCGCTTCAGCTATTTGGCTGCGCGCGGAGTTACCAGTGCATAGGAAAAGGACTCTTTTCCTGCCCTTCAGGTCATCATCATCAGCGTCAACGGGTTCAATATGCGGCGCGTTTAGCGCATTTTCATCCTCAACAAGAATTTCATCGGCAAAATCGCCCTTGTCCATCGCCGCCAGTAAGGCTTTGGCTCTATCGGCATCCTGCGGAGGCACCTGGATGCCAACCGAGCCAAGATCTCCAACTGTGAAGCTATAGATCAGCCCCAGGGTGTCCTGGTCGATGTACACAGAGATGCCCTGCGCCTCGAGGAAGGCTTTGATCGTCTCAGCGTCCAAGCGACCGTGAGCACTATAGACAGTGACGTAGGAATCCAGTCCTTCATTTGTCATTAATAGCTCCAATCCTCGGTGCAGCGCTTCCAATCCACCAATTCTGCTGGCGTAAACCACAACGCAATTTCTGTTTCAGCGTTTTCAGCAGAGTCCGAGGCATGGGTAAGGTTCTTTTGATTTTGGATGCCGTAATCAGCGCGTATTGTGCCTGGGTCAGCTTCAGTGCCGCGGGTTTTACCCATCGTCTGGCGGATGGCGACAATCGCATCGGGACCGGTCCAGACCATTGCCATAACAGGCGAGGAGGTGATGAAAGCGATCAAGCCATCAAAAAATGGTTTTCCCGCGTGAACAGCATAATGCTGTTTTGCCAGCTCCGGGCTGACCTGCAGGAATTTCGCCGCAACAAGGCGCAGCCCACGGTTTTCGAGTCTGGTGATCACCTCACCAATCAACCCCCGCTGCACGCCATCGGGCTTAACCAACACTAAAGAACGTTCCATATCATGCTCCAGTCAGAGAATTTTCTTAATCCAATGAGTTGTTGAGCTCATCGTAGATGTCCCAAAGGTCGCCCGTGTCTGAGGCGAGCGTCAGTTGGGAGCGTAAGGTTTTCTTTGCGGCTTCCGCTAAAACAGGATTGGTCTTGTTAGCACGAATTAGTTCAAGGGCTTCCTCTCGCTGATTTTCTTTGAACAAGTCGCGTATTTCCTGTTTGAAACTTTCAGCCAAATCGAGCTGCGGTTTCTCCGCAAATGGTGTTTCTGCTTCTTCGATCAGCTTTGTATCCATTCCGGCTTCAGGCGCATCTAAGGAATCAATTTCTGCGGTAGAAATTTGTGCTTCTTCAACTGGTTCCAATCCCAGTGGATCCTGGTCCTGGAATTCTGATAATTCCTGCCATTCAGACTCGTCAGGCATCGCAGGAGGAATAAATACTTCCTCTTCTTCCACGTCATCAGAGAATGAAGTAAAGATTTCTGGCTTATCAGCGTCTTGAATTTCGTCCACTGACTGCTCCGGGCTTGAGGCAAACTTTAGTAACCAATCCGGCAGTTGTGCCTGTGGCGCATCCGGCGTAACTTTGATTGGCTGCGTACCCTCTTCAGCGGAATGAGCGGGAGTGGGACTATTCACCTCAAAAGGTTGGGTTATTTCCTTTTTTTGCTCCGTCACAGCTAATCTCCGAGATAATCGCGCAACTTGCGCCTCACACTGGGGTGACGCAGGCGGGTGAGTGCCTGGGCTTCAATTTGACGCACGCGTTCCCGGGTGACGCCCATTTTTCGCCCAACTTCTTCCAAAGTGTATGCCTGCCCATCCAGCAAACCGTAGCGCAACTGCAGGATGCGCACTTCGCGGGGAGGGAGGGAGTCCAACACTTCCACAAGGTGTTCCCGCAGCAGGTTGAAGGTGGCGGTTTCATCCGGAGGAGAAGCTTCGTCATCTTCGATAAAGTCACCGAGCACGGAATCTTCCTCATCGTCGGTAGGTGTCTCAAGGGAAAGTGGTCGGCGGGCAACCTGGATCATGTTTTCGACCTTCTTTGGCAGTACTTCCAGCGTTTCCGCCAATTCTTCAACCGATGGATCCCGCCCCAGTTTCTGGGTGAGCTGATGCTGGACGCGTAAAAGTTTGTTGATTTGATCGCCCATGTGCACTGGAACGCGAATGGTTCTGCCCTGGTCGGCAATCGCGCGGGTGACAGCCTGGCGGATCCACCAGGTGGCGTAGGTGCTGAATTTGTGTCCGCGCTGATACTCGAATTTCTTGGTAGCGCGAATCAAGCCGATGTTTCCTTCCTGGATCAGATCCAAAAAAGGAACACCGCGCCCCATGTATTTCTTGGCGACACTGATGACTAAGCGGGAATTTGCGGTGATGAGGTGGTCGCGGGCTTCGCTGCCATCTTCAATAAAGCGCAAAAGTTCCTGGCGTTTTTTGTTGCTCAGGTTCCCTTGGGCGAGCTCAGCCCTGGCAATTCGACCTCGTTCGATTCGTTGCGCCAGAACGACCTCTTCTTCGATGTCATTCAGCAACGGCACCCGGCTAACCTCTTTCAGGTATAGACCGATTGTGTCATCAGTGTCGATGTTTGCCAGGTCATCGATGGTGGGTTCCTCATCTGCCGTTTCTGACAACTCCTTATCAGAGGGTTCGTTTCCGGGCATGTCGTCTTCTTTGATGCGGATGCCGGCATTGCTGAGGGCATTATAGACGCCCTCAAGCTGGTCAATATCTTGTTCGACTTCCGGGAAGAATTGCAGGATATCATCGTTAGTCACGTAAGACTTTTTTCGAGCAAAATCCAGAAGGCGGTTTAGAGATGATGAGGGGGAATCCTCTTCAATTATGGGTTGGTTGTTCAATCTTGCCATGTATAAGCAGTGGACCTTTTCTGTGTTTTAGTTTTTCGTTTCAATAGAGTACGATATTTTAAGACAAAATTCAAGTGTAAAATAAGAACTAGTTGAGAAGTCGACCAAATTGATAATTATTAGAAAATATTGATAAAAACACAAAAGCACATTCGTGAGAAGGTGCTTTTGTGTGATCTTATAGGAAAAACTACTAGTAGAATACTATTTATTAAGAATTTGCTGTTTCTCAACCACTGGAGGAAGGGCAGAATTGCCCAAGTCGATTCCTTCTGCTGGGGGTTGAACCTCTTTTTTAAATTGCTTCCAGGCATGCATTGCCAGCGATAAAGCGATAACGCCGTAGGAAACAAAGACCCGGAAGTACTCACCGATCTGAGCGTTGTCAAACAGTTGTTTGCCAGCTTGCGGTGCTACGATAAACAGTGTATGGAACAGAATGACGCCAATGATGGCCTGCTTGTTCGTGGCTTTCTGCACCGAGGCGCCGCCAACCAGCAGGGCTGCGATGGCAAATTGTGCGATCTGCGTATGGGCGCCGTAGGTTGAGAAGGTACCGATGTTCTGCAGGAAGATCAATTGTCCCCAGCTTGCCAAAACAGTAGAGATGATCATGGCAATCACACGGGTCTGATCTACGTTGATTCCCGAAGCCATTGCGACGCTCTGGCTCTGTCCTACCGTGCGCATATTTTGCCCCAGGCGTGTGGATAGAATCTTATGATTAAACCAGCACAATCCCGCAATCAAGAGAAACGGCAAAACTGGCAACTTGACGAACAAAAGCACGTTTTCGATCTCCGGAATAAAGGTCAGACCGAAGATCAGACCGTAACCCAGTAATGCCAATATCGGTTTGACCAAGTTTTTGGCGGGTTGTTTGTCAATCCAGATCGATTTGACGATTTTGATGATCTGCACGACTGCCAGAACTATCAGCACCGCCGTCAGAGCATCCAACAGACCCAGGCGGTCAGTGGAAAGGAACCTTTCGATAACGGGTATATAGGAGATGCCAAACAAAAGCCCGACTACCCCAAAGAGGATGAAATCGCCTTTGTACAGCTGATATTTTTTGAGCAGATGCAAGACAACTTTAATGGCAGTGATAGCCAACACCACATAAAATAAAACCGTGACGATATCTACCATCCGCACAGAATCGATCGCATATTTCAGATTACCCGTCAAATCGATCGTGTTTTTGACCCCCACTCCTCCAGAAATGATCAATTTGGGATTGTTGACCGGGATAATTCCACCGATGATAACCAGGAACAATAACTGGTATAAACCATCAGCAAAGTAGCCCAGAATGAGCCCGGCGATCATCTCCGCGCCTTTCATGCGGTTGAAAAGTTTACCCACCAGATAACCAAATAGCACAGCCAGCGGGGTAGCAATTAACACGCTCAGTAGCATGCCGCTAAAACCACCAAAGCCCCAGTATACAACGCAGAATACAGCGATTTGGGCTGCAACGGCACCAATCACTATGCCAAAGTTCAAGCCTAAACCGGCCAGGACAGGAATAATCAAAGCCAGCACTGTAAAGGTGTTACGGGTTATGCGGGTGAAAACACCATCCACAATGAAGGTCATGGGACTGCCGGAAAGCACAATCGCAGCCACACAAATTGCCGCGAAAGCAATCATGACTTTATTGTCAAAGAGGAAAGAACCAGCTTTTTGTAAGACGTTAGTTTTTTGGCTCATTGGTTTCCTCCTTTCGTTTTGGATAAGGCGTACAGGATTATGCCATTGGAAATAATGATCCGCAACACTTCTGGCAGAGTACCAATTTCAATCACTTCATTGACCACCGGCAGGGCGGTCACAAGGATTCCCTGGAAAAGCAGAGTGCCGATCAGAACGTGCGAGATTTTCGCTCGTCTTACAGAGGCGCCGCCAATCAAAATTGAAGCAACGCTGGCAAAACCCATCATCAGGGGTGCATTGTAAAGTTGTAAAAATCCGTAAGTCTGAGCATAGAGAATTATCCCTACTGCACCAAGAACAGTTGAAATTGCTGTACCCTGAATGCGTTTTCCGTCCACATTGATGCCCGTGGTGGTGGTGAATAATTGATTTTCACCTGCGGCGCTCATGGCAATACCAAGTTTGCTTCTGAAAAAAAGCCAGATAATGAAACACAGCAGGGCAAAGACTAAAATCAATCCAAGCGGAACAGTAAAATCTCCAATTTTGAAAGCTAACCAATGCAGCCACGTCGGCTGCGTTGACTGGACCACATCCGGATTGCTTAATAAACCTCCGAAGCTGCCTGAAAGACTGGCTGTGTTGCGCAAGCCCCGGCCTTGAAGAGGCCAGCTCAACTCACCATTTTTAAATGCGAGCGAGAGCCAAACGATGTTCATGAAGGCAATCACAGAAAAACCAACATAAGTGGAGACTGTCATTTCTGAGCCTTTGACCCGGTTGAGAAGCATACCGTAGAGAGTCCCTAAAATTGCTGCCATGATTATCCCAAATAAAAGGGCTAACAGAAGTGTTAACCAGGGCGCGCCAGCCCCCAGCACTTCGTTCCAGTTTCTGAGAAAACTAATTTCCATTGCAAAAACTGAACCCAAAAGTCCTGCGGAAATACCCAACGATATGCCAAAATTCAATCCGATACCACTTTGAATACCTGGAACCATTGCTAACACCAAGGTTCCATACATTAACCAGCGCCTGAGAACATCGCTGAATAACGCAGCTGGCGAAAACCCCAAAACTATCGATGTAACAACGAGGAAGATGAAAAACAAACCGATAATTAATCTTGGCAGTCCGATGTTCTCGTAAATATTCTTCAAGGTTTTCATGCGGCTTCCTCCTCTCTGACCCCTGCCATGGCCAAACCAAATGCCGCGTCAGAATCATCAGGTTTCATTACCGAGAAAACTTTTCCTTCAGAGACGATCGCTATACGGTCGCACAGAGATCTAAGTTCCACCAATTCTGAACTGATCATCACAATCGTTGTTCCCTGTTCACGATTAATTTTTGTAAGATACTCCAAAACCAGTTTTTTTGCGCCTATGTCAATACCGCGGGTTGGTTCTGAAACAATTAAAATTTTCGGGTCCATCGTGATAGCCCGGGCAAGGCAGACTTTTTGTTGATTGCCTCCCGAAAGACTGCCAGCCGCCTGGGAAGTTCCAGTGCAGCGGATATCCAGCAGTTTGATCATGTCCCGGGTATGTTGATCCGCTTTGGCTTTATCCAAAAGTTTGATGGGGCCTTTGTGTGTCAGAAATTCATCTTTAATCTGCATTGCTGAAAAGGTGATATTCCGTTCGATCGATTCGCCAAGCAGCAAACCAACACCTCTTCGATCTTCCGAAACAAAGGCAATATCATTGCGGAGGGCTTCACCCAACTTGCTGAGATCCAGGCGTTTTCCAAAAGCGTAGACATCCCCTTGCGTATCAAAAAGACCCATAATGCCGTTGGCGATACCAATTTTGCCCTGTCCTGCTAGTCCACCGAACCCAAAGATCTCACCTTCACGGATTTTGATGTTCATGCCTTTCACGCGTTCGCCTGGCATGTCCACGTGATAATTTTTGAATTCGAGTGCGATTTTGTCATCTGACAGATCCCGGCTTCTTAAAAGACTGTCGTCAACCAGTTTATCGACCTTTCGACCGATCATGAGTTCAGCAATTCTTGCCAGGTTAATTTCCTTGACATCTTTACGGGCTACAAATTCACCATCCCGCAAAATAGTCATACTATCAGCTACAGCCATAACCTCAGTTAACCTGTGGGTAATAAAGATGATTGCAATTCCTTTCTGAGCAATCAACCGCATAATCTCCAAGAGTCGGTCCGCTTCGCCTTCAGTCAAAACAGCGGTAGGTTCGTCGAAAACCAGCAACTTTATTCCAGTTTTATCAATTTCACGGGCGATTTCGACAAATTGCTTATAACCAATCGGCATTCCTGCCACCTTGGCATATTCTTCAATGTTCATCATCCCGATGCTATCCAGAGCCTTTCGGGCATCCCTGGACATCTGTGGCCAATTCAATTTGTCAAGTAAATTGCCAAAAATCTTGCTGAAGGCGGTAGGTTCACCAATTTCTCTGCCCAACTTGATATTTTCTGTGACATTGAATTCAGGGATAAGCATGAATTCCTGGTGAACCATGCCAATTCCACAGTTCATGGCAGTGTGTGGGCAATCAATGGATGTTGATTCGCCACTCATCTGGATTTCCCCTTCAAATCCTCCTGTGGAGTATATAACGGGCATACCAAAAAGAATATTCATCAAGGTGGATTTGCCAGCACCGTTTTCTCCTACCAGGGCATGGATTTCTCCCGGTTTGACTTTGAGGTTAACGCCTTTCAGAACCCGATTGCCATAATATTCTTTGGAAATATTATTCATTGACAACAAATATTGGTCTTCCAATACTGTGCCTCCTTCTTCTGTTTTCAAAAAGAAGTGCCGGCTTGCGCTCTGCAAGCCGGCGCTTTGTGGAGTTTAGTCGTTAGTCAGGATCTCTCTACTGCGAGAAATCATAGAAAGGAGCCAGCAACATCAGGAAGTTGGGCAGGTTAACGCCGTCTTCGTTGTAGTTCGTCACTGTCAGATCGCCCAAACCACGTGCGGCAGACGCTTCATTCAAGGTTGCAATGAAAGCTTCTGTGTCTCTTGGATCGGTGACCTGTCCTTCCGCAAATTTGATCGCGTAGCGGACACCGGCGTCAATCATCAACATGTTGATGGGAACACCCCAGGTCGACATGCGGGCTTCCTGACCCTTTTCCTTCAGCTTGATGGCAATTTGATCCAGCATGTACTGTACATCGCCTTCGTGACCCTTGACATCAATGTTCAAACCAGCGGGATACCCATGATAGGGGCTTGGGCAGCACTGCTGTGGATAAATCGCACCGTTTTCCCAAATGGTCCGGATGAGAGGTTCCTGCATGGCACAGTTCGTGGAGAAGAAGGCTGTGTCTTTGCCGTAGGTTGCAATCTGCCGTGGAACGTCCTCAGTAATAAACTGCTGTGCGCCTGAGACGCCTGCGTCACCGGTTGGATCTGGAGCGTTGACTTCCACCAGTTCGATCCCTAATTCCGCACAGGTTTCCTTCATGATCTCAAGCCGCCGGGCAATAGTCGCATAGGACAGATGCCTGGGGAATGAGTAGTGGATGAAGGTTTTGGCACCCATCTTGGCAGCCAGTTCAGGGATGGTGCGACCCATCGAGATTTCGTCAACCTGCAATACGATGTCTGCTTTTTCTGCAATGATAGGAGGATCTTCAGCAGGAACACCGGCTACAAACAGCATGTCAGGTCGGATTTCCCGAACTTTCTCAATGGCTGCTGCAGCACCGGGGATTGCCTGCACAAAGACGATCGCCTTCACATCAGGGTCAGAAGCCATCTGCACGACTTGGGAGATTGTCGTTTCGGTCTCTGTGGAGAAGTTGTCAGGATAGGTGGCATGAACAATCATATCGCCGTATTTGGCGATCTGGTTCATGGCTTCCTGGTATTCCTCTTCACCCTGGGAGACAGTTCCGGTCATTATCCCTATCTTGTAGGGCTTTTCTTCCGGTGCTTCTACTACAGGCTCCGTCTCAGCGGGCTGCTCTGCGGGAGGTACTTCAGTTGATCGGCAAGCTGTGCTTGAAAAAATCAATACAAAGCTCATAATCAACAGTACCATTTGAACTAGAAACTTCTTACTTTTCATCTGTTACTCCTTATTTTCTTTTGTTAAGGAAATGGCGATATTGGTTTGCTGTTTGGAAAATATTGCGACCAGCTCTCCACATAACCGGTCTGATATGTTCGAAGCTAACCAAGTAAGTGGGCAGATGTTATGCTCACTTTCAAGAATGTTACCATTTTCACAAATGCCTGTCAATAAATTTTTCAAAAATAGGATTAAGGGGGGATATTGCTATCAGTCCATTTTTGAAAATGTTACGTATGCCTGCTGACAGACTACTTTACCTTGGCACCGGATCATCTAAATGATGTTATCTTTCACATAGTTAATTAATAAAAGGGTCATTATCTGCTAACCCCGCACGGGAAAAGCATTTGACCTTGCTGCTCGATAAAGATAGAATCGGGCTTTGAAAGGTATGATGATTTGTTTCTAAAGAAAACTGCTAATGTTTGGCTTCCAATACTGATTTTATTCGCGCTGGTAGGAGCGACGTTATTAAATTTGCGCTTAGCCTCCACTTTTCCTTTGCAGGATGATTTCGCCCCCAGATGGGTAGCAGCCAGGGAATGGATGCAATCAGGCTCATCTCCCTATAGTGACTCCACACACCAGGCAACCCTTGAGCTGCTGGATGAGAATGGGAATGAACCTTTTGGCTTGAGCCAAGGACGGTTTGTGGACCCTGCTTGGTTCGTGCTTTTTTATCTTCCCTTTAGCTTTGTTCCCTACAACATCGCCAGGGCGATTTGGATGACTTTGATCGAGCTCAGTCTGATACTCAGTGTGGTGCTCTCGATCCGTATGGCAGGATTGAAGATGAGCACGGTAGAACTATTGATAACTTCAATTCTTGTATTGGTGTTCTACCCCTTATTCAAAACGGTTTTGGTGATCAGCGTCAATGCGCCATATATCTTCCTGACACTGCTGGCCGTTCACCTGGCGCGTGAACGGCAAGGCACGATGGCGGGTTTGCTTTTCGCGCTCTCTGTTTGGATGGTGCCGCTCAGCCTCTTCCTGGTAATCCTGTTCATGATCTGGCTTGGTGCCCGCAGAGACAATTCCCTGGCAAAGATTTTTTTCAGTTCGATTGCCTTTTTGATTCTTGTGTCTTTGATCCTCTTCCCGGGCTGGGTCGCAGAGTGGTTTGCAGCCTACCTGCGCTTATTTCCGGATTTCTCATGGGTTCGAACACCTCTGATGGTGTTCGGGGGGCTATTCCCCGGAGCCAGCGCTCAAATCGCTATAATACTCAGCCTGGTGGTGTTGGTCATGATGCTGGTGGAATGGTATGGCATCGGGGAACGCGAAGGGCGCGGATTTCATTGGAAACTGATGTTGACCCTAAATCTGCTCTATCTTTTCAATCTAACTTCCGAAGGCATCTATCTCATTTGGTTATTTGCTCCACTTTTCAGCGTATTCAAATATTTAATAGAGAAATGGCGCGTTTCTGGTAGAATTATTTTCTGGGTAACTTACCTTGCCTTGATTTTTATTCATTGGCGTCGTTTTCAAATCACTCAAAATTGGTCGACCGAGGAATCGTCTCTGGTCATCCTCTTGTTGCCCACAATAACATTTTTAGGCTTGCAGTGGTTTAGGTGGTGGGCAACCGTCAGTCCTAAAGCACTGATTGACTCAATAGAAAATTAAGAAGGAACAGGCAATGGCAAAGAAAAGAGTTGGTATCCTGACTGGAGGCGGAGACGTCCCTGGCTTGAACATCGCAATAAAATCAGTTGTTCAGAACAGCCTTGATGGGGATTATGAAATCGTCGGTATTCGAAGGGGATGGCTTGGATTATTGGGTTATGACATAAATGATGCTGCAACCCATGAACTGTACATCAGAGATTTGAACCCCACGGCAGTTCGCCGCGTGGACCGCACTGGCGGTACTTTCCTGCATACCTCCCGCACTAATCCGTCAAAAGTGCGCGCCAAGGATACCCCTGAGTTTTTGCGCGATAGCAAATGGGGTAAGGTCGTGGATGAGATGGAAGAAATTACCGATTACACCGACCACGTCCTCAATGTAATCGATCATCTCAAGCTTGACTCCCTGATCACCATCGGTGGTGATGATACCCTCAGTTATTCTGCCCGCCTGGTAAAAGAAGGCGTTAAACTGAACGCTATTCCTAAAACAATGGATAACGATGTGCTGGGGACAGAATATTGTATTGGTTTTTCCACCGCTGTCACGCAGGCAGTCAATCTCATCACAAATTTCCGCACCTCCATTGGTTCGCATGAACGCATTGGCGTTGTGGAACTCTTCGGGCGGAATTCAGGAGAGACTGCCCTGATCACTGGCTATTTGAGTTATGTGGATCGTACGATTATCTGCGAAGTCCCATTTAACACGCAGGAAGTGGCAGAGCTGCTGGCTTCTGACAAGCGCAACAGTCCTGCGCATTATTCGTTGTGTGTCATTTCTGAAGGCGCTCACACAGATGGCGGGGAGATCGTTGAATCAGGCGAAATGGACGCCTATGGACACCGTAAACTTGGAGGCATCGGAGACGTGCTTTCGGATCAAATCAAGATTCTCACCGGCTACAACACAATGTACCAGAAACTTGGCTACCTGGTTCGCAGCGGCGCTGCCGATATGCTTGACCGCATGGTTGCCATGAACTATGGTGCTTTGGCTATGCAGTCGACGATGAAGAATGATTTTGGTCATCTGGTTGGTATCACTGATGGTAACTATTCTGTGGTTCCAGTTGAGAAAGTTATCAGTGGCAAGCGTCACGTGGACGTGGACCTCTATTACGATAAAGAAGCTTATCGTCCCAAGGTCAAGAATATTCTTGGTCTGCCGATGTTCCTTCACTAGGATAATAATGAGAGCCTGTGGTTTTCCCGCTGGCTCTTGTATTAAAAATGAGTGTTGAATCACAAGGCGTTTCCAATCAGCGATACGCTCTGATCCCCAGAGTGTTGATTTTCCCTGTCAATGAGACAGGTCAAATTCTTTTGCTGGAAGGCGCTCAGGATAAAAAAATCTGGGCTGGCTATTGGAATGGCTTGGGCGGCCATGTGGAACAGGGGGAGTCAATCCTCAGCGCGGCAAAGCGTGAGCTGTTTGAGGAAAGTGGTCTGATTGCGGGTAAGTGGATATTCTGTGGTCAGGTGCTGGTAGATACAGCCCAAAACCCTGGCATTGTCTTCTTTGTTTTCAAGGCAAAACAACTGCAGGGGGTACTGAAAGCTTCTGAAGAGGGCAGGTTGGCGTGGCATTCACAAAATAGTGCCTTAAAGTTGAATTTGGTAGAAGACCTCTACACGCTCCTGCCGCTTGTGATGCGCCAGCGCGCAAATGGAAGGCCTTTCTGGGGGCATTATCACTACGACGAAGAAGGTCAGTTAGTGATGTCATTCACCCATTGATTTTTCCAGAAAAACCAACAGGGTGTCTCCATATTTTCTTGAGTCAAAAACTTGCAAATTGGCATAGGCCTTCTCAACCCACTCCAATGGGTTGATTTGAACAATCACCTGCCCATCATCGCTTAGGATTGCAGGGTTTTGATCGATCAAGTCGATGGCTTTTTCCCACATGCCTTTGTATTGGGGTGGAGCAACATAAATCATGTCAAATTGCGGATCTGTTTGGCTGGATAGCCAACTAAAAGCATCTGCCTGAAACACGCTGGCTTTGTTAGTAAAATGCGTTATGGAAAGATTCTCTCGGATCGTCCTGACCGCCAGGCGGCTGGTATCCAGGAAAATCACTTCTTTTGCGCCCCGGCTGAGGGCTTCAATTCCGACCGCGCCTGTCCCCCCAAACAGGTCCAGCATGCGCACATCAGACACCTCACCCCCGAGAATATTAAAGAGCGACTCTTTCACCAGATCAGTGATCGGACGCGTTGTATCCCCAGGCACATGTTTGAGTCTTTGCCCCTTGGCAGACCCTCCAATGACGCGCAGCATGCTCATCAGACGCTCAAACCTGCCTGGTGGGTAAACCCAGTTTTTGGCGCATGTAATCGATTGTGAGATTGAGCCCGTCGCGCATCTCAACTTGCGGCTCCCAACCCAGAATGGTTCTGGCACGGGTGATGTCCGGCTGGCGGCGTTGGGGATCATCTCCAAGAGTGTCAGTAAAAATGGTGCTAATTCCACTGGGATTCTGGCAAAGCTCATTGATGGTCAGGGCAAAGTCTTTGATGGAGGTTTCGATCGGATTGCCGATATTGACCGGTAAGTGTTCATCGGTCATCATCAGGCGGTAGATGCCTTCAATCAGGTCGCTGACATAGCAGAAACTGCGTGTCTGCTCACCGGTGCCATAGATCGTCAAAGGCTCTCCCCGCAGGGCTTGCTGAATGAAATTTGGCACCACTCTGCCGTCATCCAGGCGCATCCTGGGGCCGAAAGTATTAAAAATCCGCACGATATGCGTTCTGACCCCGTGTACGTTGTGATATGCCATCGTCAGGGCTTCAGCAAAGCGTTTGGCTTCGTCGTAGACCGATCTTGGTCCGATTGGATCACAATTTCCCCAGTAATCTTCGCTTTGGGGGTGCACGGTGGGGTCACCATAAACTTCGCTGGTTGAAGCCAGCAAGAAGCGGGCTTTGTGTGCTTTTGCTAAACCCAGGCTGTTGTAGGTTCCGAGCGCTCCTGCTTTAAGCGTCTGGATAGGCAGATTTGGATAACCAAGCGGCGAAGCGGGATTTGGGCTGGCAGGTGAGGCGAAATGCAGGATATAGTCGAGCGGTTCGTCCACCTGGATGAACGCGGAAACATCCTGTTCCATCAATCTGAAGTTTGAATTACTTTCAAGATGCTTTAAATTTGCCGGGTCACCAGTGACAAAATTGTCGAGACCGATCACCTGGTGACCTTCTTTAAGCAGGCGGTCACATAAATGTGAACCCAGAAAACCGGCTGCGCCGGTAAGTAAGATGAGCATAACTTGCCTTTCAGTTTTTAGCAGGGTTTCGGGTATAATCATGACCCTGAACAAGAGAGAATTATAGCATGCACCAAGAAAACTCAAACAATTTACTGGACCCAAACACCAGAGCGCTCGAAGCCTTACTTTTTGCCGCACCTGGTTTGAGTTCCATGGAGCAATTAAGCCAGGCACTGGATCTAAAAAAGTCTGAAGTTGAGAAATCGCTGGAAACCTTATCTGCCCACCTTACTTTGGAGCACGGTCTGCGCCTCCAGAAGATAAAGAACCAATACCAACTGATCACCGCACCTGAGTTCGCTGAGACGATTGAAAAATTTCTCGGGCTGGAGGTAACTTCCCGCCTGACGCAAGCCGCGCTCGAAGTGCTGGCGATCGTAGCGTATAAGCAGCCCGCCACCAGACCGGAAATTGACTCAATCCGGGGCGTGAACAGTGACGGTGTGGTGAAAAGTTTGCTGTACAAGGGTCTGATTGAAGAACTGGGACGTTCCGAAGCAATCGGTCGTCCAATTCTCTACGGCGTCACGAACGAATTCTTCCAGCATTTCGGTCTTGAATCGCTTGAGCAACTTCCTGCGGTGGATCTTGAGGGGCTGTTGGAGCCAAAACCGTCGCCAGAGACAGAAGAAACGAGGCTATTGAAAGACTGATGGAAGAACGTGTACAAAAAATAATGGCTTTCGCGGGTTTAGGCTCGCGTCGAGCCTGCGAAAAATTGATAGAAGCGGGTCGCGTCAAGGTGAATGGTAAAGTCATCCATCTTGGTGACAAAGCCGATCCAGCCAAAGATACGATCACTGTCGACGGAAAACTACTTCGGATTGAAACCGAACGAATTTATATTGCCTTAAATAAACCCAAAGGCTACCTCTCCGATATCGACGAACTCCACCCCAGACCCACCGTTAACGATCTGATCGGGGTCTCCGAACCACTTTTTGCGGTTGGGAGGCTGGATCTTGACAGCGAGGGCTTGATACTGATGACCAATGATGGTGAATTGGCTAACCGCCTGACCCATCCCCGCTATCACCATGAGAAGGAGTATGAGGTCTTTGTGATCAAAACTCCGGACCAGGAACAGCTTGAAATATGGCGCCGTGGTGTTGTTTTGGAGGATGGCACTCGCACGCTGCCTGCACAGGTGGAGATCATGGGTAGCTATAGCAACGGAGCCTGGCTGCGGATCATCATGCACGAGGGCAAAAAACGGCAAATCCGCAAAGTTGGGGCGCGTATAGGACTGCCAGTTTCGCAGATCAAACGTGTGCGCATAGCCAATCTTAAACTTGGGAAGCTCAAATCTGGTGAATGGCGCAATCTGACCGAACGGGAGGTCTACCAACTGCGAAAGTTTGCTGGTTTGATTAAAGAAGAAAAGAAGTAATTTTTTTCGGTGAAGCACAATCAATATTTCTTGTAGGGAACAGGACTGCCTGTTCCTCATTAACCCGCCTTTTCCTCAATGCTTTTCCCATGTTACCCCGCCGGTTGATGCATCCCGCAAGGGGAGGCTTTGCACGGCATCAACCCTACAACTCCCACGAATTGCCCATGTAATCGCCCAACGATGTAGGGAATAGGCCAGCCTGTTCCTCACTCGCGTGCCTGTTCCTCGTTAGCTCGCCTTTTCCTAAATGCTTTTCCCACATTACTACACAGGTTGACGCAGGCATCAACCCTACAAGATTATCCTTTAGGTCGACACGGGCATCGATACATAAGTAGATCTCACTCGCGCGCCTGTTCCTCATTAACCCGCCTTTTCTTCAATGTTTCACCCATTACACTACAATGGTTGATGCATCCCGCAAGGGGAGGCTTTGCATGGCATCAACCCTACAAACCCAATCCTAATGACAGGCGGAAAAAACGTCATTAAAAAGAAACAGCGTGAAATACGCTGTTTCTTCAATGGTTCAAAAGAATAAATTATCTACTACTCTGCCCCGTTGGCATCAGACTCAACCAGCCCGTTTGCCAGCGCTTCATGCAACTTCCCAGCTATTTCCGGGCTGATTGGATCAGTGCATGCTTCCCGGTCAACACGGCGGATATAGCGCTTCAGGTCCTCTAATTCCACCACAGGGTAGGGCGCAGTCGAGACATCGATAAGCTGAGTTTCTTTCAGGTAGACTACCATGATTGGCTTCAGTTCTGGATGCATCTCAGCCGGGATGCCTTTTTCTGTCAGGTACTTGCTTAGAATTGCAGAGGCTTCGGCAACTTCCTTGTCTGGCTTGCCGACGCTGTCCTGCCCCATCATTTTTTGGATGCGGTTCCGGGTCTTGTGTACCCACTTCCCGTCCTGATAGCTCAATTCGCCTGTGGCATTGACGGGGATCGGCATCCAAATACGGCAGGGACCCACCAGGAGCATTGGCAGCGGTGAGCTGTATACATAATAGGTGTAATCATACCGCAATTTTTCAAAGGCTGTGCCAAAAATTTCATCATAACGCGGCGATCGTCCGTAACGATTTACAAAATTAATACCGATTTGCGTCAGTAGGAAACCCACAATCAGGCAGATATAAGAATATAGGATCATCGCCCCCTCTTTCTGAAAGGCGAAATAGAGACCGAGACCCAAGATACCCAGGCTTGCAAAGGTTACCAGCTTGCCTATGAGTTTATTTCGATTAATGTGTTTTTCGTTTCTGACTAGTTTCATTTTGATTCTCCGTTTTTCGAGATGGAATTTTTCAAACCGGGCAATAAGCCAGCATCAATCGCCTGCACTGCCCGGGCTATAGCACTCACCATGGCTTTTGCGTCTGAGCGTCCGTGCCCCACGAACACGAGTTCGTTTACACCCAGCAGCGGCGCTGAGCCGATTTCTGCGGGGTCCATTAACTGCCGCACCTTATCAAAGGCGGGTTTTGCCAGGAAGGCGCCCGCTTTGGTGCGTGTGCTGCTCATCAATTCCTCTTTGAGCGTGCTCATGATCAGGCTCGCAACTGCTTCCGTTGACTTGAGGATCACATTCCCTGTGAAACCATCCGTCACAGCCACGTCTACTGATCCGCCAAACAGTTCCTTGCCTTCAATATTGCCCACAAAACCATGCAGGTGCTCCTTCAGCAGCGGATGGGTTGCCTTGACAAGTTCGTTGCCCTTGCCTTCTTCCTCGCCGTTGGCGATCAGCCCGATGCGAGGCTCGGTCACGCCGTGCATCAAGCGCGCATAGACTGCTCCCATCTGCGCAAATTGCACCAAAAATTCCGGTCTGCAGTCCGCATTAGCGCCAATGTCCAGCAGAACACTTTTACCGCCTTTTACAGGGATTGTGGAGCCCAGGCAGGGTCGGATCAAGCCCGGGATCAGGCCAAAGATTTTGCTGGCAAAGTACATCGCCATGCCGGTATTCCCGGCGGTTACGAAGGCCTGAGCCTCGCCATCCTTCACCAGCTGCATTCCTACCACCATGGTATTTTGCTTTTTGGCGCGGGCTTCCTGGATGTGGTCGCTCATTTCGAGCCATTCCGGCGCATGCACCACCCGCACTCCTGACAAATCCTGGTCCAAATTTTTCAGCTCAGTGGTGATCTGATTCTCATCGCCCACCAGGATCACGTTGATCCCAAATTCCTTGCTGGCAGTTACTGCCGCTTCCACTTCCGGGAAGGGGCGCGTATCACTGCCCATTGCGTCTAAAACTATTGTTTTTTTCAACTTCAACCTCAGATTCTGACCCCGTGTTCTTGACAAAGAACACGGAACCGGTATAATCTAATCTCACGTTTGCGCTGGTGCTGGAATTGGCAGACAGGCGTGGTTGAGGGCCACGTGCCGCAAGGCGTGAGGGTTCAACTCCCTCTCAGCGCATTCGAAAAGAGCAATTGTTTGCTCTTTTTGTTTTAAGGAAATGCCCGGCGCAGCCATGTCAACGGATTGACAGGCGTGCCCTGGATATCCACTTCAAAGTGCAGGTGCGGACCAGTCGAACGACCGGTCGTGCCAATAATTCCAATCAGTTGCCCGGACTCAACCACAGCTCCTTGTTCTACCAGGATTTCCTTCAGATGCATGTAGATCGTGTACACACCCAATCCATGATCGATCACGATGGCATTTCCGCGCACCACCTGGTCCGGGAAAACCCCAACGACCGTTCCGCCTGCGGGGGCGTAGACGTCTGTGCCTTTGCAGTAGCCCAGGTCCAGCCCGGTATGATAATAAACGCCCGAGTCGTCGTTGTAGGTTCGCCGGCTGCCAAATTGCGAGATGATGCAGTCCACGTCCTGTGCCGGAGAGTACCACAGTCCCTCCCATTGTTGCACTGGGGTCACGGGTAATACAATCTCCTTAAATTTGGCGTTTTCAGCTTTTTCCGCTTCGGTACCGATGGATTCCGGATCCACCTGCAAGGGTTTGTCGATCGAAAAATTCCCGGAATTTATCATCACCAGTTGGTCAAAACGGTATTCCATCCCATCCGGGTAGGTCACGGTCATGGTTAGCGGGTAAACACCGGGCTCAATCAGCGCATGAATGCCGCCGTAGGCTGTGTGCACACCGCCCAAGTCCACAAAGGTTGGTTGAATGGATGCCAGGTCAGCCTTTACCATCACAGGCTGATCGCTTTCAACTTCGATCAGGAAGGTGTCGCCCTGGATGAGAGGCAGATTATCAAGAACAATACTCTTAATGCCAGGCAGAGCCAGGTTGCTGCCATTTTCCTCTGCGGAGGGCATATAGTAAGTGTCCATTGGCATGCCCATGGTCGGGCTTGCCAGGCGGTTCATCCCCGCCAGGAGCCACGTGTTCTTACCGCTCAGCACACTTGCTTCCAAAAAGGATTGCCCCGGTCTGATGGCGGGCATGGTGGTCATGTATGAGCCGTTTTCCTGGATGGTCATGATGATTTCGCGTCCGATGAACAGTTCCGAGGGGCTGGTGAGGCGGTTGGCTTTGACCAAAACCGCGGTGTCGGTCTGACTGCGCCGGCTGAGGCTCGTCAGGCTCGAACCCAGCGCCACGTATTCAGTCGTCAGAACTCCCTGCATCCCCTCCAGGCTTGGAATTTGCAAACGGTCGTTCGGGCGCAGCATATCGTCGGGTTGGATGTTGTTAAGCGTCATCAGCTGGTCGAGAGTGGTATCAAAGCGCTGCGCGATCCACGAGAGCGTATCGCCGTATTCCACGATGTAGATCGGGTAGGTTGCCTGGGCTTGAGCCGGACGCAGACCAGTGCCAAAAAACAAGGGAATCAAAAAGAGAATAGCAAGCAAAATGCGTCTGGCTAAAAATCTCATCTGGAGGTTGGTATAATCTGCCATAATCAAAACATTAGTTTACCATAAGCATTGAAAAGGCGCGAAAGTATGAGAATTACAACCTGGAATGTCAACGGAATCCGAGCGGTCGTCAATAAGGATGGCTTCACCTGGCTGGATGAGGTCAAACCCGATATCCTGGGTTTGCAGGAGATCAAAGCCAAGCCAGAGCAGGTGCCCCAGTTGCTCCGCGAACACCCGGAATACCAGAGCTTTTGGCATTCCGCCGAGCGCCCTGGCTATAGCGGCACGGCAGTCCTCTATCGCAAAGAACCCCTTTCCATCCAGACAGGTCTCGGTAGGGAAGAGTTTGATAACGAAGGGCGTACGATCCGATTGGAATATCCGGATTTTTTCCTTTACAACATCTACTTCCCCAACGGCGGGCAGGAAAACAAGCGAGTGCCCTTCAAGCTGGATTTTTACGCGCGCCTGCTTGAGATCTGCGACGAACACCACGCGAAAGGTGAAAAAGTCATTATCACAGGCGATTTCAACACTTCCCATCAAGAAATTGACCTTGCGAACCCAAAAGAGAACGAAAAAAACACTGGCTTTTTGCCTGAAGAACGCGCCTGGATCACCAAATACCTCGAGCATAATTTTGTGGATGCTTTCAGAGCGCTATATCCTGAGAAGGTGGAATACACCTGGTGGACCTACCGCACAAACGCCAGAGCCCGAAACATTGGCTGGCGGCTGGATTACTTTTTGGTCAGCTCTGAGCTGATGCCGCAGGTGGAGGCAGTTGAAATCCATGGCGACATCATGGGCTCAGACCATTGCCCGGTGAGTTTGATCCTGAAGGATTAGTAGAAAGGTAACTCCAGGGTGAGACAATTACTTCCATAGGGCGAAATTGGAAGCACTGAAGCCTTTAGATCTGCGAATGGTGATGTGCTTCCAATTCGGCGTTGTGATCTAAAAGGTCTTTTACGGCGGATTGAGGGCACCACAAACCTTGAATAATGCGATCACATCGTGCTCTCAATCCGCCAATGTCAATCCTTTGTCTCGCTCTATGGGAATCCTGTTTAGTAAAAATTAATTGTGATTGGGGGGCGAAAGTGCAAAAGTGCAGCGATTTTTGCCATGTCATTTTTGCACTTTCTCGAACCCCCCTTATTATTGGCTGGCGCTTGGATTACTTTTTGGTCAGCTATGAGATGATGAAGCAGGGAAAAGCTGTTGATATCCACGATCACGTCATGGGCTCAGACCACTGCCCGGCAAGCGTGATCCTCAAGAATTAAATTTTTTGGCAAAATTGGCCTTTCCTGATGTAATAATTATCGTTTTGGGTATTGAATTATTAGCATAAACTTTGTATACTGAATAGGTCTGTTGATGATCAATAGACAATGTTTCCAGCATTGCCGGCAGTAATCTCTCCGGGATTAACATGAGATTAATCAAACCATCATTAACAGGATAGACCTATTGAAGACTCTGCCTTCAGTTAAATCTGCTCTATGTTCATGTCCTTACTTCGCTTTTAAAAAAGTCTATTACTTTTTAACCCCCGTATTTTTCCTTTATGTACTGACCTGTCAACGCGGTCCAATCATTTGAGTTTTGTCGGAGAAAAAAGGATTATCTAATGCGTTCAAAAAAAGTGCTTCCCTTTTGTATCATTTTGTTTGTACTTTCAGGCTTGTTGGTGAATGCAGTTTTCGCTATGCCGATAGATCCTGAAAAGGAAATCATGCCTGTAGAATCAATGGTTGAGACAAAGCCTGGAGTGGTTCAGGAAAACGACGATTATCCAGAGTCCCCTTCTGATTCCTTACCTGACCAAGACTTTTCGAATACAAGCAGCTATCCTGATGTTTTTGGACCAATGGAACAGATGCATCAAGACGTTGGCAGCTTAGCTGCTGGGGATGTCTTTGTGCAATCAGCTACTGAAGCTGCCAATGGTCTACCGGCTGGGTTGGACATTAACAGTCTTCCAACGGACAAAATCACTATTGACATGGCTTTTGATGTTGTCATAGGTTGGGTGGATCCCTACCAGACGGTTAGCGTTACAGCTTCTGGTTATTCTGGTTATGGTTTTGCTGTGGCGGATGCGATTGGCTTCTTCTGGACCCCTATTTGGCATACAACGGATGGGCACTCCCTGGGCATAAGCTGTGGTTTGCCAATCGAAATCACGCCTGAAGGGGAAACAGCATTCACCCTATCACCTAAATGTCTGACTTCTGCCAATATGAATGTAATAACTGATACGGTTAGTGGTGGAATTGATGGGATGGGTGCAGGCATCGAGGTTACTGCAAGATTAGGAATCTCTGGTGGCAATTGGCAGATCCCGCCTGTCTCGGGCGCGCCTGAAGCCACTGCCATAACCGATGCTTCAGGCAATTTCAGCACCAGTTTACCTGGTGTCGATTTGGGGGCGGAGAGCCTGGTTGCGCTGGATTTTGAGCAGGCTGGCGTGAATATCCGCAATTATGTTACTCCTGAAAACGTGTTCTTTGTGCACCAGATGAATACAATTGGTGGTTATGCGGATATCGATCAATCCGTAAGTGCAACTGTTTATGAAGGAACTTCTACAACAGTTCGCTGGAGCGGCAGCACAAAGGCAAGTGAACCCTTTGGATTTTACCAGTTTGAAAACGTGTCAATTGAAACTGGGGATACCATCAGTGTTTCTCTGGATGGTGGTCTGACACTTACGACCACTGTAAACGCTTTAGGTAATTTTAGTTTTGATGCATCCGCAAACACCTTGCATGGCGATGCCCCAGAAGGGACTTCCATCCGTGCCAGTTTGTGGCAAAAAGATGGAGAAAATAGAACCTATTCTGAGGAACGGGTAACGGCCGGTTCATCAGGCTTCGATATTACTTTTTCGGCAGACTTGAAAGCTTATGAAGACGTCCTGGTGGTCTCAACGGATGAAGATGGCAACCAAACTCAAATCACCAGTGGGGCGCCTTATGTGAGTGCATTACAGGACCCGCTGTCTGAAATGGACTGTGTCAGTGGTCGTATGGCCACACCTTATACGCCTATCTTTGTCAGCCTGGATAAAGGCGAAGGGGAGCTCTATGTGCGCGAAACCGGCTGGTCCTCCGATGCCGGTAATGAATTTTCTGTTTGTTTTCTCATACGAGGTCCAGACATGGATTGGGGGCCGATCAACTTTGAACCCGGGGATATTGCTACCTTATCCGATGGTGACATGTGGTCAATTTCTGTTGAGGTCATTAATTTCAACTGGGCTTGGGATACAGGTACTGATATTATAAGCGGTAGTTCGATGCCAGATGGAGAGGTTGAAGCAATTCTCTTCCAGTGGCAATACCCGAATTATCCCTTATATGGAACTGCCACCCATCAGGCAGCCATTACAGACGGCACCTTCTCTGCGGTATTTAATCAGTTCGACGTGCGGGATGGGATGGCGATCGAACTGGACCACTACAACACGGACGGGAATGGTAACAGTCTGTATGCCTGGGGACAGCCTACGCTGCCTTATTTTGAATTGCAGCTACAGCATAACGCAGTTCAGGGTGTGGTGAGTGAAGGCGATACTGTTACTGCAAGTCTGTATGCAGATGAATTTGCAACCACTCCCCTGGTTACAACCAGTGATGACTTTGATGATGATCCGACTTGGTACTGGCTAGGGAACTTTGGGGAGTATACATTGGAACCTGGTATGAAAATAGTGGTCAGCAGCTTAAGTGGCTGGTCAGCAGAAATGATCGTGCCAGATTTGAGCATCAGTGGGAATTATTCTTCGGACATGATCACTGGCAGTAGCCTGCAGGGTTTGCTGTTTGTAGAAGCCTTTCGCGATAACGAAGGCCTTGGCTTGTTTATCCCAAAAGAAGGCAGTGCCATAGCGCTCGATACAGCCTTTTACGGCTATGACCTGCGCCAGGGCGACACTGTTGCGCTGACCTACCAGGCGCCGGACGGCAACCGTGCCCGCCAGGAAATGCGCATCGGTGATTTGTATTATGTCGGGCACTGGTTTAATATGGAAAACAGGGATTGGATGTGGGGCGAGGCTGTACCTGGCTCTACCGTTACCATCTCTGTCAATGGTGGTGCGGCAATCCCGACCTACTTTGAAGACGGCAACTGCCCAAGCTGCTGGGGCATTTATGAGCCGATAGAGATCAACCCTGGTGATGAAATCACCATCGTGGTGGATACAGGTTTCTCACTCACTTATACTGTACCCAATCCTTTAACAGCCATAGCCGATTCGGATGACGATATCGTCTCTGGCCAAATTGGCGGGCGTGCGAATGATTGGGTCAATATCCAAACCTGGTGGGATAGTATGGATTACGAAGTGCCCACAGATTCGGGCGGTTCATTCATCCTTCAAACGGACTCAGAGGTAACCATAGACGTGCCGCGCGGCGGGGAGGGTCGTATTTCATTCAATGAGATACCTTCCGATACAAGGGTTGAATTTAACCAATACTTGCGCACTCCAGACCTGATGCTGGATATCTTCCCTGACGGTGATTTCATTCAAGGGGTTTACGAATCCGGACATACGATCAAGCTCGAGGTTTATGATAATACTGAGACCCTCAAGGCCACCGCAACCATGACCAGCAGTGACATGACTTGGGGCAATGGGCTGACTGGCTTTGATACAAATATATCCGAGGATGTCTGGGATCCTGAACGACCAGATATCATCCCAGGTGATCACATCCTTGGCTGGGTGGATGCTGAAAGTTATTCTACAAGCCAATACACGGCTTATGCCAGGGTAGGTACGATCACAGGTGAGGTGGACCCGGACACAGACAGCATCAGCGGCACAATCAATGCGCCTTGGTTGCTCACCGTTCCCCCTGAAGAAATAAACGTGGAGTGCTATCCTTGGGGCTCGCCTGGGGGTGTACCAGATAAATATGACACCCTAATCCCCGACGGAACAGATCTTTACAGTTGTGCCTGGGACCCTGAGACTGAATGGGACGTGGACTACAACCAGGATATCGGCGTGGCTTACCGTGAGGCAGAAGGGCACAGGATCTTTGGGGTCTACAATGAACCTTCTTATGACCTGTTCCTCAACGTCAACTACGGGCATGACTGGATCGAATTCTGGTATCCACCCAATTATGAAGGAACGTTGACAGTAACGGACAGCGATGGAACCACAATCAAAGCGACTGTGGATTTCACCACCACGGTTGTTCCTTGGTGGGGTGGTGGCACTGGATTTTCGACCAATATGGACGGTGTGGTCTGGGACCCCGAACGGCCTGATATTCAAGCTGGGGATTGGGTTTTTGGGGAGATAGATGTAGACGGAACAACCTACTCCGCTGAGGTTCACTTGGGGGAAATCTCCGGGGAGATCGATATTGAAACCGACACGATCACGGGCACGATCGACGCGCCATGGCTGCCTCAGGGTGTTGAGGTGGAAGTTTGGTGCAATCCCTATGATGGGGCACCTCCCGAAACTGGTGGCAAAAATGACTTCATCTATCCGAATGGCACAGACCCCTATTTCTGTGCTTGGGATCCAGACACAGAATGGGATATCCAACCCAATAATCAAATTGGTGTGTATTATCAAGATCCTGCGAATCACCGGATCATTAATGTGTTTACCGCATTTACCGATGAATTGATTTTGCAGGTGCACTATGATCACGAGTGGATTTCGGGCACGTATAAAGCTGGGCACGATGTCCATTTAGAGATTTTAGACAGCCTTGGAGACGAAAAAGCGTATATTGACCTGATTACTGGATATATAGACGGATGGGGCAGTACCACAGGTTTTGATACCAATATGGAAGGGGCAAATTGGGTGCCTGGTTGGCCGGATATGCAGCCAGGAGATACCATCCATGGTGAAGTGGATGATGGCAGCGAGTTTACTGCTGATGTGCAAATTGGCTGGGTCACAGCCGACTTGGATCTTGATAATGATCAAGTCAGCGGCACTGTGGACGCGGAGTGGCTGCCTCAAAGCGAGGAGGTAAAGGTCAGATGTGAAATTTGGGATTGGAATTCCCCTCCAAACAAAGAAGATTGGGTGCTGCCTAATGGGACTGACACTTATCTTTGCGATTGGACAGATGATGGTTACGACCTGAACGAGACCTCAAACCTAATGGTAGCCTACTTTGACCCGGCAGGGCACGAGCTGATCGGTGATTTCAGATACCCGGCACCGCGCCTGCGGATAGAGAAATGGCTGGAAGGGGGTGAACCAGGCGAAGGTGGGGTTGCCACATTCAATATTCAATATCGCAATGAGGGCGATGCAACTGCCATTAACACCATCATCACTGATACTTTTGAACAGGGTTTGACCTACATCAGTGATACCTCCGGACTGCCCAAAACCGTGGATGGCAACCAGGTCGTCTGGACCTTGGGCAGTCTGAACCCTGGAGAGCAGATCGAGTTTAAAGTCTTTGCGCATGTGGATGCTGTGGTTGGTGATCTTGTGATCAATACAGCCACCATTAGTTCAGACACACCTGACTCTGGCAACCCTGAAGACCGTACACGCACCTGGCAGGGAACAGTCATTGCCAATGACACCCACCTGAATGTGGGCAAAGACACCTGGACCTGGAACCCGGCTCCCGGACAGAATTTTGTCTATCGAATTAATGTTTGCAATAATGGCCCGACCGGCAGCACAGAACTGACTCTGACGGACACGCTGCCTGATGCGGTCTCCTTTGTCAACTGGTGGAGCGGCTATGCGGGTTGGGAGGAGATTTCTATAGTAGGACAGACATTGACCTTAGCGTATCCATCCATTCCTGGCTGGTCCTGCTATGAGGTTTACATCCAGGTAACTTTGGATCCTGAGGCGCAAGAAAAAGATGAACTGATAAACACAGCACAAATCTCTGCCGCTAATGACCTCGAAACAGATGATAACCAAACGACACTTTATCACAATGTCGGCGCGCCTTATGTTGATCTTTCAATCGGAATGAACTGGCACTGGGGCAGCCTGACACCCGGCGGGTACTATCGCTATGGTATTTACTTCAGGAATGATGGAAATATGTCTGTGCCTGGTCCGATCGAGGTTAGTACGACTCTGCCTGCAGGCACAAGCTTTGGGGGCTGGGATCATTGGGATTGGGCAGGTGTTGGCGATCCTGTGATAGATGGAAACACAGTGACCTGGCCAGTAGATGCATTGGAACCAGGTTTTTCCGGAACGATCGAAGTATTTGTAAATATTGACCCGGGAACCGCGTCTGGAACTGAGTTGCTGCATACCGCTGCCATCGAAGGATCAGTCGAGGAAGATTACACGGATAATAACAGCGCCAGCTTTACCGAATTTGTACGGGATCACGGTCCCAACCTGCGCATCAGGAAATGGGGTGGCTGGCATGGGCACGGTGAAGGGCACAACGCCTGGTATCAACTGCAGGTGGAAAACATTGGCGACGAGACAGTTTACGACGTAATGGTTACTGATTATTACCCGGAACAAGTGGTTTTAGACGGTGATATTGGTGTCAATTATTGGGAGGAGTGGACCTGGGAAGACGACCAGGATATAGGCGCCTTCACGGTTAACCTCAATAGATTGGAACCTGGATGGAATGTGAATATAAACTTTAATGTTGTCATCCCTGGAGGAGACCCAATACCTAATGGCTTTGTCTTATCCAACACAGCTACCGTATCTCCGACAGAAAACGACAGCTACATCGAAGATAACACGACCAGTTTTGATCTAACCTATACCGGCGGTCCTAAACCAAATTTACATATTGATAAACGGATGGCCAGCGGGGAACCGGGTGAGGGCGGTAATGCGGTCTTCCATGTGCAGTATCAAAATCAGGGTGGTGCAGTTGCTACTGGGGTCGCACTGACAGATACCCTGGTAGGGATGACCTACATCAGCGATACTTCAGGTATTACACCGACAGTCAATGGCAGTGAGATCACCTGGGTGATAGGCGACGTTGAACCTGGTGATTGGATCCACTTTGATGTCTTTGTCCACATCGATGCCAGTGCTGAAGCATTGATTCAAAACACGATTGAAATCACGACCACCAGCCCCTATCTTGACGGCGATCCCTCTGAGAGGGTCAGCCATTGGGAGGGAAATGTTATTGAGAATGATACGCATCTGAGTGTTGGTAAGGACACCTGGACCTGGGATCCAGCGCCTGGAGAGTCATTTGTCTACAGTATCAGCGTTTGTAACAATGGCAATACTGCCAGTTCGGAGGTGACACTAACAGAAGAACTACCTGATAACACAACGTATGATAGTTGGTTCTCAAATGAGCCGGGATGGATGGAGATATCTTATTCGGAAAACACGCTTGTGATGAAAAACATAACGATCTCTGCCTGGTCATGTTATGGTTTATATGTTCAGGTTTTGTTGGATGTTGATGCTCAACCAGGTGACCCAATCAGCAATACCGTAAGCATTGATGCCCTCACCGATCTGAGTGAGGGAGATGACATTGCCATTCTTGAGCACCATGCTGGGGAACCTTATGCCGATCTGGCAATTGGGACCAACTTCAACTGGGGGTCACTGACACCAGGCGGGCATTACCGCTCAACACTGCAATTTAGAAACCAGGGTAACCTGGGAATCTCACCATCGGATGGTGTTTATGTTACGGCAACATTACCCACCGGAACTACCTTTGTCGGTTGGGATAAATGGGATTGGGGAACAGTTGAAGATCCAGTT
>ENA-OSEO01001732-OSEO01001732.1-sediment-metagenome-genome-assembly--contig:-NODE-1732-length-36692-cov-4.331613_pt1 | contig 36692 bp, 36 predicted proteins | sample MGYA00237883_ERZ534232 | MGnify/ENA metagenome assembly ERZ534232 | reverse complement strand
GCTGGCCAAGGTGGGCATCCCCGACCCGGAGCGACGGGCCCGGGAGTACCCCTACCAGCTCAGCGGGGGCATGCGCCAGCGGGTCATGATCGCCATGGCCCTGTCCTGCAACCCCAAGCTGGTCATCGCCGACGAGCCGACCACGGCCCTGGACGTGACCATCCAGGCCCAGATCCTGAGGCTGATGAACCAGCTCAAGGAGGATTCCGGGGCCTCGGTCCTGCTCATCACCCACGACCTGGGCGTCATCGCCGAGACGGCCGCCCGGGTGGCGGTCATGTACGCCGGCCGCATCGTCGAGTGGGCCGAGGCGGCCCCCCTCTTCACCGAGCCCAAGCACCCCTACACCCTGGCCCTGCTGGCCTCGATCCCCAAGATGGACCGGCCCGTGCCCCCGGACAAGATGCTCAAGGCCATTCCGGGCATCGTGCCCAGCCTCTACGACCTGCCGCCGGGCTGCGCCTTCCAGGACCGCTGCGAGCGGGTCTTCGAGCGCTGCTCAATCGAGGAGCCCCCCCTCTTCGAGGCCGGCGCGGGGCACCTGGTGAGGTGCTGGCTCCATGCCTGAGCCGCTGCTGATCGTCGAGGACTTGAGGAAGTACTTCCGGGTGATCGAGGGCGGCCCCCTCGGCCGCCGCAAGGCCGAGGTCAAGGCCGTGGACGGGGTCAGCCTGGCCATCGACCCGGGCGAGACCTTCGGCCTGGTCGGCGAGTCAGGCTGCGGCAAGACAACCCTGGGCCGCTGTATCCTCCGCCTCGAGCAGCCCACGGCCGGCCGGGTCTTCTTCCAGGGCCGCGACGTGCTGGCCTCTGACCTCAAGTCGCTCAGGGTCCTGAGGCGGGAGATGCAAATCGTCTTCCAGGACCCCTACTCCTCCCTGGACCCCCGGCAGACCATCGGCCAGATCATCGGCGAGCCCTTCAAGGTCCACCGGAGCCTCTCCCGGGCCCAGCTCACGGCCCGGCTGGAGGAGCTCATGAACGTGGTCGGCCTGCTGCCCGAGCACCTCTACCGCTACCCCCACGAGTTCTCCGGGGGCCAGCGCCAGCGCATCTGCGTGGCCCGGGCCCTGGCCCTCAACCCCAAGCTGATCATCGCCGACGAGCCGGTCTCGGCCCTGGATGTGTCCATCCAGGCCCAGATCCTGAACCTGCTGGTCGAGCTGCAGCGCCACTTCGGCCTGACCTACATCTTCATCTCCCACGACCTGAGCGTGGTCCGCCACATCTGCGACCGGGTGGCGGTCATGTACCTGGGCCGGATCGTGGAGCTGGCCTCCAGCCGCGACCTCTACGCCCGGCCGCTCCATCCCTACACCCAGGCCATCCTCTCGGCCGTGCCCGTGGCCAACCCGCTCCGCCGCAAGCAGCCCATCGCCCTGGAGGGCGACGTGCCCAGCCCGATCAACCCGCCCCCGGGCTGCGCCTTCCACCCGCGCTGCCCTTACCGCCAGGAGGACTGCCGCCGGAGCCGGCCGGCCCTGGAGGAGGTGGAGCCGGGCCACTTCGCGGCCTGCCACCGGCCCCGGACCGGCGGGGCGGCCTGAACCCGGACAAGGAGAAGACCATGTTCACCCTGATCCGCGGCGCCCGGGTCCTGGCCCCGGCCGAGCTGGGCCGGCGGGACGTCCTTCTGGCCGCCGGTCTGATCGCCAAAATGGCCGAGAAGATCGAGCCGCCCTCCGGCCTGGAGGTGGAGGTGGTCGAGGCCGGGGACAAGATCCTGACCCCCGGCTTCATTGACCTGCACGTCCACCTCATCGGCGGCGGCGGCGAGGGCGGCCCGGCCACCCGGGTGCCGGAGATCCAGCTCGGCCAGATCACCGCGGCCGGGGTGACCACGGTCCTGGGCGTCCTGGGCACCGACGACGTCACCCGCCGGCCCGAGACCCTCCTGGCCAAGGCCCAGGCCCTGGAGCAGGAGGGGATCAGCGCCTACATCATGGTCGGATCCTACGCCTTCCCGCCGGCCGCGACGATCACCGGCTCGCTCAAGAAGGACATCGCCCTGATCCCCCAGGTGGTCGGGGTCGGGGAGGTGGCCATCTCCGACCACCGCTCGGCCCAGCCCAGCTACGAGGACCTGGTCAAGCTGGCCGCCGAGGCCAGGGTGGGCGGGCTCCTGGGCGGCAAGGCCGGCCTGGTCCAGCTCCACATGGGCTCGGGCAAGACGGGGTTGAGCTACCTCTTCCGGCTTATTGAGGAGACCGAGATCCCCATCGGGCAGTTCCTGCCCACCCACGTCACCCGGGAGGCCGAGCTCTTCCGGCAGGCCGTCCGCTTCGCCCAGCAGGGCGGCAACCTGGACATCACCGCGGCCATCGAAGGGCTGGACATGGCCCTCAGCCCGGCCGGGGCCCTGGACCAGCTCCGGGCGGCCGGCGTGCCCCTGGAGCGGGTGACCTTCAGCTCCGACTCCAACGGCAGCCTGCCCCGCTTCGACGAAAAAGGCAATCTCCTGGGCCTGGCCGTGGGCCGGATCGACAGCCTGACCGCCGAGTTCAGGCGGCTGATCCTGGAGCACGGCCTGGCCCCGGCCGAGATCCTCAAGGCCTTCACCCTCAACCCGGCCCGGAGGATCAAGCTCGACTCGCGCAAGGGCTCGCTTAAAGAGGGCAAGGACGCGGACCTGATCCTCTTCGACCGGGACTGGTCCATCGACCGGGTCTGGGCCAGGGGCCGGCTGATGGTCGCCGGCGGCCGGGCCCAGGTTAGGGGGGCCTTCGAGGCGGGCTGATCGCCGCCGGTAAGGACCTCCCGACAGATTGAGGAGCCTGGGAAGGGGGCCGGCCCCGGCCTGCGGCCTGCCGCCAGGGACGCGGCCCTGGCGGCACAAGAAAATAAGGAAAGTGGCTGTTCCGGACGAGGGCGCCAGGCCCCTGGTTCGGCCGGGGAGTGAACCGCCGGCCCGCTCAGCCGCCGGCTTTGGCCAGCTCCCGGTACCGCCGCTGCATGGCCTTCTCCACCGGCGGCGGGACCAGCCCGGCCACGGAGCCGCCCAGCTTGGCCGCCTCCTTGACGATGGTCGAGGAGATGTAGAACCAGCGGTAGCCGGTCATCATGAAGACGGTCTGGACCTCCCGGTTCAGCCGCCGGTTCATCAGGGCCAGCTGGAACTCGTACTCGAATTCGGACATGGCCCTCAGACCCCGGACGATGACCTTGGCCCCCTTGGCCGCGGCGTAGTCGACCAGGAGTCCCTCGAAGCTGTCGACCTCGATTCTCGATTGGTTGTTGATGGACTGGCCGATGAGCTCGAGCCGCTCGGGAATGGTGAACAGGGTCGTCTTGGCGGGGTTGACGGCCACGGCGATGATGATCCGGTCGAATATCTCCAGGCCGCGGCTGATGATGTCCAGGTGGCCGTATGTGATCGGATCAAAGGAGCCGGGGTAGATGGCCAGCCGGGTGTGCTCGGCGGGAATCATAAGGCCTCCGGGTTGAGAATGCTGATGGCGCCCCGGCCGTAGCGGCGCTGGTCAATGAGGGCCCAGCCGGCCCCGGCTTGGGGGGCCTCGGCCAGGGACGACTCGACGACCAGCCGGCCCCGGGGGGTGAATAACTCCGGCCCCAGCCCGGCCAGGAGCCGCTCGACCCAGCCCCGGTCGTAGGGCGGGTCGGCCAGGATCAGGTCAAAGGGCCCTTCAGGGCCGAGAAAGCCGAAGCCCCGCCTCAGGTCCCGCCGGATGATCCTGACCTCGGCCGCCGGGCCTAAACGCTTGACGTTGCCCCGGACCGCCTCCAGGGCCGGGCGGGCCTGCTCGACCAGGACCAGTCTGGCCGCGCCGCGGCTGAGGGCCTCCAGGCCCAGGGCGCCGCTGCCGGCGAAGAGATCGGCCACGGCCGCCCCCTCGATGTCGCCCAGGATGTCGAAGAGGGCCTGCCGCGTCTTGTCGGCCGTCGGCCGGGTGGCCCGGCCGGCCGGGCTGACCAGGCGCCGGCCCCGCCAGATTCCAGCGACGATGCGCAGTGTGCCCATGTCGAACGGTCATTGCCGGCCCGCCGGGACCACTCCCCGGCGGAGGAGCCCCTCCCGGTTCAGCGGCCCAGGTAATCGGCGGCCAGTTGCTCGGCGATCTGGACGGCGTTGGTGGCCGCGCCCTTGCGGACGTTGTCGGCCACGATCCACATGTCCAGGCCGTTGGGCTGGGAGATGTCCCGCCTGATCCGGCCGACCAGGGTCAGGTCCTGGCCGGCCGCCACCGAGGCCAGGGGGTAGATGTTGTTGGCCGGGTCGTCGACGACCTTGACTCCCGGCGCCTGGGACAGAAGACGGCGGACCTCCTCGGCCGAAAGAGGGGCCTTCAGGGTCAGGTTGACCGCCTCGCTGTGGCTGTAGAAGACCGGGACCCGGACTGCGGTGGCGCTGACCATGATCGAGTCGTCGCCCATGATCTTGCGGGTCTCGTTGACCATCTTCATCTCTTCCTTGGTGTAGCCGTTGTCCTGGAAGACGTCGATGTGGGGCAGGACGTTGAAGGCGATCCGGTGCGGGTAGACCTTGGCTTCGGCCTCCTGGAAGTTCATCAGGGCCCGGACCTGGGTCTCCAGCTCGACGATGCCCTTCTGGCCCGTGCCCGAGACGGCCTGGTAGGTGGCCACCACCACCCGCTCGATGCCCACCGCGTCGTGAATGGGCTTGAGCACGACGACCATCTGGATGGTCGAGCAGTTGGGGTTGGCGATGATGCCCTTTTTCTTGTAGCCGGCGATGGCCGGAGCGTTGACCTCGGGCACGACCAGGGGCACGTCCGGGTCCATGCGCCAGGCCGAGGAGTTGTCCACCACCACCGCCCCGGCCGCGGCGGCCAGGGGGGCGAACTCCTTGGAAACCCCGGCCCCGGCCGAGAAGAGGGCGATGTCTATCCCTTCGAAGGACCGGGGCGTCAGCAGGCCGACCTCGATTTCGGCCGGGCCGTAGCTGACCGTGCTCCCCGCCGAGCGCTTGGAAGCCAGAGGGCGCAGGTTCTGGGGCGGAAAGTCCCGCTCGGACAGGCACTCGAGCATCTGCCTGCCCACCGCGCCCGTGGCGCCGACCACAGCCACTTTCAGGCGGTGCATTCTGCCTCCTCAGGAACGTTATTCGCTAACTTCTGCCCTTCCGGCCTCTTCCTGTCAACCTGTTTTTGGGCCCGCCGGCCCGGCCCCGGTCTCAGAGACTGGCCGAGCGCCTGATCGGGCCGCGCTTGAGCTGCTCCAGCCGGTTGAGGCCGTTGACCAGGGCCTTGGCCGAAGCGATCAGGATGTCCTGGTCCGCGCCCCGGCCCAGGGCGACCTGCTCGCCCTCCCTGAGGCGGACGGTCACCTCGCCCTGGGCGTCCATGCCGCCGGTGGTGGCGCTGATGGAGAAGCGGACCAGCTCCGCCCCGGAGCCGGTCATGGCCATGATGGTCTTGTAGACCGCGTCCACCGGCCCCACCCCGAAGCCGGCCGACTTGAGCGTCTGGCCGTCGGCGCTCAGCTCCACGGTGGCCACCGGGTGGACGTGGGTCCCGGACATGACGTTGAGGTAGCTGAGCTGATAGGTCTCGGGCAGGCGCAGGAGGCGTTCGGCGATCAGGACCTCGATGTCCTCGTTGTAGACGGCCTTCTTCTTGTCGGCCAGCTCCTTGAAGGCGGCGAAGAGCGTCTCCACCTCCCCGTCCGAGAACTCGTAGCCCAGGCTGACCAGGCGCTTCTTGAAGGCGTGGCGGCCGGAGTGCTTGCCCAGGACCAGCTGCGAGGAGGGCCAGCCGACCGTCTCCGGCCGCATGATCTCGTAGGTCGAGCTGTTCTTGAGCACGCCGTCCTGGTGAATCCCGGCCTCGTGGGCGAAGGCGTTGGCCCCGACCACGGCCTTGTTGGGCTGGGTCTGGATGCCGGTGACCAGCGAGACCAGGCGGCTGACCGGGTAGATCTGGCTGGTGTCCAGCCCGGTGGTCAGCTTCAGGATGTCGCGCCGGGTGGCCAGGCACATGGCCACCTCCTCCAGGGCGGCGTTGCCGGCCCTCTCGCCGATGCCGTTGACGGTCACCTCGACCTGACGGGCGCCGGCCTCGATGGCGGCCAGGGTGTTGGACACGGCCAGGCCCAGGTCGTCGTGGCAGTGGACCGAGATGACGGCCTGGTCGATGTTGGGCACGTTCTCCTTGAGGTAGCGGATCAGCTCGGCGTATTCCCGGGGCAGGGCGTAGCCGACCGTGTCCGGGGCGTTGACCGTGGTCGCCCCGGCCCGGATGGCCGTCTCGAAGACCCGGGCCAGGAAGGCGGGCTCGGAGCGGGAGGCGTCCTCGGCCGAGAACTCCACGTCGGGAGTGTACTTCTTGGCCCGGGCCACCCCTCTTGCCACGGCCTCGAGAACCTGCTCCGGGGTCATCTTGAGCTTGTGCTCCATGTGGATGGGCGAGGTGGCCAGAAAGACGTGGATCCGGGGCCGCTCGGCCAGGGCCAGGGCCTGCCAGGCCGCGTCGATGTCCTTGTCCTGGCACCTGGCCAGGCCGGCCAGGCCGACGCCCCTGACCTGGGCCGCGATGGTCTTGACCGCCTCGAAGTCGCCGGGCGAGGCGATGGGGAAGCCGGCCTCGATGACGTCCACGCCCAGACTCTTGAGCTTCTGGGCCACCCTCAGCTTCTCGGCCGTGTTCATCGAGGCTCCGGGCGACTGTTCCCCGTCGCGCAGGGTGGTGTCGAAGATGACGACTCGTTCTGCCATGTTTCTTCCTCCCAAAAAGAGGCCCGCCCCTGTGGAGGGGCGGGCCTGAAAGAGTGACTAGAGATATTGGCCTGGCTTTATCCCGCCGCCTCGACCTCCTGGTCCTCCTTTAGGCCGGCCCGCCTGGAGCTTCTAAGTCGCTTTAGCGCCAGGATCGGCCCGGAGATCAGGTAAACGCCCAGCAGGACCAGGGCCATCTGGCCCGGCCGGTAGGCGACGACGCTGAAGATCAGCACCCCGGCCACGACCAGGTTGAAGGACTTGAAGCGGCGCAGCTCCAGGACCTTGGCCGAGCGGTAGGGCAGGGTGGAGACCATCAGAAAGGAGAGGACGTAGAGCAGGACCAGCATCAGGACCGAAAGCAGGTCCACTTCCGGCTGGAGGCGCTCTATGACCAGGACCGCGGCCGCCAGGATTGAGGCCGCGGCCGGGATGGGCAGGCCGACGAAGTAGCGGGGGTCGGTCTGGCCGGCCTGGATGTTGAACCGGGCCAGGCGCAGGGCCCCGCAGACGACGAAGAGGAAGGCGGCGATCCAGCCCAGCCGGCCGAAGCCGGTCAGGGCCCACTGGTGGATCAGGAAGGCCGGGGCCACCCCGAAGGCGACCAGGTCGGCCAGGGAGTCGTACTCGACCCCGAAGCTCGAGGTGGTCCGGGTCAGCCGGGCCACCTTGCCGTCCAGGCCGTCCAGGAGCAGGGAGACGAACACGGCCACGGCCGACTCCTGCCAGTGGCCCTGGGCGGCCGAGATCAGGGCGAAGAAGCCGCAGAAGAGCGAGCCGGTGGTGAACAGGCTGGGCAGGACGTAGAAGCCCTTGCGGGCCGCGCCCGATCGCCTGGTTCTCTTGTCTCGGCGCCGGCGGCTCATGAGGGCAGTCTTCCCAGGAGGCTCTGGCCGGCCTTGACCCGCTGGCCCGGCTTGACCTCGAGCCGGCTCTCCACCGGCAGGTAGACGTCCAGCCGGGAGCCGAACCTGATCAGGCCGAAGCGCTGGCCGGCCTCTAGCCGGTCGCCCCGCTCGGTCCAGCAGACGATCCGCCGGGCGACCAGCCCGGCCACCTGGACGGTCTCGACCTGGTGGCCGCCGTCCGTGGTCAGGGCCAGGGCCAGCCGCTCGTTCCGGGCCGAGGCCTTGTCGAGCGAGGCGTTGAAAAAGGCGCCGGGAATGTATTTGATTCCTTCCACCCGCCCGCTCACCGGGGATCGGTTGACGTGAACGTCCAAGAGGCTCATGAACACCGAAACCTTCAGGGCCGGCCGCCCGCTCAGGGCCGCGGCCTCGACCTGGCCCAAAAAAACTATTCTACCATCGGCCGGCGAAACTACCAGCGACCCGCCCTCGGGGATGACCCGCTCCGGATCGCGAAAGAAATAGGTCACGAAGCAGGCCAGCCCGAAAGCCAGCAAAGCCGCCCACAGGACGCCGGCCAAAGCCAGGATCTCGGCCAGCAGGGCCGGGGCCAGAATGAACGGCCAGCCCTCCAGGGCGATGGGCAGGCGAGGCTGACTCATGGCCTCTCGGGCTCAGGCTTCCCCGGACCGATGCTGGGCCAGTATGGCCTCAATTCTATCCCGGCCGGCCAGCTTGACCTTCTTGAGGCGCTTGACCTCCACCTCCTCCTCGGGGGTGAGATAGAGGTGCTGGCCGTACTCCTCGAGCCTCTGCTCCAGGTCCAGGTGCTCCCGCCACAGTTGAGCCAGCTCTTCGTCCCGGGGGGCGAGCCTGACTATCAGATCCAGATCGTGCTCTTCCATACCTCGGGCGTTTTCCCTATTGCCAGGTCAGGTTAACGTAGGGTGACAACCAAGTCAAGCCGACGCGACTCGAGCCCCAAAAAAGAACCCCGCCCAGGGGGCGGGGTTTAAAAAACGGGCTTGGATCGGGCTCTCAGTTGCGCCGGTCTCCGGGGTCGATCCGAGGCCGGGGCTCCGGCTCGCACTTGCCGAACTCCACGGTCTCGATCCACTTGTCTATCTCGTCCCAGGGAATGTTGATCCTGGGCTTTCTCTCCTCCGGCTCAACAACTCTAAGAAGCTCCGGCTCCGGAAAGGCGTTCATCTCATCCACCTCCTTCATTTCAGGAAGCTAACCACTGCCGGAACCGGAATCAACCCCCGCCGCCTCAAAGAGTCTTGAAGACCCGCTTGGCCGCCTCGATAACGTAATCGACCTCATTGAGGGTGTGGGCCGTGGACAGGAAGGCGACCTCGAACTGGGACGGGGCCAGCCAGACCCCGGCCTCGAGCATGCCGCGCCAGTACTTGGCGTAGCGCTCGGTGTCGGAGTTCTTGGCCGACTGGTAGTCGTAGACCGGTTTGTCGGTGAAGAAGAGCCCGAACATGGAGCCGACCCGGCCGCCGAAGACCGGCACCCCAGCCGCCTGGGCCGCCTCTGTCAGCCCGGCCAGCAGGTTCTCGGCCTTGCGGTCCAGCTCATCGTAAACCTGGGGGTTGGAGAGAACCTCCAGGGTGGCCAGCCCGGCCGCCGTGGCCAGGGGGTTGCCCGAGAGGGTGCCGGCCTGGTAGACCTCGCCCTCGGGGGCCAGCCGACTCATGTACTCGGCCTTGCCGCCGAAGGCCCCCACGGGCAGGCCGCCGCCGATGATCTTGCCCAGGGTGGTCAGGTCGGGTTCGAGGCCGAAAAGCCCCTGGGCCCCGCCCAGGCCGACCCTGAAGCCGGTGATGACCTCGTCGAAGATGACCAGGGCGCCGTGGGCTTTGGCCACCTGGCAGAGGCCCTTGAGGAAGCCCTCCCTGGGCTTGACCAGGCCCATGTTGCCGGCGATGGGCTCGATGATGACGCAGGCGATGTCCTGGCCCAGGGTGGCGAAGGCCTCCTCCACCGCGCCCAGGTCGTTGTAGGGCAGGGAGAGCGTCTCCTGGGCGATGGCCGCCGGCACGCCGGGCGAGCCGGGAATGCCCAGGGTGGCCACCCCGGAGCCGGCCGCCACCAGCAGGGTGTCGGCGTGGCCGTGGTAGCAGCCGTCGAACTTGATGACCTTGGACCGGCCGGTCACGGCCCGGGCCAGGCGGACGGCCGACATGCAGGCCTCGGTGCCCGAGTTGACCAGGCGGATCATGTCCATGGCCGGCAGGCAGTCGATGATTCTCCGGGCCAGCTCGAACTCCAGTTCGGTGGGCGCCCCGAAGGAGAAGCCGTTGGCCGAGGCCTCGCCCACCGCCTTGACCACGGCCGGGTGGGCGTGGCCCAGGATGAGCGGCCCCCAGGAGCAGACCAGGTCGATGTACTGGTCGCCGTCAACGTCGAAAATCCGGCCGCCGTGGCCGTGGGAGACTATCCGGGGGCTGGCCCCGACCGACTTGCAGGCCCTGACCGGCGAGTTGACCCCGCCGGGGATGATCCGGCAGGCCGCCTCGAAAATTTCCTCTGATCTGGTCATGCGAAATACCTCATGCTGGTCTTCTTGAATTCCTGGCGGGAAAAAAGAAGCTGGTAGTCGCTCAGTCCGGCCCGTTCGGCCATGCGGGCCACCCGCCGGGAGCAGTCGGCCTCGCTTTGACCGTGGACCATGGAGTAGAGGTTGTAGGGCCAGCCCTCGACCGGCCGGCGCTGGTAGCAGTGGGTCACCCGGCGAAAGGAGGACAGGACCCGGCCGACCTCCTCGAGCCTCTCCGGGGGCACCAGCCAGGCGACCATTACGTTGGCCGGGTAGCCGGAGCGCTGGTGGTAGAGGGTCGCCCCGAAGCGGCGGATGACCCCGGCCTCCTTGAGCTGGCGGATGCGCTCGACGACCTCGGCCTCGCCCAGGGAAACCTGCCCGGCCAGCCAGGCAAAGGGCCGCTCCACAACCGGCAGGTCGCCCTGGAGAAGATGGACGATGCGCTTATCGGTCTGGCTCAGATTCACCAGGCCCCGAACTCGGCCCGACCTTCCCGCCGAGGATCTCCCGGCTGAGCCGCTCAATGGCCGCCCCGGCCTTGGCCTCGAAGCGGTCGAAGCGCTCGACCAGGTCGCGGCCCTCTCTGGTCAGCCTCAGTCCCCGGCCGCCCGGCATCCGCTCGACCAGGCTGAGGCCCAGCCGCTCCTCCGAGGCCCTGATCCGGCCCCAGGCGGCCCGGTAGCTCATCTCCAGGGTCTTGGCCGCAGCCGAGAGCGAGCCCAGACGGGCCACCTCTTTGAGCAGTTCCAGCCGGCCCTGGCCGAAGAGGAGCCCGGACTCGTCCTCCAGCCAGATCTTGTGGCGGACTCTCATAGGCTCAGCCTAACCGAAGGCGTGGTGGAGTGTCAATTGCGGCTCAACAGGGTCTTCTCATCCCCCTCAGACTAGCCCGGGCCAGCGCTTCCGGACGGACTGGGGGCTGAAGGGGCCGCCGTGGGCGGCGTGAATCAGGCTCGGCTGCAAGGCCAGGACGGCCCTCAGGCTGGCCTCGACCTGGCCCAGGTCAGTGGCGAAGAAGGGCCAACCCGGCCGGGAGCGGCGGAGCAGGCCGCCCATGATCAGATCGCCGACCAGGACCGGCCCACCGGGAATCCAGACCGAGATGGAGCCGGGGGTGTGGCCGGGCGTGGGGATGACCTCGGCCCGGACCCCGAAGCGGTCCAGGCTGAGCCGGCCCTCCAGGATCAGGTCCGGCTCCAGGGGTCCGGCCTGGCCGCGCTGGGTCAGGGCCATGAGGCGGTGGAGCCAGCGGCCGGTCGGCCCGGTGGGGATGACCGGGGCGTGGCCGCCCCGGCGGAGGGCCTCGGCGTCGAGCTTATGGACGGCCACCGGCGCCCCGGTCAGCCGGTGGAGGGCCCCGGCCGAGCCGGCGTGGTCCGGGTGGCCGTGGCTGATGAGGATGAGCGAGACGTCGGACCCGGCCAGACCCTGGGCGGCCAGGCCGGACAGGATGCGCTCCTCGCTGCCGGGGTAGCCGGTGTCGAAGAGGACCACCCGCTCGCCATTAAGGGCAAAGGCGCTGACCAGGCCCAGGGGAAGAGTGATCACGCGGGTCTCGACCGGATTCATCGGCTCATCCCCCGCCTTCGTCTCCCCGGGCGCCGGACTCCGGCCGACAGATTCCCGGGGGCTGACCTTGACACGGAGCGGCCCTTGGAGCTTAACTTATGATGGATTTGTGTTCATGTCCAGTTACGGAGGTATTGATGAGTCTCCTTGTCTTCGGCAAGAAGCTTTGGCTGCTGATAGTAGTCCTGCTGGTTCTGGCCAGCCCTGCCCGGGCCGATTTCGCCTCTGACTTCCGGCTCGATTTCTCCCAGACTCAGACCAGTTACACGATCCCCCTGGACGCCTCCAGCAACGGACCCCAGTTCAAGTTCCAGGGGACCAACCAGGGCCGGATTACCTACCGGCCCCACATCAACGCCGCCTCCTCCGGCCGGAGCCTGCTGGTCCAGCCCCAGGGCGACCCCGATGTGGCTCCGGGCCAGACGATCTGGTTCAAGGTTCTGGTCGAGGGCAACCGCGTCGGCCGGCCCTTCAATCCGGGCGGGACCTACACGCTTCCGGTTCAGGTGACCATCAGCGACAACCTCCATCCGGGCAGCACCCAGATCAGCCGGAGCGTCAACATCACCGTCCGGGTCCTGGATCAGAACATGAGCGGTCCGGTCCACTTGAGCGGCCAGGTCCGCCAGTCCGGGGACGGCGGCCTGGCCGGGGCCGATGTCTACCTGGGCACCTGCTGCGGTCAAACCCGCACCCGCTCGGGTGCGAGCGGCAGCTTCTCCTTCAACGTCGCCCAGGCCTCCTCCTACTGGCTGAGCGGCCACAAGGTCGGCTACCGCTCGGCCTACCGCCGCCTCAGCCAACCCGGGGCCGGCTCTCTCTACCAGCTCGACCTCAGGCCCGAACGCTGGACCGTTCAGGCCACTCCCCTGACCCGGCTCTATGGCCAGATCGGCTTCTGGCGCTCGGCGGCCACGGCCGATGAGTCGAAGCTGCTGCTCTGCAACGGCATGGAGAACTGGCCCAATCCGTCCCTGAAGCGATCCAGCAAGCTCCACCTCTATGACCTGGCCCAGGGAACCCTGCTCTGGAGCCACAACATGGGCTGGGAGTCCTGGACTTGCGATCTGGCCGACGACGGGGCCTGGGCCGTCTTTGCCACTGACCTGGCCAGCTCAGGCGGCCCCCAGCCTTTTGTCCGGCTCTTAGACGGCCGGACCGGTCGGACCATCTGGACCAAACCCTGCACTGAGGCCGAGTTTCCCGGCAGCAGCGGGACTCAGGTTTACTCCCGGGGGGTCAAGTTCTCTCACTCGGGCAACGCCATTGTGGTGGGCGTGGAACAGGAGTACGTCTACCTTCTCAACCGGGCCGACGGCTCGGTCCGCTGGCGCCGGCGAGTCTCCCAGAACGTGCGGGAGATCATCTTCAGCCGCGACGACAGCTTCGTTTACGTGCCCGCGGGCAGCGGCTGGCTCCACAAGCTCCGGGTCAGCGATGGGGGCGAGGTCTGGCGGAAGTGGATCGGCTCCTGGGCCTATCTGAACGGCTTTAATCTTTCACCAGACGGCCGCTTTCTGGCCGTGGGGACCAAGTCGGGCGACCTGACCGTCTTGAACGCCGCCAGCGGGGCCATCCGTTTTCGCAAGGAATACCAAGGACTGGGCGTCTGCTGCCGCTTTTCGCCCGACAGCCAGAAACTGATAGTGAGCGGCGGCCACTGCGGCTTGTATCTGTTGGATCTCAACGGCAATGTCAGTTGGAAGTACCACGCCTGCGCCCACGACGTCCGCTTCGGGCCGGGCGGCCGCTGGCTGGCGGCCAACATCCAGCGGGGCGCCTTCTTCGACGCCCAGGGCACGCCACTGGCTTCTCTGGCCAGCCAGGACTCGAGCTCCCTGGTTGGCTGGATGAACAGGGCCGGAACCCGCTACGTCCTGGCCATGAAGGACGTGCGCGGCCGGGAGGAGGTCCTGAGCATCCACAGCCTGGCGGTGAGCGGACCCAACTGAGGACCGGGAGTTTCCCGGCGGCGGGCCGGCCCTAAAACCGATCAAGAGACCCGCTTGCGGGCTAAAAAGCCGGGCCTCCCTGGCGGGAGGCCCGGCGCGGTTTCGCCAGAGGGGCTCCTTGGGGAGCCCCGGCTTATCTCAGGACCCTACCTCCAGTAGCGCACCAGGAGCGGGGCGATGACCAGGCTGACCACGCTCATCAGCTTGATCAGGATGTTCATGGTCGGGCCGGAGGTGTCTTTGAAGGGGTCGCCGACCGTGTCGCCGATGACCGCGGCCTTGTGGTTGTTGGAGCCCTTGCCGCCGAACTGGCCGCTCTCGATGTACTTCTTGGCGTTGTCCCAGGCGCCGCCGGCGTTGGCCATGAACAGGGCCAGCATCACCCCGGACAGGGTCGCGCCCAGGAGCATGCCGCCCAGGGCCTCGGGGCCGATGGTGAAGCCGACCAGGACCGGGGTGAGCACCCCGACCAGCCCCGGGGCGATCATCTCCTTGAGGGCCGAGCCGGTGGCGATGGAGACGCAGGTGGCCGGGTCGGGCTTGACCCCGGGCTTGCCCTCCAGGAGGCCGGGGATCTCGCGGAACTGGCGCCGGATCTCCTCGACCATGGCGAAGGCGGCCCGGCCGACCGCGGTCATGGTCAGGGCCGCCACCAGGAAGGGCACCAGGGAGCCGACGAAGCAGCCGATGACCGTCTTGGGGTTGGTGATGTCGATGGTCTGAAGACCGGCCGCCTGGGCGTAGGCCACGAAGAAGGCCAGGGCGGTCAGGGCGGCCGAGCCGATGGCGAAGCCCTTGCCGATGGCCGCGGTGGTGTTGCCCAGGGCGTCCAGGGAGTCGGTGATCTTCCGGGTCTCAGGCCCCAGGCCGGCCATCTCCGAGATGCCGCCGGCGTTGTCGGCGATGGGCCCGTAGGCGTCCACGGTCATGGTCGCGCCCACTGTGGCCAGCATGCCCACGGCCGAGATGCCGACGCCGTAGACCCCGGCCTGCCAGTAAGCGATGCCGGTGGCCACGCAGATGCCCAAGACCGGCAGGGCGACCGACTCCATGCCCACGGCCAGGCCCGAGATGATGACCGTGGCCGCGCCGGTCTCGGAGCTCTTGGCGATCTTCCTGACCGGCGAGCCCGATGTGTAGTACTCGGCCAGGAGGCCGATGATGATGCCGACCACCAGGCCGGAGACCACGGCCCAGAAGGCGCTGTTGGGCACGGCCAGGGCGGTGACGATGAAATAGGTCAGGATGATCAGGATGCCGGCGGCGACAAAGGTGGTGTAGCGCAGGGCCCCGGCCGGGTTGCCCCGCTCGAAGAGCTTGATGGAGAAGACGCCGACAAAGGAAGAGACCAGCCCGGCCATGGCCACCAGGACCGGCAGGACCATGTAGGCCAGGCGGAGATCCTTGGTCCCGCCTTCCAGGGCCATGGTCGCGCCGATGGCGATGGTGGCGATGATGGAGCCCACGTAGGACTCGAAGATGTCGGCGCCCATGCCGGCGATGTCGCCCACGTTGTCGCCGACGTTGTCGGCGATGACGCCCGGGTTGCGCGGGTCGTCCTCAGGGATGCCGGCCTCGACCTTGCCCACCAGGTCGGCCCCGACGTCGGCCGCCTTGGTGTATATGCCGCCGCCCATGCGGGCGAAGAGGGCGATGGACGAGGCGCCCATGGCGAAGCCGTTGATGATGGCCGCCGTGGCGGGATTGCCGCCGACGAGGCTGAACCAGATGCCCACACCCAACAGGCCCAGGGAACCCACGGCCAGGCCCATGACCGAGCCCGAGAAATAGGAGACCCTCAAGGCCGCGGACTGTCCGTGCTTGTTGGCCGCCTCGGCCGTGCGGGAGTTGCCCCGGGTGGCCGAGCTCATGCCCGAGTAGCCGGCGATGATGGAGCAGGCCGCGCCGGTCAGGAAGGCCACGGCCGTCAGCCAGTCGATGCCCACCCCGAGGAGGATGAAGACGCAGGCGATGAAGATGACCAGGATGGAGTACTCGCGCTTGAGGAAGGCCATGGCGCCCTTGTGGATCATGTCCTCCAGGTCGCGCATGGTCTCGTTGCCATTGGGCTGTTTCTTGACGTACAAAAAGATCAAGAAGGCGATGATCAACCCGATGACCCCCAGATAGGGTGCGTAGGCTGTCAGACTGGCCATTTTCCCCTTTACCTCCCTAAGCTAACGGTTTGAAATCCTCTTGAGAGCGTTCTAAGTTTCACGAACCCGGCCGCAATCTACCGCCCCATCCAGCGACTCGGCGGCGCGGTTGAATTCGTCCTGGGCCCGGCTCAGGCCCCTGGTCAGCAGCGTCTCCAGGGCCCGGGCGGCCCGCTCGAGGATGGCTTCCACGGCCTCTCTCTCCCCGGGCTCGAATTCCTGGAGCACGTACTCGTCTATCTGGCCGTCCCTGGCCTGGGGCCGGCCGATGCCCATCCTCAGCCTGATGAAGTCCTGATCGCCCAGGGCGTTGATGATCGAGACGACGCCCTTGTGGCCGCCGCTGCCGCCGCCGGCCGCCAGCCTGCCCCGGCCCAGGGGCAGGTCCACGTCGTCGTGAGCCACCACCAACGAGTCACGGTCCAACCTCAGTTCGTTCATCAGCTCGGCCACGCTCAGGCCGCTCAGATTCATGTAGGTCTGAGGTTCGGCCAGGACGATCTGCTCCCCCAGCCAGGAGCCTCTTCCCACCAGGGCCCGGCCGCGCGGCTTGGAAACCTTGATTCCGGCCCGGGCAGCCACCCTCTCGACCAACATGAAACCCAGGTTGTGTCGGGTGGCCCGGTACCTGGGGCCGGGATTGCCCAGCCCGACGATCAACCACATGAAAGTTCCTACTCGGCTGGGGTTTCGTCCTCCACCGGGGCTTCGGCCCCACCCTCGGCCTCTTCAGCCGCTTCGGCCTTGGCCTCGACCAGAACCTCCGAGGGCGCGGCCACGGCACAGACGGTCATCTCCGGATCGGCCTCGACCTCCACGCCCGGGGGCAGATCGAGGTCAGCCACCTTCAGGGAGTCGCCGATCTGAAGCCGGCTGACGTCCAGCTTGATTACCTCGGGCAGGTCCTTGGGCAGACCGGTCAGTTCCAGCTCCCTGAGCTGGGTCTCCAGGATGCCGCCCTGGGTCAGGCCGGCCGGCTCGCCGACCAGCTCGATGGACACCTCCATGGAGACCGGCTTGTCCTCCTGGATGCGCATGAAGTCGGCGTGCAGGAGCCGGCGGCTGACCGGATGAACCTGGAAGTCCTTGAGCATGACCGGCTGGATCTGGTCGCCGATCTTGAGGTTCAGCAGAAAGCTGCGGCCCGAGGCCGCCAGGATGATCTTCCTCAGGGCCAGCGGGTCGAGGCTGACCGGCTGGGGCTCGACGCCCGGGCCGTAGTAGACGCCCGGAATGCGGCCCTTGGCCCTGAGCTGGCGGGCGACGCCCTTGCCGGTCTGATCTCTGAGCTCGGCGCTCAGCTCCAGAAGTTCCATTTCTTATGATCCTCCGCTCCCGAAAAGAATCAGGGCATAATAAGGCATCTTGTGGTCCAGGGCAAGTCCTTTTTCCCGGCCCGGGTCAGCTTTCCCGGAATGGCTCTCCTGGGCAAGGCGGCGATCCCGGGTCTGGGCCCGGGGCCGGGACAATCGGCCCACCTGAGGGTCACTTTTTCGGGGAGATTAGCGGCCCCAGGCCCCTGAAGCCCTCCCCGGCCGCGGCCCCCCGGCCGTAAACCGGAAACTCGACCGGGCTCCCCCCGAAGCTCTTGAGGACCTGGCAGAGGCCCAGGGTGCCCTTCTCCCGGACTCGCCCGACCAGATCCAGGTCCAGCCCCTCGACCAGGACCGCCTCCTCCTCCCCGGCCTGCCGGAGGATCCGGCCCTCGGGGTCGATGATCAGGGAGAGGCCGTTGCCGCCTTGGCCCAGGCCGTTGGCGCTGACAAAGTAGACCTGGTTGGCGATGGCATGGGCCTGGCTCAGGATCAGCTCCAGGGGCCGGTCAGGGGTGGTGGTCATGACCGGGTGGAGGATGACCTCGGCCCCGAGCCAGACCAGTTGGCGGACGACCTCGGGGAACCACTGGTCGTAACAGATGCACAGCCCCAGGCGGGCCCGGTCGGGGATGTCGAAGACGCAGAAATCCCGGCCGGCCAGGCAGGTCTCGTAGGGACGCCAGGGAAAAATCTTGCGGTAGCGGGCGACCAGCTCGCCCTGGGGGTTGATGACCAGGGCCGTGTTGTAGACCCCCTCCGGGGTCTTCTCGTGGAGCGAGCCCGGAACCAGCCACTTGCCCAGGCGCCGGGCCAGGCCGCAGAGCCGCTCCGCGGCCGGGCCGGGCACGGGCTGGGCCAGCTTCATGTCCGGGCCGAAGAGGCAGAGCTCGCTGCCCAGAATCAGGTCCAGCCCGGGGAAGTCCCGGCAAATCGCCTCCAGGCGGGCTTCAAGTCTGTCCAGACCGTCGCGGCCGGGAAGGACCTCCATCTGGACCGCGGCCAGGGAAAGCTGTCGGGGCATGGCTTCGGCCCTCCTCGGGGCTCACGCCGGGTCAGGGCGCGACCGTCTATTCATCGGGGGGATAGAAGGCCAGGTTGTGGCGGCGCATCTTGCGGGCGACCGTGGACTGGTTCACCCCCAGGGCCCGGGCGACCTCCTCCTGGGTCCGGTGCCGGCGGACGGCCTCGGCCAGGACGGCCTTCTCGAAGAGGACCATCCTTTCCCTGAGGCCGGCGGCCTGGTCGATCTCCGGGCTGGAGGCCGCGGCGGGCAGGGTCAGGGAGAGGGGCAGGTCCTCGGGGCCGATCCGGTCGCCCTGGCTCATGACCACCAGGCGCTCGCAGATGTTGACCAGCTCGCGGACGTTGCCCGGGAAATCATGGGCCAGGAGCCTGTCCAGGGCCTGGGGGGAGAGGCTCCTCTCCAGGTCGAAATCCCGGCAGAAGCGCCGGACGTAATGCTCGATCAGGGCCGGGATGTCCTCGCGGCGCTCCTTGAGCGGCGGCACGTGGATGGGGATGACCCGCAGGCGGTAGTAGAGGTCCTGGCGGAATCTCCTGGCCCGGACCATCTCCTCCAGGTCCTGGTTGGTCGCGGCGACGATGCGCACGTCGGCCTGGCGGCCTCTGGTCGAGCCGACGCGGAAGACCAGGCCGTCGTCCAGGAACCTGAGCAGCTTGACCTGGGAGGCCAGGGGGATCTCGGCCACCTCGTCCAGGAAGAGGGTGCCCTGGTCGGCCAGCTCGACCAGGCCGGGCTTGCCCTGCTTCTGGGCCCCGGTGAAGGCGCCCGGCTCGTAGCCGAACAGCTCCGACTCGAAGAGGGTCTCGGGCACGGCCCCGCAGTTGACCTTGACCATGAGCCCCTCGGCCCGGGGCGAGCGCCGGTGGATCAGCTCGGCGATCTTCTCCTTGCCCGAACCTGAGGGGCCGGTGATGAGCACCGTGGAGTCGACCCGGGCCACTCGGATGGCCGTCTCGACCACCCGGCTCATGGCCGCGCTGCGGAAGATGATGTCCTCCTGGACCAGGCTTTCCACCTGCCGGTCGATCAGCTCGTCCTGGTAGCGCTGGGACAGGGCCGTCTTGGTCAGGATCTCCTCCCTGAGCCGGTCCAGTTCGCTCAGGTCCCGGTCGTTGGTCACGATCATGATGATGTTGCCGTTTTCGTCAAAGACCGGGTTGCCCGTGGACAGCAGCCGCCGGCCGCTGCGGGTGGTCTGAACCCGGGTCACCGGCGCCCGCCTCTCCAGGACCTCCAGGGTGATGGAGCGGTCGAAGTAGCCCTCGGCGACCAGGTCCCTCATGTTGCGGCCGATGACCTCGGCCGCGGTGTAGTTGTTCAGGCGCTCGGAGGCCCGGTTGATCTGCAGGACGTTGGCCTCGCTGTCGCAGATCCACAGGCCGTCGTAAGACGACTCGATGATGGTCCGCAGGTCCTCGCTCAGGCGCTTGAAGCCCAACAGTTCCTCGCGGTCCTCGGGGCCGTGGACCAGGCAGACCACGCCCCTGGGCTGGTCCGGGTGGTGCATCGGGTGGACGTCGAGCATCAGCTCGCCCTGGTCCGACTCCAGGCGCAGGCCCAGGCGGGCCCGCCTGGTGAGCATCACCTCCTGGAAGAGGGCCTGGGCCTCGGGGAAGGCCCGGCTGATCTCCTGGCCCAGGCTCAGGCGGCTGTTCCTGATGGCGCGGGGATGCCCGTAGACCAGCCGGCCGAACAGGTCGAAGATGAGGACCCGCTCGCCGATGGTGCTCACCAGAAGATCCGGCCAGGTCGGAGCGGCCATGGTTTATGCAAAATGGCATAGCGACGGCGGCAAGTCAAGGGCCCGGGCCGGCCGCCTAGAAGTAGACCTTGACCTCCAGGTAGTAGAAGTGGGGGGCGGAGCCGAACTCGCTCCTGGGCTCGACCAGGCCGGCCTCCTCCCGGGGCGGCCGGCCCAGGTTCCAGGTGACCCCCAGGAGCAGCTCGCTGTTGTCGCTCAGCGAGACGGTCAGCCCGGGCTGGACCTGGGCCGAGCCGTCCGAGAGCGACTGGATGAAGACCGCCCGGCCCAAGGTCAGGGGGCTCAGCTCGTAGCTGACCATGAGGCCGACCAGGTGGCGGCCCCAGTGGAGGCTGAAGCCGTCGGCCGTCCGGATCATCGCCGCCTCGAGATGGTCCGGATCGCCGGCCCCGTTGTAGAGGTACTCCGCCTCCAGGGTCAGGGAGTTGTCGAAGCGGTGGCCCAGGCCCAGGACCGCGGTCAGGTGGTCCTCGACCAGGTCGCCTTCGAGCGGCGGTGGCAGAGGTTGGCCGTCCCGGGCCTCGAGCCAGGCCGCCTCGGCCCTGACCTCCAGCCAGCCTATCTCGCCGGTGGCCCCGGCCCCGACCTGCCAGCCGCCGTAGACCTTGCCGGCCAGGAAGCTCAGGTCCCAGCCCGAGAGGTTGGTGAAAAGCCGGGCCAGCAGGGCCGAGCCGGACCAGGAGGCGTCCAGGACGCCTTCGTCGTCGGCGAAGCGCCCCCCGGCCGTGAGCCGGCGGCCGGGGGCCCAGACCAGGTTGAGGCCGGAGAACTGGCCCAGGGCCAGGTCCAGCCTGAGCGCGTCCACCCCGGCCTTGTAGTCCCGGTCGAACTGGCTGGGGTCAAAGGGCAGGAACACGTCCAGGGGGTTCCAGAAGTAGGCCTGGCCGAAGGTGACGGCCTGCCGGCCCAGGGTCAGGTCGATCCGAGGCAGGGAGATCTTCAGGTTGAACCGGTCCAGCCAGAGGCCGGCCAGGGCGTCGTCCTCCTCCAGCCAGGTCCACTTCTCGTCCAGGGCCCGGTAGGCCAGGTCGCGCTCCTGGTCGGCCAGGCCGGCCCCCCGGGTCTGGCTGGGGGTCAGGGTCAGGCTCTGGACCAGGTGGACCTCGTACTTGAGCCACTCGACCGGCCGGCCGGCCGCGGTCAGGCGGAGGAGGGTCTGGGAGAGGACGTCCCGGGAGTCGCCCCAGGCCTCGGGCAGGGCCGAGGAGTCGCTGAGGCCGAGGATGGTCCTCAGGCTGCCGTCCAGGCCGAAGCCGGCCCGGCTGTCGCCGACCAGGGCCCCGGCCGGCCCGGGCAGGGCGGCCAGGAGCCAGAGGGCCAGGCCGGCCAGGAGGGCGGCTCTGGCCGGGGTCCGGCGGCCCATCATCCGCCCGCGGGGGCGGCCAGGAGGCGGAGGCTCAGCCCGGCCTGGAGGAGCGAGACGATCAGGGTGGCCCCGAGCAGGCCCAGGGAGGGCCAGGTCCTGAACTCGGGCCGGCCTCGCCCGAGGAAGAAGGCGTGGAGGCCGAAGGCGGCCAGGCCGGACAGGCTCAGGCCCAGGGAGAAGATCAGGCCGGCCGTACCCCCCCGGGCCACCTCTAAGAGCCCCCACAGGGCCAGGAAGACCAGGGGCAGGTGGAGGAGGATGAAGCCGGCCGGGCCGCCGGGGAGATGGAAGAGCTTCCACTCCTGCCAGTAGGCCGAGTCGATCTCGTGGCTGACCAGCAGGGTGGCGTTGATCAGGTAGAGCCAGAGGAGCCAGCCGGACACGGTCTCGTCCTCCTAATCCTCTATTCTCTGGGCCGCGGGCGGGCCGTCGCCGGCGATGCGGCCGTCCCTGAGGACGATGAGCCGCCGGGCCTGCTTCATCACCGCCGGGTCGTGGGTCGAGAAGAAGAAGGTCACCCCCTTGTCCTCGTTGAGCCGGCGCATCAGGCCCAGCAGGGCCGCCCCGGTCTTGGAGTCGACGTTGGCCGTGGGCTCGTCGGCCAGGACCAGGGCCGGCTCGGCGGCGATGGCCCGGGCGATGGCCACCCGCTGCTGCTGGCCGCCGGAGAGCTCCCTGGGGAAGCGGTTCTCCAGCCCCTCCAGCCCGACCTCCCGGAGGATGGCCCTGACCCGCTCCCGCCGGGCCGCCTGGGCCTGGCCCTGGAGCATGAGGACGTACTCGGCGTTCTCCAGGGCGGTCAGGACCGGGATGAGGTTGAAGTTCTGGAAGATGAAGCCCAGGCGGTCGCGCCGGAGGCGGCTTAACTCCCCGCCGGAGAGATCCACCAGGGACCGGCCGTCCACCTCGACCCGGCCCTCGGTCGGCCGGTCCAGGCCGCCGATGATGTTCAGGAGGGTCGACTTGCCCGAGCCCGAGGGGCCGGCCATGGCCGCGAACTCGCCGCCGGTAAGTTTCAGGTCGACGCCGCGCAGGGCCCGGGTGACGATGTTGTCGCGGCCGTAGTCCTTGGTCACGCCCTGAAGATTAACGATCGTTTCCACGCTTCAACCCCTCAGTTGATCCACCATCGAGACGCGCACCGCCCGCCGGGTGGGGATCAGGCCCAGCAGCACCGTCGCCCCGAAGACCAGACCGCCCGACCAGGCCAGGATCGGCCAGGTGAGCTTGGCCCGGAAGATCGGCGAGACGGCGAAGCCGGAGATGGTCACGCCCTCGGGCATGAGGGCGCTCATGTTGATACCCCAGATCTGGGCCGCCGCGGAGGCCAGGCCGCCCACGAGGAGGCCGGCCCCGCAGCCGATCAGGCCCAGGTAGATCGTTTCCGTGATGATCTGCCGCCTGACCTGGCCGGCGGCCGTGCCCAGGGCCAGGAGCACGGCGAACTCGCGGCTTCGCTCCAGGACCGACATGAGGATGGTGTTGAAGATGGTGAACATGATCAGGAAGAGGAGGATGGCCTGCATGATCCAGTTGGAGCCGCGGTCCATCCTGATGTAGGCGGCCAGCTCGGGCATGACCTCTGGCCAGGGCAGGACGGCCAGGTCCCGGCCCTTGGTCAGGCCATTGATAGCCTTGATGACCCGGTCCTGGTCCCGGGAGTCCTTGAGGATCAGGCCCACCTGGGTGGCGCTGTCCGGGGGCAGGCCGAAGAGCCGGCCCAGGAAACTGAGGGGCGCCTGAACCAGGTAGCCGTCCACCTCGGGCGAACCGGTGGCGAAGACGCCCTTGACCCGGCAGAGCTCCTCCTTGAGCTGCCCGGAGACGTCGTTGGTGGTCAGGACCAGCTTGCGGCCCAGGTCCAGCTTGAGCCGCTCGGCCAGCTCCCGACCGATGACCACCAGGGCGTCGTCCTCCGGGGCCAGGTACTGGCCGGCGACCAGGTTGCGGCTCAGGGGCGAGGTCCTGGCCTCCCCGGCCGGCTCGACGCCCATCAGGCTGACCCCGACCGCGCCGGCCCCGGAGCGGGCCACGCCCTGGCCCAGGATGAGGAGCTTGCTCGCCTCCACCTTGGGCAGCCCCTCGATCTCGGCCCTGAGCCGGCCGACGCCATCGACCCGGAGGTCGATGGCCGGGGCGTCGCGGTAGGCCGGGTTCTCGATGGTCACGTGGCCGGCCTGCAGCCTGACCACCTGCTCGATGAGCTGGCTGTAGGCCCCCTCGGCCACGGCGATGAAGAAGACGGCCAGGGCCAGGCCGAAGCCGATGGAGACGACGGTGATGAGGGTCCGGCGCTTCTGCCGCCAGATGCTCCGCCAGGCCAGGCGCAGGATCATCGCCCCTCCTCAGACCCGGTTGAGGGCCCTGACCGGGTCCAGCCGGGCGGCCACCGCGGCCGGGTAAAGGGCGGCCAGGAGGCAGATGGCCCACATGGTCGCCACCGAGCTGACCACGGCCCTGAGGCTGAACTGGGCCCGCCAGATGGGATCGAAGGCCACGCCGGCGATGGTCGTCTCCCCGACCAGCGAGCCGGTGTTCAGCCCGACCGCCTGGAGATACCAGGTCCCGGCCAGGCCCAGGAGCGTGCCCGCGGTCGTGGCCGCCAGGCCCAGGAGCAGGGCCTCGAGGCAGACGTCCCGGACGATCCGCCAGGGCGTCGCGCCCAGAGCCTTGAGGAGGCCGAACTCGTGAATCCGCTCGTAGGTGGACATGAGCATGGTGTTCATGACCCCCAGCCCGGCGGCCAGGAAGAAGATGGCCCCGAAGATGGCCATGGACACGTCGAAGAGGTTGACCATGTCCGCCAGGGTCGGCATCAGGGCCCGCCAGGTCTTGACCTCCTCCCCGGGCGCGGCCCGGGCGGCCAGGGCGGCGACTTCGTCCAGGGGCAGCCGGCCGCGGGAGTTGAGGGCGACCTCGTGGATCCGGCCGCCGGAGACGAAGAGCTGTTCGAAGTCGGCGGCGTGGATGAAGGCGGCGCTCCGGTCCAGGCCCTCGCCGGCCGCCTTGAGGATTCCGGTCACGGTGTAGAGGTCGTTGCCCAGGGAGCCGTCGGCGGCCTGGACCACCACGACCACCTCGGCGCCCAGGTCCAGGCCCAGGGACCTGGCCAGCTTGCGGCCCACGACCAGGCCCCGGCCCGGCTTCTCGGCCAGGAAGCGGCCCCGCTCCAGGTGCCTGGCCAGGTCGAAGGCCCGGGCCTCCACGGCCGGATCGACGCCCCAGAAGAGGGCCCCGGCCGACTTGGCCCCCTGGGAGACCAGTCCGTAGCCGAAGCTCCGGGCCGCCGCCCCGAGGCCGGCCTTTTGGGCCGCGGCCAGGAGGGCCGCCGGGTCGGCCAGGGCCTGGTAGAGGGAGCGTTCGGCCAGGTAGCCCGGGGCGTGGACCTGGACCTCGCCCGTGACCAGGTTGGTGGCGTTGTCTATGGTGTGCCTGAAGAGGCCGTCCATGAGGGCGTAGCTGGCCATGAGCACGGCCGTGCTCAGGGTGACCGCGGCCAGGGTGATCAAACTCCGCCGGGAGTTCCGCCACAGGTTGCGCCAGGCGTAGCGCCAGACGGCCAAGCCGGCCTCCTTCAGCGCTGCAGGTTGCGCAGGGAGAAGACTTCCGGCGCCAGTTCGGGCTCGAACTCGATGGTCTGGTACTCGACCACGGTCTTCTCCTCTGGTTTGTCCGCGGGCACGATGGTCATCCGGGCCGGCAGGAGGCGGCCGCCCAGGGTCTTGTACTCGGCGAAGGTCATGGTCCGGGCCGGCTTCATGACCTCGTCGAAGTAGGTCAGGAGCAAGGGCTGGTAGTCGCTCAGGCGGACCTCGACCAGGACCTTGCCCCAGACCACGGCCGCCTCGGGCTTGGGCAGGCAGGTCACCTCGATCAGGTCCTCGCCCCGGCGCCGGCCCTGGAAGCTGACCTCGAAGGTGTAGTCCTCGGCCATGCGGCTCTCCTTGACCAGGTCGTTGTTGGTGAAGTGGGAGCCCATCCAGGAGGCCGACATCATCGATGAGGGCAGCTTGATGACCCGCTTGACCTTGGGCAGGTAATTCCACAGGTCGCTGCCGACCCGCAAGGTGGCCGTGCCCTTCTCCTTGGTCGGGGCCAGGATGCGGATCAGGGACTTGTCCTTGCCCTGGCTCCAGAACTCCAGCTCCAGGGTCCTGGTCCAGTGGGCCGTGGTGATGGCCATGCTCATCCGGCCGTGGCTGGCCTGGCCGCGGTAGAGGTCGTCGATTTTGTCCAGGATCTCCTTGGCCGAAAGGCTGGTCTCCTCGGCCCGGACCGGCCCGGCCGGGAGGGCCAGGGCCAGTCCCAGGAGCAGGATCAGGGCGAGTCTTCTAGGCTTCATCTTTTCCCCCCGGCGGCCGCCTCATGCCCCGGATGAGACAGGCGGTGAAGTGCCGGCCCACGGGCAGGGGGTCGAACTTCTCGTCCAGCCAGGCCCGGGTGAACAGGCCGTCCACGGCCCCGCCCAGGGCCAGGACCAGGGAAGCTGGTTCCAGGTCCGGACGGAACTCGCCCTGGGCCACGCCCTCGCTGATCAGGCCGCCGATCAGCCGGCTGAACTCGCCGTACATCCCCTGGAAGAACTTCTCGGCCCGCTGGCGGAGCTCCTCGGGCCGCAGCAGGGACCAGAACTCCATCACCACCGGGTAAAAGGGCTGGAACTCCCGGTGGGCGGCCAGGATCGCCTCCATGGCCGCGGCCAGGCGCCGGGAGGGCGGGCCGCCCAGGGCGGCCGTCTCGACCCGGGCGGCCTGACCGATCCGGTTGGAGAGCCACTCGAAGACGCTGAAGAAGAGGTCCTGCTTGGAGGCGAAGTACTCGTAGAGGGTCCCCTTGCCCACCCCGGCCTCTTGGGCTATCTCGGCCATGCTGGCCGCGCTGTAACCCCGCCGGGCAAAGACCCGGGCCGCGGCCTCGATCAGGGCCGTTCGCTTCTCTGATCGTTTCGCTTTCCTGGGCATGCTCCTGACCTCGATAACTGACTGACCGGTCGGTCGATAATGGTATGCATATTTAATTAAGCTATATTATGAAAATATCCTTAAAACCGACCGGTCAGTCAGATGGTGCCACTGGCCCGTCCTCGAGTCAAGGATTTTTCTAGGTGGTCGCGGCGCGGCCGGGTTCGATGGCGGTTAGCCGCCGGGAGGCGGCTTCCGGGAAGGGGCGGGTCAGGCCCAGCGGCCAGGGGCGGCCGGCGGACTCACCGCCGGGCCGCCCAATTCATCCGCCCGAGGTTGTGGAAAAGCCCCGGGGCTGGAGGATCGTCAACGTCCGATGGCGTAGGCCTCGCGCCGGGGGTCGGCCCCGCCCGCGAGAACGCCCCGCTCCCGGTCGATCAGGATGGCCTGGGAGCTGCCCATGACCATGTCCCAGTCGGCCAGGACCTCCAGGTCGTGGCCCCTGGCCCTCAGGTGGGCGATGGTCTCGGCCGGGAAGCGGCCCTCGATAAGGAGGCTCCCGTCCGGGTTGCTCCGCCAGCGGGGGGCCTCGTTGGCCTCCTGGACGTCGGCCCCGAAGTCCAGGAGGTTGGTCGTGAGCTGCATGACCGTCTGGGTCTGGCCGTCGGCCCCGGGCGAGCCCAGGACGATGCGGGGCCGTCCGTCCTTGAGGATCATGGCCGGGTGGAGGGTGTGGTAGGGCCTCTTGCCCGGCTCGAGGCGGTTGACGTGCTCCGGGTCGAGGCTGAAGCCCCGGCCCCGGTTGTGCAGGATCATGCCCGTCTCCGGGACCATGACGCCGCTGCCGAAGTACTCGTAGAGGCTCTGGATCAGGGAGACGGCGTTGCCCTGGGCGTCGACCGCGGCCAGGTAGATGGTGTCCTCACCCCCGCTGAGCGTACTGGGGGCCGGGGACTTGGCCGCGGTTCGGGGGTCGATCAGGCCGGCCCTCTTGCGGGCCTGGCCTTTGGAGAGCATTGGCCCGACCGGCACGGGGTGGAAGTCCGGGTCGCAGACGTACCTGTCCCGGTCGGCGAAGGCCAGCTTCTTGGCCTCGACCATGAGGTGGACCAGCTCGCCGCTGGCCGGGCCCAGGCCGGCCAGGTCGAAGTTCTCCAGGATGTTGGCCTGGATGAGCAGGGCGATGCCCTGGGAGTTGGGCGGCTGGGTGCAGACCTCGCAGCCCCGGTAGCCGGTCCTGAGGGGCTCGACCCAGTTGACCGTGTGACCGGCCAGGTCCTCCGGGCCGAAGAGGCCGCCCGAGGCCTCGGAGAAGGCCACCAGGGCCCGGCCCAGGTCGCCCCGGTAGAAGGCGTCCGGCCCCTGGTCGGCCAGCTTCCGGAGCGACTGGGCCAGCCTGGGCTGGACCAGCCGTTGGCCCACTCCGGGGATCCGCCCGCCCGGCAGGAAGGTCTCGGCCGCGGCCGGGGAGCGGGCCAGGAGGTCCCGCCTCTGCTCCAGGGCGACCCTGAGCTCCTGGTACACGGGGAAGCCGCCCTGGGCGTAGTCGATGGCCCGGGCCAGGAGCCGGTCCAGACCCATGGTCCCGAACCTGTCCAGGGCGGCCTGCCAGCCGGCTATGGCCCCGGGCACGGTGGCGGTCAGGATGCCGTTCTCGGGCATGACCGAGTAACCCCTGCTGCGGTAGAACTCCAGATTAGCCCGGCCAGGCGCCCGGCCGCTGGCGTTGAGGGCTTTGAAGCGGCCGGTCTCGGCGGCGTGGATCAGGGCGAAGAGGTCGCCGCCCAGGCCGCACATGTGAGGCCGGACCACGGCCAGGACCAGGTTGGCGGCTACGGCCGCGTCCACGGCGTTGCCGCCGGATTCCAGGACGGCCGCCCCGGCCTGGGCGGCCAGGGGGTGGTCGGCGGTGATCATCCATTCCGTCCCCATGACCAGGGGGCGGTGGCGGCTGAAGCGGAAGGTCATGGCCTCTTCTCCTTGTCTCGGCCCCGGCTCGGGCCGGCTGGAGCCTGGATTGGCGGGCTGCCGGCGGCCCGGTGGAGGACCAGCTCCTCGATGACCCTGAGGTGGCCGTCCATGGCCTCCCAGGCCCCCCCGGCGTCCCGGGCCCTGATCGCCTCGACGATCCGGGCGTGGCCCTCCAGGGAGCGCTGGAGCCTCTCCTCGCTCTGGTAGATCTCGGCCCGGCACTGGCTCAGGATGCCGTTGATCCGCTCGACAATTTTCAAGAGAACGCTGTTCCCGGCCGCCCTGGCCAGGCCTAAGTGGAAGGAGTTGTCCAGCCTGATCAGCTTCCGGCTCTTGGGCTTCTCCCGGCCCTGGCGCTCCAGGAGCCCCTCGAGCTCGGCGATGTCTTCGCTGGTGGCGTTGAGCGCGGCCTGGGCGGCGATGGCCGGTTCGATCATCCGCCGGAACTGGAAGATCTCGGCCAGCTTGTCCCTCTCCCGGCTGATGGCCCGGGCCAGGAAGTCGACCACCGAGCGGGCGTCGCCCAGGATGACGAAGGTGCCGCTGCCCGGCCGGCTCCTGAGGACCTCCTGTTGCTCCAGGCTTCTGATGGCCTCCCGGACCGAATGGCGGGAGACCTGGAAGATCCGGGCCAGCTCCCGCTCCGGGGGCAGCTGATCGCCGGCCTTGAGCCGGCCCTCCTCGATGAGGCCCTGGATCTGGGCGACGATCTCCTGGTAGACCTTCCTCTTCTGGACGGCCCGCAGCTCCCGGCCGCTTCCGGGGCCGTCCAATCTGGAGGGGCTCCGGCCCACGGCCCTCAGCCCACCTTCATGACCAGGAGCATGAGCAGCCCCATCAGGCCCAGACCGACCCAGGTCAGGCCCGGCCGGCCGGCCGCGGCGTAGAGGAGAAAGGGCACGGCCAGCAGGCCGATCAGGGACAGGCCGGCCAGCCCGGCCGAGTGCTTCTTGAGGAAGTCCGCCATCACTCCTCCCCTCCCTCAGCGGGTCAGGATCGCGGCCAGGGTCGTGGCCAGGCCGATCAGGCCGGTGATGGTGAGGCCGTACTTGATCGTGGCCCGGAGCACCGGCCCCTCCCGTCCGGCCAGCCCGACCGTGGAGCAGCCGACGATGATCTTGGCCGGGGCGATCATGCTGCCCAAGGCCCCGCCGGTGGTCTGGGCGGCCAGGATGACCGCCGCGCTCAGCCCGGCCAGGTCGGCCGTCCGCTGCTGCAGGACGCCGAAGACCACGTTGGAGTTGGTGTTGCTGCCGGTCATGAAGGCGCCCAGCAGGCCGATCCAGGGGGCGAAGAAGGGGTAGGTCGCCCCGAAGATCCGGCTGACGCCCTCGGCCAGGAGATAGGTCATGCCGCACTGGTCCATGATCATGGCGAAGCAGACCATGGAGACGATGCCCAGGCTGGTGGGCACGCCGCTCTTGATTGTCTTGGCTAAAATCCGCCCGGCCGCCCCGGGGGAGTAGTAGCCCCTGGCCCGGTAGACCAGGAAGCTGATCAGGGAGGCGTAGGCCAGCAGGGCCCCGCCGTGGCCGAAGACGCTGATCCTGGCGCCGTGGCCGGCCGGGGTGACCCAGCCGGCCGCGGATCTGATCTCGGGGAAGTGGAGGGAGAGCTTGACCTGGCCGAGGAAGTGGCGGACCGGGCCGCAGAGTACGCCCAGGGAGACGACCGCGATCAGGATCAGGTAGGCCGAGAGGGCCCAGCCCAGGCCCATTCTGGAGTCGGCCGCCTCGGCCCGCTGGCGCCGGTAGAAGGGCGCCCGGGCCACGATCAGGCAGGCGGCCAGCCCGGCCAGGCTGGCCCCGAAGCCGCCCAGGGTCCACATGCCCGAGACGGCCAGGAAGTACTGGGTCCCGGCCATGGCCGTGCCGATGGCCAGGACGGCCGGGCCGCCGTGGCCGACCAGCCGCCAGCCGCCGTAGACGTGGAGGGCGGCCAGGCCGCAGAGGTAGGCGGCCAGCCCCAGCAGGGCCGCCGACCAGGGGGCGAGGTAGGCGGCGCCGAGGCCGGTGACGGCTATCATGGCCTGGAAGGAGGCGCCCATGGAGCCGAAGGTGACCGACCAGGAGTGGCCGATGGCCGGCACGGCCACGGCCACCAGGGGCGAGAAGCCCAGGCCGACCAGGAGCGGGGCGACCACGGCGATGGGCACGCCGTAGCCGGCCACGCCCTGGAGAAAGGAGCCGAAGATCCAGCCGAAGATGAGGAGCTGGATGGACTTGTCGCCGCTGAACCTCTGGATGCCCGCCCCGATGGCCTCGATGGCCCCGGTCTCGCTGACCACGTTGTAGAGGACCAGGGCCATCCAGATGATGTAGAGGACGTTGAGGGAGAGGAGAATCCCCTTGGTCTGGGCCAGGGCCAGCAGCTCGGGCGTGGCCCCGAACAGGACCGCCGAGACGATCACGGCCGTGAACCAGCCGGCCGCGCCGGCCCGGCCGCCCCCCCAGTCGAACCAGATCATCAGGACCAGGACCACGGCGATGGGCGAGAAGGCGAAGAGCCACTTGAGCAGAGAGAACTCGGTCATCTGGGCGATCCAGCCGGTGGAGGTCGGACCTTCAACCAGAGATCAACTGGTTGTACCAATTATCGACAAGTCCCCGGGCCTGTCAAGCCTAAAGACGCCCGGCCGCGGCTGAGGGGCCGGGCTGGGGAGCCTTTTCCTGGCCAGGGCCGGCCCGGGTTGCTAAGATGGATCGAGCCGAGCGGGCCGGCATCCTTATCTCCCGGGGGCCAGCCCGGCCGGCCGAGAGGGATTTCGGTCGTGTTTCGCCGCCGTTTCATCCTGATTGCCCTGATTGCCTTGGTCCTCCTCTCCGGCTGCGGCCGGTCCGGGGAGAAGGTCCTCACCCTGGCCGTGGGCGGGGCGCCCAAGGAGATCGAGGTCTGGGAGGCGGCCCTGGCCCGCTTCGAGGCCGAGACCGGGATCAGGGTCAGCCTCATCCGCCAGCCCACGGACACGGCCCAGCGCCGCCAGGGCCTGGTCGTCCCTCTCCAGGCCGGCCAGGCCGACCCCGACGTCTTTCTCATGGACGTGGCCTGGCTGGCCCAGTTCGCCGCCTCCGACTGGCTGGCCCCCCTGGACGAGTTCATGGCCCAGGGCGGGTTGGACCGGAGCGTTTTCTTCGAGCGGGTCCTGGCCCTGGCCGACGTCCTTCAGGACCGCCTGGTCGCCCTGCCCATGAATCTGGACGGAGGCCTGCTCTACTACCGGGCCGACCTCCTGGAGAAGTTCGGCCTGCCCGCCCCGCCCCGGACCTGGGCCGAGCTGGTCCGCCAGGCCCTCCTCGTCCAGGAGAAGCTGCGCCCCGAACGCCCGGGCTTCTACGGTTTTGTCTGGCCGGGGGCCCAGTACGAGGGCCTGATCTGCGTCTTTCTGGAGTTCGCCGCCTCCAACCAGGCCGCCCGGCTCATCGAGGGCGGCCGGGTCCGCCTCAACACCCCGGCCAACCTGGCCGCCCTGAGCTTGATGCGCGACCTGATCGGCAAGTTCAAGGTCTCGCCGCCCAACACCTACAGCGCCATGAAGGAGGAGGAGGTCCGGCTCCAGTTCCAGCGGGGCGACGCCCTGTTCGAGCGCAACTGGCCCTACGCCTGGGGGCTTCACCAGGCCCCGGACTCCCCGGTCAGGGGCCGGGTCGGCCTGGCCCGGCTGCCCCACTTCCAGGGCGGGCGGAGCGCCTCCACCCTGGGCGGCTGGCACCTGGGCCTGTCCCGCTTCTCCGAGTCCCAGCCCGAGGCCTGGCGGCTGATCGAGTTCCTGGTCTCGGCCGGAACGCAGAAGAGGTTCGCCCTGGAGCTGGGCTGGACCCCGGGCCGGCGGGACGTCTACACCGATCCTGAAGTATTAGACCGGCTGCCCCACTTCAGGGAGCTGAAGGACGTCTTTGAAAACCTCCGGCCCAGGCCGATCGTGCCCTACTGGTCGCAGGTCTCCACGGTCCTCCAGCGCCGCCTCAACGCCGCCCTGGGCGGAGGCTGTTCGCCGGAGGAGGCCCTGCGGCTGGCCGAGGCCGAGGCTGGGGCCGTGGTCGAGCGCTACGCCGGCCGGTGAGGCCGGCCCGAGGGGCCGTCCCGGGGGATCTAAGGATGAGGGCTCACTCAGCCAGGGAACTAGCCGGCGCCTACGTCTATCTCCTGCCGGTCCTGGCCTTTGTCCTGGTCTTCATCCTGGCCCCGGTCCTGGGCGCCTTCCGGGCCAGCCTCTTCCAGGACGTCACCTTCCTGCCCCGGAAGTTCATCGGCCTGGACAACTACCTCCGGCTGGCCGAGACGCCGGTCTTCTGGACCTCCCTGAGGTTCACCTGCCTTTTTGTCCTGATATCGGTGCCCCTGGAGATTGTCCTGGGACTCCTGGTCGCCCTGGTCCTGGACCAGCCCCTGCCCTTCCGGGCGGCCCTGAGGGCCTCAGTCCTCATCCCCTGGGCCGTTCCGGCGGCCGTCTCGGGCCGGATCTGGGAGCTGATCTACGACTACAACCTGGGCCTGGCCAACGCCCTCCTGGGCTGGCTCCACCTGGGCCAGGGACCGGTCAACTGGCTCGGCTCCGGGTGGGGCGCCTTCTTCTCCCTGGTCCTGGCCGACGCCTGGAAGACGACCCCCTTCGTGGCCCTCATCCTCCTGGCCGGCCTGGCGGCCGTCCCGGACGAGCTCCACCGCCAGGGCGAGGTGGACGGGGCCTCCTTTGTCCAGCGCTTCTTCAGGCTGACCCTGCCCCTGCTCAGGCCGATCCTGGTGGTGGCCCTGCTCTTCAGGACCATCGACGCCCTCAGGGTCTTCGACCTGATCTTCGTCCTGACCGGCGGCGGTCCGGGCGGGGCGACGACCTCGCTGTCCCTCTACGGGGCCAACTTTTTCCTGGCCGGGGACTTCGGCTTCGGCTCGGCCGTCTCGGTGGTCCTCTTCCTGCTGGCCCTGGGCCTGGCCCTGGTCTACGTCAGGGCCGGCCGCTTCCGGGAGGGGCTGGGGTGAGGGAGGAGGCCCTCAAGAGAGCCCTGGTCTGGCTGGGCGCGGCGGGAACGCTCCTCTTCTGCCTGGGCCCCATCGTCTACATGGTCCTCATCGCCCTGGCCCAGAGCCCCGACTTCCCGGGCCCGGGCCGGGGCTTCGAGCCGACGCTTAAGCACCTGGCCGCGGTCGCGCTCAGGCCCTCGCTCCACTTCTGGGACTACCTGGGCAACAGCCTCATCGTCTCGGCCGCGAGCGCCGGGCTCTGCCTGCTGGTGGCCGCGCCGGCCGCCTTCGCCCTGAGCCGGCTGGACCTGCCGGGCCGGCTGGTCATCCTTTTCGCCATCCTGGCCGTGAGCATGTTCCCGCCGGTCAGCCTGGTCAGCCTTCTCTTCAAGATGATGACCGCCCTGGGCTGGATCAACACCTACCCGGCCCTGGTCCTGCCCTACGTGGCCTGGGTCCTGCCCCTGTCCCTCTGGATTCTGGCCAGTTACTTCGGCCAGATCCCCCGGGACCTGGACCGGGCCGCCCTGATCGACGGCTGCTCCTCCTGGCAGATCCTCCGCCGGGTCATCGTCCCCCTGGCCGGGCCCGGCCTCTTCTCCACGGGTCTGCTGGCCTTCATCTTCGCCTTCAACGAGTTCCTCCTGGCCCTGATGCTGACCACGGATCATCAGGCCCGGACCATACCGGTGGGCGCGGCCCTCTTCCAGGGGCTCCACGGCCAGACGCCCTGGGGCGAGATCATGGCCTTCGCCTGCCTGGCCGTCCTGCCGGCCATCGGCCTGACCGTGGCCTTCCAGCGCCGGGTCATCCACGGCCTGACCAGGGGAGCGGTCCGGGGATGAGGCTCAGGCTCGATAATCTGTCCAAGGGCTTCGCCTCTCTCCGGGGCCGGGTTCAGGCCGTCCAGGGGGTCAGCCTGGAGATCGAGGCCGGGGAGTTCTTCGTCCTGCTGGGGCCCAGCGGGAGCGGCAAGTCGACTCTCCTCAACCTCATCGCCGGGCTGGAGAGGCCCACCGGCGGCCGGATCTGGTTCGGGGAGCGGCCAATGGCCGACCCCGCGGCCGGCCTCTTCGTCCCGCCCCGGCCCAGAAACGTGGCCATGGTCTTCCAGACCTACGCCCTCTACCCCCACCTGAGCGTCTTCGAGAACATCGCCTTTCCCCTCCGGGTCGGCCGGGCCAGGACTGAGGACATCGAGGCCCGGGTCAGGGCCGCGGCCGAGTCGGTCAAGATACTCGATCTCCTCAAGGCCAGGCCGGCCGAGCTGAGCGGCGGCCAGCGCCAGAGGACGGCCATCGCCCGGGCCATCGTCCGCCGGCCCGAGGTGCTGCTCCTGGACGAGCCCCTCTCCAACCTCGACGCCAGGCTGCGGGCCTCGACCAGGGTCGAGCTCAAGAGGCTCCAGCGCCGCCTGAATCTGACCACGGTCTACGTCACCCACGACCAGGTCGAGGCCATGACCCTGGGCGACCGGATCGGCCTCCTCAACCAGGGCCGGCTGGAGCAGGTCGGCCGGCCCGAGGAGCTCTACCGGCGGCCGGCTAATCCCTTCGCGGCCACCTTCATCGGCAGCCCGGCCATGAACCTCCTCGAGGCCCGGGTGGAGGAGCGGGGCGAGGGCTTGGTCCTCCTGCTGGCCGGGCAGGCCGTCGGCCTGGCCAAAGGCCTCGGCCCTCCGGAAGGGTTGGACCGGGGCCGGCTCCTGGTCGGTCTGAGGCCGGAGGACATCGGCCTGACCCCCGGGCCGGCCCAGGCGGCTCAAGGACCGGTGCTCCGGGGCCGGATCGCCTCACTGGAGCCCCTGGGCCGGGAGACCCTGGTCCGGGTCTCGGTCGGGGACGAGGAGATCGTCGCCCTGACCTCGGCCCGGGACCTCCAGGTCGGGGCGCCGGTGTCCCTGGAGCTGGACCCGGCCAGGCTCCACTTCTTCAATTCCTGAGCCGCCTCCGGCTCGAAGTTTCAGATGAGACCCAGGAGGATGACGAAGACCACCCCGGCCAGGAGAGAGAAAATGGTCCGGTGGTTGGTCCCGGCGCAGGAGTTGGGGATGAGCTCGTCAGCGGTGATGTAGATCATCAACCCGGCCGTGGCCCCGACGATGAGGCCGATGACCTGGGGGGAGATGTTCTGGAAGAGATAGCGGGCCAGGATGAAACCGGCCAGGACAGGGGCGGCCGTGGACGAGGAGACGAGAAAGGCTCGGAGCCTGGCCCCGGTGGTGTGGTAGTAGGGGGCTGAGGTGCAGATCCCTTCGGGAATGTTGTGGATGGCTATGCCCAGGGCGATGGCCAGGGAGACCTTGATGTCGGAGACCGTGCCGGTGGCGATGGCCATGCCCTCCGGGAAGTTGTGCAGAAAGATGCCCAGGATCAGATAGACCGAGGTCCGCTTCAGGTTGCAGCCCTGTTCCTGGCTGCAGAGCTGGGGATGGAGGTGGGGAATGAGGCGGTCGAGCCCGAACATGGCCAGGGAGCCGAGGACGAGACCGGCGACGCAATGCCAGACCGAAGACAGCTTGATGCTCTCGGGGATGAGCTGGAGGAAGGAAATGGCCAGCATCACCCCGGCGGCGAAACAGAGCATGTTGCAGATGTAGCCGAAGGAGGGCCGGCCCAGGACGCCCAGGGCCGAGCCGATGATCGGCCCCAGGACCGAGATGACGACGATGTAAATCAGCGGATCCATTGGTCTTCAGTCTTCCTGACCGGGCCCCGGCGTGGCGGCGGCCGGAATCACCTCCACGCCGGCTTCTCTGAGCAGAGCCACGGCCGTGCCTTCTTTTTCCTCGGCCACGACCACCTGATCCGGCTTGAGGCCCAGCAGCCAGCGGCCGACCAGGAAACCGCGCTTTTTTTCCGCCTGCCCGTGAGGGTTTTCCAGGTACTCGCGGCCGATTATCCGCTGGCTGGACCTGTCTAAAGTCTCCTTCAGAAACCAGGGCGCCCGGGCCAGGTGGGCTTCGATGGCCCCCCCTGGCTCCTGGACCGGGGTCAGGCGGAGAAGCTGTTCGGACTGGCGGCTGTGGGCCCGCACCCGGGCCAGGACCACCAGAGGAAATTGCCGGCTGATCTCCGCCTCCAGTTGATCGGCGATGCGATCGGCCAGCTGGTGCGACTGGGCCCTGAGGGTCACGTCCAGGTCGACGATGAAGCGTCCGCCCGCGGTCCGGCTCAGGACCCGCTCGACCTGCTCCACCCGGGGGTGGGCCTCGACCAGGCGAATGATTTGCCTTTCCGTTTCACGATCGATGGCCTGGTCCAGGAGATCCCTGACCGCGCTCCAAAGAAGCTGGCCGCCTGACCAGAAAACGAACAGGGCCACCACTGCCGCCGCCCAGCGGTCGAGGCTGAGACCGAGGTAGGCCCCGGCCAGGCCGGCGGCGACGACGGCCGTTGAGCCGGCGTCGGTCAAATAGTCGCGGGCGTCGGCCAGGAGGGCCGGCGAGTGGAGGCGGCGGCCGCGGCCGAGCTGGTAGAGACCGAAAGCCAGGGTCACGGCCAGAGAAATCAGGGCCACCGGCAGGGCCAGCCTGAAATTGGGCGGCTTATCCGGGCCCACGATGGCCTGGCGGCCGATCTCGTAGCCGGCCAGGATGACGGCCCCCGAAATGAACAGGGTGGCCA
>ENA-OSEO01001729-OSEO01001729.1-sediment-metagenome-genome-assembly--contig:-NODE-1729-length-36728-cov-6.649450_pt1 | contig 36728 bp, 23 predicted proteins | sample MGYA00237883_ERZ534232 | MGnify/ENA metagenome assembly ERZ534232 | reverse complement strand
CCCACGAGCTGTATTCGGTTTTTGCAGCCCTTGGGCAGAGACCCCCACGGGCAAACTTCTTCGCACGTTGCGGAGAAGTTGCGGACAAAGGGGCTATCGGATTTCCATCCAGTCGGTCAGTTTTTCATATTGCCCATCTTTCAGACACTTGACCAGGAAGACCTCCTTCTGCCCCTGACGGCATTCGTAGCCCTGGGCCGGATCAAAGGGCGCATAGCTGATCCTGCCGCCGATCCCCTTGAAGTCCTTTATCTTCTCCATTTCCCGGACCAGCCGTTCCCTGGTCAGATCCTTGCCGCAGCGCTTGATCCCCTCCACCAAGGGCTCTGAAAAGAGAATTCCTGCATAGAAGAAGAGGCCCCACCGCTCATCTTTGGCGGCAAATTTTCCGTAGGCGTCCTTTTTGTATTTCTGGAGCAGGGGACAATCCGCGTCAGGAAGCTCTCCAAATGTCGCGGCTATCACGCCCTCCCACAGGCCTTTGCTGATCTTGTACATGAGCGGGAAATCAGAACAGGTGCTGGTGCTCAGCCACTGGGGCGCGAACTGCATGGCCCTGCTCGTGCCCACGATGCGGACCGCGTGCGTCGGCGTTACCCACAAAAGCACCGCATCCGCGTCCGCCTTTTTAAGCTGCATGACATGGGGCTTCATGTCCATATCCGCCTTTTCCACCGGGACCTGGGCCACCAGCTCCATTCCCAGCTTCTCCAGCACCTCGGCAGCGCCCTTGACCCCGTTCTTGCCGTAGTCATCGTTTTGATAGGCGATGGCAACACGTTTCCTGCCCATTTTCTCCACTGCGTAACGGGTAAGGGCCTTGGCTTCAATATAGTAAAGAGGATACACTGCAAAGAGATACTCCCGGGGCGGGTTGATCCAGTGCAGAGAGCCTGCAGAGGGGCCAACCCAGGGGATCTTCCTTTCCATGAGATAATCCACTACCGAAAGGCCGCACGCCGTGCCCACGCCCGAGACCCATGCGAACATGCCGGTCCCTTCCTGGAGCTCCTTGACGCCTGCCTTGGTCTTGGCCGGGTTGTAGCTGTCGTCAAACATGTGATGAATCAGTTTCCGTCCGTGGATGCCTCCCTCCGCATTGATCATCTTGAAATAGGCGTCCGTGCCCCTGGCCACAGAGCCCCAGGGCGCTGCAGGTCCGGTCTGGGGACCCCACTGACCAATATGGATCTCCGTGTCCGTGACCCCTTCCTCGGCACTCGTTACAAACGCCATGCCCAGGACCAGAACAGCCGCTGAAAACCCCACCAGAAATCTTTTCATTTTCATGCCTTCTCCTTTCCCTTTCCTAAGATGATTGACCGTTGATCCAGACTGCCCTTCACACTACGGATTGACACCGCACATACCCCACATCTGAGACCGTGCATGTGCGTTACACTTTCTTCACATAGTGACGCGCAAAAAGCCCGGACGGCCTGATGCACAAAACCAGGACGATCACGGCAAAGGCCACTACGGATTTGAATTCGATGGACACGTACAAACCGAACAGATTTTCAATGATGCCGATGAGGTAGGCACCCAGTACCGAACCCGGCAGGGAGGTCATGCCTCCCATTACCGCGCCGGCAAACCCTTTCAGCATAGGGTCCCACATCATGTAGGGCTGCATGGTCATGGGAGAAAGCAGAAGCCCTGCCAGGCAGCCAACCACCGAGGAAATGCCCCAGGTAATCATGAGAATGCGATTGGTCCGAATCCCCATGAGCCGGGCCGCCATGTTGTTCTGCTGCGTGGCCTTCATGGCCACCCCTAATTTGGAATATCGGAGAAACACAAAGAGGATGAGCATGACCGCGAGGGCCACCACAAAGTTGAGCACCTCCAGGGCGCTCACAAAGACTTCACCTATCTGGACGCTGTCGTAAGGGGACAGGGGAAAGGGCATGGTCTTGGGATCGGCACCGAATTTCCAGGAAACCAGCCCCATGAGGATCATCTCGAGCCCGATGGTAATGATGATCATCCCCAGGATATTGGGTTCTTTGGCCCGTCTCAAGACGGCAAACTCCAGAAAAAAACCGAGAAAGGCGGCAAAAACAAGGGCTAACGGAAAGGCGGCATAGAATGGAAAGCCATAGTATTCCAGGACCATGTAGGTCAGAAAGCTGGTGAGGAGGGCCATTTCCCCCTGGGCGAAGTTCACGACCTCCGATGTCTTGTAAATGAGCACCATGGCAAGCCCCATGAGGGCATAAGAACTCCCCACGGCAATCCCGCTCACAAGGGTCTGAATAAATTCGAGCATGCTTTAAACCTCGGTCAAAAGGGCCAGGTGCGCCAGTAGATCTTGGTCCTGATCCAGAACCCGTAGATCCCCAGGGGTTCAAACAACATGATGAGCACCATTATCAGGCCGTAGATGATAAACTGGATGTTGCTGACCCCCGTGATGGAAAAATAGCTTTGCGACAAAGATTCCAGCCACTGGCCCAGATAGGGGATGCTCAGGATGTTTCTAAGTTCCAGGTCCAGCCAGCTCAAAAGGCAGGCCCCGGCAATGGCCCCGAAGATGGAGCCCAACCCTCCCACCACCACCATGGCCAGGAAAATGATGGACATCATCAGGCCGAACATCTCAGGCTCGATAAAGCGAAGGACAAAGGCGTACAGTCCCCCTCCAATGCCGGCATAAAAGGCGCTCACAGCAAAGGCCAGGGTCTTGTAATAGGTCAGATTCACCCCGATGGTCTCGGCCGCGATATCCGCGTCGCGAATGGCGATAAAGGCCCTGCCCACCTTGGTCTTCACCATATTGCGGCCGGCCAGGACGAGAATGACCGTGATAACGACTAAGAGATAATAAAAGTCCAGGTCTGAATCCAGATGCCATGGACCGATGTGAAGCTCCGGGGTGTGAAGCCCCTGCCGTCCGCCGAAAAGGTTCACGCGACCGATCACCTGCGTAATGGTGAGACCGAATCCCAGCGTGGCAATGGAGAGATAGGGCCCTTCCAGTCGAAGAGCGGGGATGCCCAAGAGGAATCCGAAGAGGGCCGCAGCCAGACCGGCCGCAATCAGGGCCAGCAGGAAAGGAAAATGGGCCTCTGACATAAACACCACCGTGCCGTAGGCCCCGATGGCAAAAAACCCTGAATGGCCCAGGGAGATCTGCCCGGTATAGCCCACCAGAAGATTCAAGCCCACCGCGACGATGATGTTGATGGCCATGTAGTTGGCCATATATACATAGTAGTTTTTGACGAACAGGGGAAACAGGGCCAGACAGATCATCAGGAGCGCAAACCAGAAGACCACCACCCCTGAGGAAAAGAGCTGAACGTCCTCGTAATAATCCCTCTTCATATCCATGGAAGGCTCTCCTGATTCTCAGCGTGCAATGATGGTCAGCTCCCTGCCAGCTTTTCAAGCACCTTTTTGTAATAGATCTCTGTCTCTTCCAACAGAGGAGACCGATTTCTCATCACATTGAGTTTCATGATCTGGTAGTTGATCTTCTTGATCTGGCGGTACTTCTGCTTCTCATCCGGTATACCCTCCAAGAGGTCCTCCATCTGTCTGATATCCTTCTGGAGCTGAAGTTCCGGCGGGATGCAGTCCGCATTCTTCAGGATCTTATAGGCAAGGCGCAGCTCCTCGGGAATATGGCTGTCATCCTCAAATTGGATCGGCTGACCGCTGCCGGGAAGGTTCTCAAAATCCCCTCTTTGCTGGGCCTCCTGGATCCGCTTTTCCACAATCTTCTGAAAGGCGAACAACATGGCGACTTATGGCAAGACTGAATATGGATTTAAAAAATATTTGTCTGGGGCTTCTATACAACAAGGCGACAATCCCGCCCTGCAGGGCAGTCAGGCCGCCCCAAGGCGGCCTGACTGCTGCAACCAAACAGGGTTCTGCCTGCCCGTGGGGGTCTCTGCCCAAGGGCTGCAATAAAATGCGTCCATATCGTTCGGCGACCGCCCCCGGGCTCGGGATATTGTTTATTGAAAGGCAGCAAGGAATCCCTCCCCATGAAAGACTGTCCTTGGGGCTTAAACAGACCGTATTTTAAAGCCCTGCTGCCGTTCCCAGGAGCTCGATTCGGTTTTTGCAGGCCTTGGGCAGAGACCCCCACGGGCATACTTCTTCGCACGTTCGGGAGAAGTTACGGACAAAGATTCTACGCTATATTTGTACCATGCGCCCATTGGGTTCTTTGTTTTGAACAGTTCATAACTTAGGGGCCGAAGGTGAATTCTGATCGCATGAACGAAATGTTTTCGGGCAAGGTCTGGGCAGCGCTTGGGACGACTGCCCTGGCAGGGCTTTTCATTATCAGCCAACACAATTACCTGCTGTTTCACACCCTGGCCGAATTGTTTTCCATTGCCGTGGCCTGGGCCGTGTTCATGCTGATGTGGAATACCCGGCACTATGTGGAAAATGAAGCCCTGGTCTTTGTGGGTGCGGCCTATTTTTTCATCGGACTTGTGGATCTGGCTCACACACTTGCCTACAAGGGCATAGGTGTTTTTGACGAGGACTTCGGGTCCAATCTGCCCACCCAACTCTGGATCGCTGCCAGATATATGGAGAGTTCCGCTCTTCTCGCGTTTTCGATCCTTTTGGGATATCTCCGGACCCGGCCCATCCTGGCCCTGTGGATCTGGGCAGGCATCACCGCCCTCTTTCTGCTGCTCATCTTTTACTGGCGCGTCTTCCCGGTCTGTTATGTGGAAGGGGCCGGGCTCACCCTCTTCAAGAAGGGCAGCGAATACATCATTTGTCTGGTGCTGTTGACCGCCCTCGCCATCCTCCATAAAAAACGCGGCCTGCTCGACCGCACGGTCTACCGGCTCATGGCGGCGTCCATGCTGGCCACCCTTGGCGGGGAACTGGCCTTCACCCTTTACGTGGACGTGTACGGTCTATCCAACCTGGTGGGCCACTTTTTCAAGATCGTCTCCTTTGTCCTTATCTATCTGGCGCTGATTCGTTCAGGGCTGACACGACCCTTTGCCCTCCTGTTTCGCGAACTGGAACAGGAAAAGGCGGCCCTTCGAAAGAGCGAGAACCTCTTTAGAAAGGTCTTCGATATCCTGCCTGTCGGTCTCTGGATTGCCGACGAGAACGGGAAGGTCCTGAAAGGAAACCCTGAAGGCGCAAAGATCTGGGGGCCCGCCCCCCTGGTCGACCAACCGGATTATGGCTTATTCAAGGCCCGAAGGCTCCCTTCCGGAGAGGAGGTTGCCCCTGAGGACTGGGCCCTTGCTCACACGGTAAACAATGGGGTCACTGTGGTGGATGAACTGCTGGAGATTGACGCCTTTGACGGGCAGAAAAAGACCATCCTGAACTTTACAGCGCCCGTGCTGGATGACAATGGACACATAGAGGCAGCCATCGTTGTCAACCGGGACGTCACCGAATTGAAACGGGCAGAAGCCGCCAAGGAGAAACTTATTCATGAACTTCAAGACGCCCTGGCCAAGGTGAAAAAGTTGAGCGGCATGCTGCCCATCTGTGCGTCGTGCAAAAAGATTCGGGACGACCAGGGCTACTGGACCCAGATCGAGGCCTACATCCGGGACCATTCCGAGGCCGATTTCAGTCACAGCATCTGCCCGGAATGCGCCAAAAAACTCTACCCGGACTTTTATGAAGAGATGTTTCCGCAGACCGAAACAGATAAAGCCGGTGCTCTTATGACGCAGTCAGGGAAAAAGGGGCCCAGTTCCAATAGAACACGCGGAGAGGAAGATGAACCCTGAGACGTTTTACAGGCTCGTGGAGCAGGCCAGCGAGGCCATTTTTGTAGGGCAGGACGGAAAGCTGGTCTATCTCAACCCCGTCACAGCCCACATCATGGGCTATCCGCGCAAGGAACTGCTGGGCAAATCCTTTGCTGAGTTTATCCACCCAGATTACCAAGACATGCTGGTCGAGGGATATCAGAGGCTGCTCAAGGGCGAGAAACTCTCGCAGGGACACCCCCTTCGCGTCATCCGTAAGGATGAGGGCATGCTGTGGGTGGAATTGCAGGGATTTCGGACCGATTGGGAGGGCCGCCCGGCCGTCCTCGCTTTCCTCCGCGACATGTCTGAAGTGAAGCAGGAAAAGGAGACCCTCCACGCCAGCCGCGAAGAGCTTCTCCTGACCCTTGAGGCAGCCGCCGATGGGATCTGGCAGTGGAATTTTGAGACCAACGAAATGCGCTTCAGCTCTGGTTATTACACCATGCTGGGCTATGAACCGGGCGCCTTTCCGGCCAGCTTCCAGGCATGGCAGGACCTCCTTCACCCCGACGATCTGCCCACGGCCCTCTCTTTTGCGAGAAAGTATCGTGGATCTGGGCAGGATGAGTATGAAAACATCTTCCGGCTCAGGACTGCCTCGGGCCAATACCGATGGATCCACAGCCGGGCAAGGGTGGTTGAGCGCGACGACAAGGGAAACGCCGTTCGCATGATCGGCCGTCACGAGGACATCACCAAGCTCAAGGAGGCCGAGGCGGAACTGCGGCGCAATGAGGCCAGATTGCGAAGTCTGGTCCGGATCCTCCAGCACCCCTCCGAACAGGCCCAGGAATTCCTCGATAACGCCCTGAACGAGGCCGTTGCCCTTACCGGGAGCAAGGTCGGGTACATCTATTTTTATGATGAAAGGCGCAAGGAATTCACCATTAACACGTGGTCGAAAGAGGGCATGAAGGAATGTACTGTTGAATCCCCGCCCTTGGTCTATAAGCTGGAAAAGACCGGGATCTGGGGCGAGGTCGTGCGGCAGCGACGACCGATTTTGATCAACGATTTTCAGGCCCCGCACCCCCTCAAAAGAGGGTATCCCAAGGGGCACATCGAACTCCGCCGGTATCTGAGCGTGCCGGTATTCAGGGACGATCGTATCGTCGCGGTGGTGGGCGTGGGCAACAAGGAGGCGCCTTACACGGAAACCGACATCCTGCAACTGACGCTCCTTATGAATACGGTGTGGAAGGAGACCGACCGCCGAAGCGCCAGGAGCGCCCTGCAGGAGAGGGAGAGGGCCTACCGCTCCTTCTTCGACAGCATCCGGGATCCGATTCTGGTCGCCGATGAGGAAAGAAACATCGTGGACTGCAACCCGGCCTTTTCAGAACTCTTTGGATATTCCCTCCATGAGATCAAGGGCCGCAAGACCGCCCTCATTTACGAGAGCAAAGAGGACTACGAGACAACGGGCCGGGCCTTGAAGGAGCACCTCGGGGCCGAGGAAATCGTCTCCATCATAGGCTTCAAAAAGAAATCCGGTGAGACCTTTCGCGGGGAGGTGAACCTGTCGTATCTGAAGGATCAGGACGGGAGGATTACCGGCGTTGTCGGCCAGATCCGGGACCTTTCGGACCGGCTGCGGGCCGAGGCCGAGCGTTCGGACCTGGAGGCCCAGCTTTTGCAGGCCCAGAAGTTAGAGGCAGTGGGGAGGCTGGCCGGGGGCGTGGCCCACGATTTCAACAACAAGCTGACCGTGATCCTGGGATACGCCCAGATGGTCATGGCGGACCTCCCTAAGACAGATCCGAGGTACGAAGCACTCCAGGAGGTCAAAAAGGCTGGGGAGCAGTCTGCCCAGATCGCCCGTCAGCTTCTGGCCTTTGCCCGGAAGCAGACCATCACGCCCGAAATACTGGATCTCAATGAGACAGTGGAAGGGATGCTCAAGATGATGCGCCGGCTCATTGGGGAGGACATCGATCTGGTTTGGTCTCCGGGCCATGATCTCTGGCAGGTGAATATGGACCCTTCCCAGGTGGATCAGATCCTGGCCAATCTGTGCGTCAACGCGCGGGACGCCATCGAGGGCGTGGGCAAGGTCGCCATTGAGACTCGAAACAGGGCCCTGAACGAGGCCTACTGTGTCGAGCATGCGGCGGCTGTTCCCGGAGAATATGTGATGCTGGCGGTGACCGACACAGGCAGCGGCATGGACCGAAAGACCCTTGAAAACATTTTTGAACCCTTTTTCACCACCAAGGAGGTGGGCAAGGGGACCGGCCTGGGCCTGGCCACGGTCTACGGCATTGTCAAACAGAACAACGGGTTCATTGAGGTGGAAAGCGAACCGGAGAAGGGGGCTGCCTTCAGGATCTATCTGCCGCGACACGGCGAGGAAGCACCGGAAAAAGCGGGAACGGTCCACACGGAAAAGGCCCACGGGCATGGCGAGACCATCCTGGTGGTAGAGGATGAGACCTCAGTGTTGCTGTTCGCCCAGCGGATTCTTGAGAAAATGGGCTATGTGGTGTTGGCGGCGGCAACACCGGCAGATGCTGTCGCCACGGCCCGGGATCATGCGGGTAGGATACACCTTCTCATGACGGACGTCGTGCTTCCTGAGATGAGCGGAAAAGACCTGGTGGACGAGATCATGCAGATCCGCCCGGACATCCGGGTCCTGTTCATGTCCGGCTACACGGCCAATGTCATCGCCCATCACGGGGTCCTGGACGAAGGCGTGCAGTTTATTGGAAAGCCCTTTACGTTCGAGGGCCTGGCCCGGAAGGTAAGGGAGGCGTTGGGAGCGCGAAACGCGGAATTCGTAACCGAACGAAGCGTGAGGGATTGAGGGGTGGAGCGGGCCTGAGCGGCAATTGACAATCAGGGTTCTAAAGAATATGATGATGTACATGCCAAGTAAGAGGCATGTACGTGAAACCAAACTTGTGAGGGTTGAGCGATGCTTGTGGTTTCCGCAACAAAACTGAGAGATAATCTGTTTGCGTATCTGGATAAAATATCACAGGGCGAGACGATTGTTATCCAGAGAAACCACGAAGAGGTCGCTCGCATGGTTTCGACCCACAAAGTAGACTGGCGCGACAAAATGACGGATATACCTCGGATCAAAGCGGCGCCGGAGGAGTTCATTGAGCCTATGGATGACCTCTGGGAGGAATATGCGTGACAAAAGATGTCTATCTCATGGATACGCACGCCTTGATTTTCTGGAATAACAAGGAATATGTGTCGGATGCGTTTGTACATTTCTTTGATGAACAGGTCCGGCAGGGGCGTCTCTATATTTCTTCCATTTCATTCTGGGAGATTGCTCTGCTGGTCAAAAAGGGGCGTCTGGCAATATCGAATATCAACACGTGGAAAAAAGAACTATTCGCCCATACAAACATTCAACTGATCAATCCCACCGCCGAGGAAATGATCGATTCAACCCTGCTCCCCGATTATCACACAGATCCTTTTGACAGGTTGCTGATTTCTCAGGCAAATCAAAACAACTTGGCCATCGTCACAAAGAGCGCCACAATCAAAAAATACATGGTGAAAACATTCTGGATGTAGGATTAAGGGAGACGAGCCTCCCTGTGCCTTTTTACGCTGTCTGTTGATCCCACACGGGAGGTTTTTGCGCGAGCACTTAGCTTCCGGCTCCCATCGTTCGGCGTTCCGCGTTCCGAGTTCCACGTTCAAAAGGGAGTTTACCCGGGGGTGTATTGGTCGGATGCTGAGTCGGCGCCATTCTTGATGATATTGGTTCAGGAGGCCCATATGAGCAACATACTGATCGTTGAAGACCAGCCGGAGAGCCGCTACCTGCTGGAGCAGCTTCTGGCGTCTAGGGGGCACCAGATCGCCGCTGCGGAAAACGGGGAGCAGGCCCTGGATATGGCGCGTACAAATCCCCCCGAGGTCATCATCTCCGATATCATGATGCCCGTCATGAACGGATTCAAGCTGTGCTGCGAAATAAAAAAAGATCCTGACCTGCGCCAGATTCCCTTTATCTTTTATAGCGCCACCTTTGTGGACGATGCCGACCGGGATTTGGCCATGAGCCTTGGGGCGTCCCGCTTCGTGATCAAGCCCACAGAGGGGGACCAGTTTATCCAGATTTTGGAGGATGTGCTCAAAGAGCACCGAAACGGAGTGCTTCCGGTCCCCGAAGGTCCCATAGAAGATCAGGAGGTCCTGATAGAGATGTACGAAAACAGCCTTGCCCGCAAGCTGGCCGAGACTGTGGAAAAACTTCAGGATGAACGGCGTGCCCTTATCCAGTCGGAGCGCCGACTCAAAGAGGCACAGGAGCTGGCCCATATCGGGCACTGGGAGCTGGATCTCAAGACAAATGCCTTGCAGTGGTCGGATGAGATCTTCCGCATCTTAGGGGTGAAGCCCCGGGCCTTTGATCCCTCGTACCAAACTTTGATGACCATGGACGTAATTCATCCGGACGACCGGGGTTTTGTTCTGAAGGCCCACAAGGAGGCCCTTTCCAAAAAGACCCCCTCGGATATCGAATACCGGCTGCTCCTCAAGGACGGGAACGTCAAATATATCAATGAACGTTTTCAGACGATTTTTGACGATGGTGGAATGCCCGCCTGCGCCATGGGGACGGTTCAGGATATTACGGAGAGAAAGCAGGCCCAGGAGGTGAAAAGAGAGAGCGAAGAGCGTTATAAGATCCTCTTTGAAGAAGCCCGGGACGGGATCTGTATTGCCGATGCAGAGACAGGCATTATCATCGACTGCAATCCGGCATTGGCAGCCTTGGTAGAGCGGGAACAAACGGAACTCATCGGCCAGCCTCAATCCGTTCTGCATCCGCCCCAGGAAACGGCCGAAGACTTGTCTCCGACATTCAGGGAACACTTGTCCCGCAAAGAAGGGGAGACGCTGGAGGCCCAGGTAATAACACGGACCGGGACCATCAGGGATGTGGAAATCAAGGCGAATGGCGTGAATCTGACGGGCAGAAGGGCGTTGCAGGGGATATTTCGGGATGTCACGGCTCGCAAGGAGGCGGCGTGTGCACTCAGAGAGAATGAAGAAAAATACAGATCCCTTGTGGAGAATGCCCGTGAGGTCATTCTGGTGGCCCAGGAGGGACACATCAAATTCCTTAATCAGAGAGCCTTTGATTTATTGGGCTATGTACCGGAAGACCTGACAGGAAAACCGTTTGTTGATTTGATTCACCCCGAGGACAGGCAACTGGTGGCCGAGCGACATTTCAAAAGACTGAAAGGCGACGAACTGCCCGGCGTCTATCCCTTTCGTGTCATCCATAAGAGTGGTCAAATCAGGTGGGTGGAGATCAATGCCATCCGCATCGAATGGGAGGGAAGGCCGGCAACGCTCAATTTTCTGGCAGACATTACCGAGCGCAAGGAGGCAGAGGCGGAGCGGGAGAAATTGGAGGCCCAGCTCTTGCAGGCCCAGAAGTTGGAGGCCGTCGGGAGGCTGGCCAGCGGGGTAGCCCATGACTTCAACAATCTCCTGACCGTGATTCTGGGCTACGGGGATATGGCCCTGCAGGATCTCAATCCCCATCACCCCCACTATTCGCTGCTGAAGGAAATTTGCGATGCAGGCAAAAAGGCCAGAAATCTGACGCGGCAACTTTTGGCCTTCAGCCGCAAGCAGGTCCTCGAGATGGAACCCCTGGACGTCAATGAGGTGGTGAAAGGGTTTGAAAAGCTGTTGCGCCGGGTGATCGGGGAGGATGTGCACCTCAAGATAGCGCTTCATGACAACCCAGTGCGGATCAAAGGCGATGTCTCCCAGTTGGAGCAAGTCCTCATGAACCTGGCGGTCAATGCCAGGGACGCCATGCCAGGGGGCGGGACTCTCACCATCGAGACCGGCAATGTCGAACTGGATGATGTCTATGTGTCCAATAAACCCGGGCTCGTCGCCGGCAGCTACGCCATGATCGCGGTGACCGATACCGGCGTTGGCATGGACAGCGAGACCCTGGGTCAGATCTTCGAGCCGTTTTTTACCACCAAGGACCGGGAAAAGGGGACCGGCCTCGGGCTGGCCACCTCCTACGGAATCGTCAAACAGCACGGCGGGGATATCCATGTATACAGCGAACCCGACCAGGGAACCACTTTCAGGATCTATATCCCCCTGGCATCCGGGGAGGAAAAGACCGAGCCGCAAATTGTGGGGACACCCCGGCCGGTCATCGGCAGAGGCGCCATTCTGGTGGTGGAGGACGATCCTCAAGTGCTGCGGCTGGCGGGCGATATCCTGAGGGCGGGTGGGTATCACGTGCTTCAGGCGGATGACCCGGAGAAGGCCCTGGACCTGGCACGCAGTCATAAAGAGGCCCTGGATCTCATCCTTGCCGACGTGATCCTGCCGCGTATGAAGGGGCCTGATTTGGTGGAAAGGATTCGGGAGATCCACTCAGAGGCGCGGGTGGTATTCATGTCCGGCTATTCGGAAGAAATGATCGCCCATAAGGGGATCCTGTTTTTGCCGAAACCCTTCACGGCCAGGGGCCTTTGGGAAAAGGTGGCAGAGGCCCTGGGAAAACCCTGAGCGCGGAACGCGGAATGCGGAAATCGGAGCGCGGAGTTGAATAAGCCCCGCTTGGATCTGCGACAGGCGTCGGTCGTTCACCCCTCATCCGGAATTTAGGCGTCAGCCTTTTACACTGCCGCAGAGTTTAGGCATGAGCCTTTTACAGTCTTTCGGAATTCAGGCGTCAGCCTTTTATATAACTTGAGAGATTAGAAGGTCTGACCCATCAAAAAGGCACTGGATTCCGGCTTTCGCTGGAATGACGGAGTTGAAGTTATAAACCTTATGATATCAATAGGTTAAAATGGCCTTGAACTGTAGAGATGGATAAAAGAGGATGCAATTATCGGGGACTCGTTTTGTCTGTCCGGTTACATCCGGTTTTCTTACTTCCGCGCTCCGCGTTCAAAAAAGGGGGCTATACGATGAAACAGATCCTTGTGTTATGCGCATGTGCCATGGTCGCGTTGGCAGGCTCGAGTGTCAGGGCGGCCGAGGACGGCGCCTTCACCATCAGCACATCCTACAAAAGTCTTCTGTCCAACCCGGAACAAACCGGAATGCTGGATCGCCTCATGAAGGAGGCCTTCCAAAGGATCGGCCTGCGCGCGGAGATTGTGTTCAACCCCACGGAACGGTCCCTGGTGGACGTCAACGCGGGCCTGGTGGATGCAGAGCTGAACCGGATCGAGGGGATGGAGAAGCACTTCCCCAACCTGGTGCGGGTCCCCGAGCCCAACATGATCATGCACTTCGTGGCCTTTGCCAAGAAATCCTACCCCATAGACGGATGGAAGAGCATCGAACCGCTATATATCGGCATCGTCCGGGGCTGGAAGATCCTCGAGAAAAATACCGAGGGGTTTCCCCACGTCACCTTTGCGCCCACAGAAACCGAGCTGTTCAATATGCTCCAAAAAGACCGCATCGACGTGGCCCTGTACGCAAAGCTGACCGGGTACGAGCAGCTGAACCTGAGGGGATTTACGGAGATCCGGCATCTGGAACCGCCCTTGGCCAGCAGGCCCATGTTTTTGTACCTGAACAAGAAACACGCCGATCTGACAGGGCCGCTGGCCGATGCCCTCAGGGCGATGAAGGCGGACGGCACCTACGACCGGATCGTTAAGGAGGCCACGTCGCATCTCAAGGTGAGCGGACAGTGACTGCTCAAAGGCAAGCTGAAAATGGATGCCAAACGTATGCGGGATTTGAGATAAATTGTCTCATGCCGGGATTTATCCGTTGGCGTTCCTTCGCCGGAATTTATCCGTAAGGATTTTATCCATAAAAGGCTCACGCCTAAACTCCGAACCATTGTCTGGAATTTACCCGTAAAGGTTTTATCAATAAATGGCTGACGCCCTGTCGCAGATGCCGCCCAAGCGGGGAGATCTGAAAAGGCGGCGTTTACCTGTGAGGATTTAATGAAACACGTGAACAGGATGTCTTGGTATTACAAAGGATGATGATTCACTGGCGAGATTCAAGCACGTGGCGCTTCTTTAAGTATTCTCTGGGGTGTTTCATCACCATCGTGCTGATCGTTACGGCGATTTATGCGGTCGTCACCCACCACCGCGAGCATGGCCACCTGAGGGATGCACTCCAAAATATCGGGAGAACGCATATCCCCACCTTGATATCGAGACTGTGGGTCACCGACTATGGGGACGTTCAGCGGATCATCGACGGGATGACCCGTTTCCGTTATATCGACAGGATAGAAGTCATTGAGAAACATGGGGAAGTCTTTGTGTCCGGGCCGGAGGCAATTCCTTCGAACAAAGTTCTGTCAAGGGACTTGACCTATGTCTACAAAGGGACATGCGTTCCTCTCGGATCGCTGCACCTCTTTGTGAACGAACGTCAGATAGACCTGGACGTGCTCAGGTCCGTTCTCTATTTGCTGGGCGTGGGCCTTTTCCTTTCCGTGGTCCTGGCCGGCGTCATTGGCGGGGCGTTTCACATGACCTTTGGCCGGCACCTTTACCGGTTCGCCCAGTTCATCCGGTCCGACAATCCAACCCGGTTCGGGAAAAAATTTGCGCTGGCGCGCAAAGCGGGACGCCAGGACGAACTGCAATTGCTTGTCGACCATTTCAACGATCTTCTCAAGAGAATCAACGTCTATGTGAATGAACTGGAATTCGCCATTGCCAGGGCCAACGAACTGACGGTCGAGGCCGAGGCCGCCAATGAGGCCAAGAGCGACTTTCTGGCCAACATGAGCCACGAGATCCGAACGCCTTTAAACGGCGTGATCGGCATGACCGGGCTCCTGCTGGACACGGACTTGAACGAAGAGCAGCGCCGTTATGCCGACACAGTGCGCACCAGCGGGGAGTCCCTGTTGTCGATTATCAACGACATCCTGGATTTTTCCAAGATCGAGGCGGGAAAGCTCGATCTGGAGGTCATTGACTTTGATCTCTACTCCCTCATGGACGATCTCATGGCCGTGCACGCAGTGCGGGCCCACGAAAAAGGTCTTGAACTGGTTTCTGGAATGGACCCCGAGGTCCCGGCCCTGCTTCAGGGCGATCCCGGCCGTCTGCGCCAGATACTTAACAACCTGATCGGGAATGCCATCAAATTCACTTCTGAAGGAGAGGTAGCCGTTCGGGTATCGCTTGAATCGGAACAGGATGAGGAGGCTTTTATCTGCTTTGATGTGCGGGATACGGGAATCGGCATTCCCCGGGATGGACTGGAAATGATCTTTGAAAAGTTTACCCAGGCCGATGTGTCCACAACGCGACGATTCGGGGGTACGGGGCTCGGGCTGGCCATTGCAAGCCGTCTGGCGGAGCAAATGGGAGGCCACATCCAGGTGGAAAGCGAAGAGGGCAGGGGATCCCGTTTCTGGTTTGCAGTCCCTTTTCTGAAGCAGCCCGTCGAGAAAACCACAGGCCCAGCCCTGGCCGACAGTTTCGAGGGCATTCGAGTACTGGTGGTGGACGACAATGCCGCCTCCCGCGAGATCCTGAGCGTTCCTCTGAAGGCCTGGGGGATGCGCTCCGAGGAGTTCCCTGCAGGCCCGGATGCCCTAAAAGCCCTTGTCAAGGCCCACGAAGAAGGCGATCCCTTCCGGATGGTGCTGACAGACATGCAGATGCCGGAAATGGACGGGGAAGCCCTGTGCCAGGCTGTAAAGACGGATCCGCGCCTTTCGGGAACCCCCATCGTGCTCCTCACCTCTATCGGGATCCGGGGAGAGGCCCGCCGCTTCCGGGAAATGGGATTTTCGGGCTATCTCACCAAGCCGGTGAGTCATTCGGAGCTGTTGGATGTGGTGCGGGGGGTGCTGAGCAGGCCGGATGGTGCGTCGAAATCCCTTGTCGCGCGCCATTTGATCCGGGAGCAGAAGCGTCTGACCGGAGCCGCTGGGGCCAAGGTCCTTCTGGCGGAGGACAATATCACCAACCAGCAGGTGGCCCTGGGCATTCTGAAAAAACTGGGGGTTGAAGCCGACGTGGCAGGAAACGGAGCGGAGGCCATTGACGCCCTGAAGACTGTGCGTTACGATCTGGTGCTGATGGACGTGCAGATGCCGGTTATGGACGGAATCGAGGCGACAAAAAGAATTCGGAAGGCGGAAGTCGGAGCGCGGAACGCGGAGCGCGGAACGAGGAACGGACAGGGCCAATTCCGGCAACCAGCAACCGGCATCCCCATCATCGCCATGACCGCCCATGCCCTGGCAGAGGACAGGGAACAGTGCCTTGAGGCCGGGATGGACGACTACATCGCCAAGCCCGTGGATTCCAAGACCCTGGCCGAGGTGCTGTCCAGGTGGCTCAAGCCGGAGGACGGAGGGCGGAAGGCAGGGGACGGAAGGCAGGGGACGGCGTACGGAGGACGAAAGACGGATAGCGGGAGGCGGAGATCGGGGGTTGTTGGAGAAAGCGCCGACGGCCAAGGCAGGTTGCCGGTGTTCGACAAAGAGGGGATGCTGGGACGTATGATGGGGGATGTGGAGCTGGCCAGGACGGTGATGGAGAGGTTCATAGAGGATATCCCCCGTCAGATCGGGACCCTGAAAGAATTTGTCGAATCAGGAGATGCACAGTCCGCTCACCGCCAGGTCCACAGCATCAAAGGGGCCGCTGCCAATGTGGGAGGGGAGCGGCTGCGGGAGGCGGCGCTTCAGGCGGAGAAGGACTTCAAGGCCGGCAACCTGACTGCAGCCTGGTCGCTGACGAGGCAAGTCGAAGAGCAGTTCCGCCTCCTGAAGGCGGCTATGGAAAGCGAATTGAGGCGTGAGCCGTTTATTCACAAAACATCACAGTAAATCTTGCACCCTGTCCCAGAACTGGATTGCCGCGCTGACTGCTGCGAGCTGTCCTGCATAAGACAAAATGGAGCAAGAGGTCATGGTCCAGAAAATCGTGCCAGGGCCATGCCGGAACCCGTGAACGGTTGCATATTGCCAGTACCGTCGAATGTATCGAGGTGTTGAAAATGGGGGTGAACAACAATCGCCAACAACCTGCTGCAGGCATTCATGAGAGCCTCAAGGCGGTCATGGATGCGTCTCCCGTAGGGATGCTGGTCTTCAATGACGATGAACGGATTGTCTATGCCAATGGGCCGGCACAGGTGCTTTTTGGAAAGAAGCTGCCAGAACCGGGCCGTATCAAGTGCGGCGATTTCATCTCCTGCGCAAACCGTCATGCAGATCCGCAGGGGTGCGGGCACTCGCCCCACTGCGCGACCTGTCCCCTTTTCCAGGCCATTCGCTCGGCCCTTGCCAAGGAGGGGGAAGGCGGCGTCGCGGAAGGCGAATGCCTGATAGAGCGTGAATCCGGATATGATCCCATGTGGGTGAAATTCAAGGTCAACAGGCTCGTGTTGGGCAAGGCCCAGAACGCTGTCATGGTGATCGAGGACATCACCGACGCCAAGCTCACCGAGGCCGCATTAAAGGAGAGCGAAGCCAAATACAGGGCCCTGATCGAGAATGCCGGGGAAGTCGTTCTGGTGGCCCAGGATGGGCAGATCGCATTTGTCAATCGCAAGGCATTTCATCTGTTTGGACATGGTCCTGAAGAACTGACCGGGAAGCCTTTTGTCGATTTTATTTATCCCGAGGACCGAAAAACCGTTGCCGAACGGCACGTTTGGCGGGCCGCAGGGGAAGACGTGCCTGCCATGTATCCCTTTCGCATTGTTGCCAAATCAGGCGAGATCAAGTGGGTGGAGATCAATGCGGCAACCATCGATTGGAAAGGAAGGCCGGCAACGCTTAATTTTCTGGCAGATATCACCGAGCGCAAGGAGGCGGAAAAAGCGAACCAAAAACTCCAGGCCCAGCTCTTTCAGGCCCAGCGGATGGAATCCATCGGGGTCTTGGCCGGGGGCGTGGCCCACGAGTTCAACAACCTTCTGACGGCCATTATCGGCAATGCCCAGCTCGCCCTGTCCGATCTGCCGGAAGGCCATCCTGTGAGGGAAGATATCGAAGAGATCAAAAAGGCGGGGGACCGGGGGGCCTTGTTGACCCGCAGGCTCATGACGTTCAGCCGGATGGAGGTCTTTCATTCCGAGCCCATGGACCTGAATGACCTGATCGCCGATATGAAAAGCCTTCTACATCGCCTGATCAGGGAAAACATCGCCTTGCGATTTGTCCTGGAGGATGGGCTGTGGCCAGTTGTCGCGGACCCCCTGCAAATGGAGCAGGTGGTTATGAACTTGGCGGTGAACGCGCGGGACGTCATGTTGGACGGCGGAGTTCTCACCATCCAGACGGCCAATCGCGAGCTGGACGCGGCATATTTCGCGGCCCATGACGTGGGCGAAGCATCCGGACGCTATGTGATGCTGTCGGTTACGGACACAGGAGCCGGCATGGACGAGGCCACCCTAAAACGGATATTCGAGCCCTTTTTCACCACCAAGGAACCGGGGGCCGGCACGGGATTGGGACTTTCCACAGTGTACGGGATTGTGAAGCAGAGCGGGGGCTATATCTGGCCCTACAGCGAGCCGGGCAGGGGCACGACCATGAAGATCTATCTCCCAGCAGCCAGGGAGTCCGTTCCTGTCGCAGAGGCAGCGCTTTCCCCAGGAATTGCCAGCGGCAAGGGCGAGACCGTGCTGGTGGTGGAAGATGATGCGCTCCTGAAGGACCTGGCCTATAAGACGCTTCGGAAGGCCGGATACCGGGTCCTGACTGCCGGCGACGGGCAGGATGCCCTTGAAATCATTCACACCTTTGAAGATCGTATCCATGTCCTGCTTACGGATGTGGTAATGCCGAGGATGGGAGGAAAGGAACTGGCAAAGCAGGCCAGGGCACTGCGTCCGGAGATCAAAATTCTTTACATGTCCGGCTATCCCGCGGGGGTTGTTTCCGATCCCGACATCATGGGACATGAGGCGGACTTCATCGAAAAGCCCATATCAGCCGAGGTCCTGAGCCGCAAGCTGAGGGAAATCATCGATAGGCACGATCTCAAAGATCCGGGGTAAGCTTCTCAATGCCGCAATGAGGGATGTGGTTACAGGATGTACACCGGTTCTCTCATGATCAGGTCGATTGCCTCCGAGGCCACGGTTGCCAGGTGGGGATGGGTCTCTTTGAGATCTGCCACCTGCCGGAGATGGTCCGCGGTACGCATGATGAGGGAGGCCATGTCCCCTTCGTCCGCAGCCACAAAACGGAGCAGTTCTTCCCACGGCACGCCCTTTGCCCACATGAAGAGGGCCGCGGCCGGCCAGAACATGATGGGAGGGTTCTGAAACCCCCGTTTTTCCTTGAGGGTCCGTATCTCTTCGATAGCCTCCATCACCTGGTAAAAGAGCCTTTCGATCCCCTCCAGATCCAGAATGCCGCCAGTCCGCAGCTCTATCTCCTGGGCACGATCCCACACAAAGGGGGCCAGGCCGCCGGCCAGTTCGGCCGGGGATATCTCGCTAAACGCCCCCTTTCGAATGGCCTCGGCGATCAGGAGCGGCTGATCCAGTCTCAGGTTGCAGGCCCAACGGCCGTCCGCGGTCAAACGGTCCACCTCGTCCACAAAACCGGTCTCCTTCAGAAACCGAAGGTGGCGCTTGAAGCTGAGCCACAGGCCGCCCCAAGAGGTTTCGGCCTGTTCCATGGATGCCCGGAACCGCTCCAGCAGGCGATGCAGTCTCCCGTTTCGGAGCCGGTGACAGAGCTTGAAATGGGGGCATCCCTCGCAGGGCATGCCGGCCAGAGATTCCCTGGCATTTTGGATTGCCCCGCCCTCCTTTGCCTGGCCAGCATCCTGGATCTCCACCGGTCTTAAGGCATCAAGGCGGATAGCCTTGAATACGGGGTCCAGTGTCTCCCACGAATATTCTTTCGGCAGATCCACCACATGATCATATACCGTCTCGATCTGACTCAGATCCACCCGCCGCAGTTTTATCCGGCGTTTGGGCCTGGCCTGACGCCAGCGGATGTTGTGAGCCGCGCAGACAAGCCTCCCCTGGACGAAGTAGGTCTTGAACGCCGCATAGATGTTGCCGTTTTTATGGAGAAAGAGCCTCCCCGGGACCAGGAGATCCCTGTAGGTCTGGACCATGCCGTCATCGACCCGGCGCCTGCCCGATTTCCGAATGATCTTCTCCAGATCTGAGCGGGTCCGGATGTTCTCCATGATTGCAAAGGGATCGGATGTATCGCACCGGGCCTCCGGGAGGAGTCTGTCCATTTCCTTCAGCATCCCATCCCGCTGCTTTTTTTTGGCGTCTCCTGCATGCCGCTCCTGATAGGCGGCAAAGGAGCGATCCAGCAGGTCCTTGACCTCGAGCGGGGTATGGGACAGGAGGAGATTCAGGGTCATGGAAAAATTGATGCGTATCTGGCTCTGAATGGGATCGGGCGATGCGTCCTGCAGCTCATAGATAAGCTGCGGGTCCTGGTATCTCCCGGGAATGACCAGGGCGAATCCGATGTTGTCCTTGCCCCGTCGGCCTGCCCGGCCGATCATCTGGTGGAGATCCGTAGCGGTCAGGTCGGCAAACTCATGCCCGTTGTAACGGTCGCTCTGCAGCAGGACCACGGTCCTGGCGGGGAAATTGACGCCGGCCGCGACCGTGGATGTGGAAAAGATGGCCTCCAGAAGACCCCTGTTCATCATCCCCTCAATCAAAACCTTCCAGTAGGGGAGCTGGCCCCCGTGGTGGGAACCCACCATGGATTCGAGGAGCGGCCCTATCTGGCGGTGCCCTTCCAGGTGGGGATACTCCTTCAGGAATTCCCGCAAGGCCCCTTTCAGGCGTCGCATTGTTGCATCGGATTTGTCCACCGGCGGACAGGTCCGGAGGGCATGGTCGCAGTCGGCCCTTGATTTGAGGAAAAAGATGGCAGGCAGCAGGTCCAGCTCCCGCAAGTATTCGATAATTCGTCCAAAATCAATTTTCTCGTGCCGTCTCCCACCCCCTTTTTTCTTTGACCCCAGAAATCCCTTCACCTTGGGACTCAATCCCTTCCGGGTCCCCAGGGGGGCGATCAGGCCGTCGGGGAAGAGGAACAGGATCTCCAGAGGGACCGGACGCTCTTCGGACCGCACCACCCTGTTGGGGACATTTCGGATGGAGTACAGCCACTTGCAGACCTCCTCTGGGTTGGATATGGTGGCAGACAGGAGGAGGATCCTGACCCTTGACGGGAGATAGATGAGGACCTCCTCCCACACCACGCCCCGGTCCGGATCGCTCAGGTAATGGGCCTCGTCCAGGACCACCAGGTCCGACTGGATGCTGGACCCCTTGTGCATGGCGTCATAGAGCTGGTTTCTGAGGATCTCGGTGGTGCCCACGATCATGGGGGCATCCACATTCTCTTTTCGATCTCCTGTGAGAATCCCGCAGTAGGGGTGGCCGAATTCCTGGCAGAACTGGAGGTAGATGGAATTGGAAAGGGCCTTCAGGGGAGAGGCATACCAGACCCGCTGGTCCCTTGCGAGGCAAGTGCGGATGGCCTCTGAGGCAATCCACGTCTTGCCGGACCCGGTCGGGGCGCTGACCAAAACATCGTAATCCCTTATCAGCTCCACCGCCTCCACCTGGAAGGGATCAGGCGTGAAAGGCTCGTCTTTCGGGACCCCGATCTTTTGGAACGAGGTCTTGAGGCCCGGATCCACCCTGGGCCTGGCGTAATCCGCCTCCTGCCTGTCGCGGCGTCGCCTGCCTGAAATGGGGCGTTTGGGTCTGTAATAGCGTTTTTTCAATGTCACAGGATTACATTACATAGGCGCAAGGCGCGAGGAGCTGAAAGCGAGCCAACAGCGCCACCCAGCATCCCCCATCCAGCATCCAGTGTCCAGCCTCCAGCATCCAGTTCCCTACGCCACCAGCTCAGCGGCCACTGTACCCATATCCTCAAGGTTCCCTTCCATTGCCTCCCCCAGACGGATGGCCTCAAGGACCTCTGCCATGCCGTCAACCACCGGTTGACAGCCCCGGGTGACCCGAAGACCGTTGATGTAGATCTTTTCTGCGGCCTCCCTGGCAAAGATGCGGGCCGCAGCCTTCATAAAGGACGGGGTGCGGCGCTGCCCCCCCTGATAAACGGCCGCCTTGTGGCAAAGGCTCTTTCCTGCCTCTGCCCAGGTCATCATGTCGGCCAGAAGAAACATCACATGCTGGGATTTGGTGAGCTTTTCCCTCCTGGAGGCCAGAATGACCTCGTTCATGGCATGCACGGCCCTGGCCAGCATGGGGCCGCCCGTCTCTTCCGGCAGCTCGGCCAAGCGTTCCGCCATCTCCCGGTAAAAACCGCCCTTGGACCGCACCGTGCTCCTGAGGCGGAACATGGAGATGATGTTCCGCTGGATCTCGCTGGTCCCCTCATAGATGGGCAGGATCTTGACGTCCCGCTTGATCTTCTCCACCTCGTACTCCCTCATGTAGCCGTACCCGCCAAAGGCCTGGATGCCGTCGTTGGCCATGGCGTCTCCCGCCTCGGTGGCGAAATACTTGGCAATGGATCCTTCCACCTGAAGGTCTTCCTCGTCCGAATCCAGCCTCCGGGACACCTCCTCGATGTAGGCCCGGGCCGCCTCCAACTGAACGGCATGCGGGGCCAGGAGCTTGTGGGTATACCCCTGCTTGGAGGCGAGGGTCGTTCCAAACTGAACCCGCTCCTTGGAATACCGGACTGCCCGCTCCAGCGAGGCCATTCCCGCGCCCAGCCCGAAGGTGGCCACCATGAGCCGGGTGTACCCAAAGACCTTGTTGGCCTCTTTCAGGCCCTGGCCTTCCACCCCGCCGATCAAATTCTCTGCCGGCACCAAGAGGTCCTCAAGGGTCAGGGGACAGGTGTCGGAGGCCCGTATGCCGTGCTTGTCTTCGTGTTTTCCTGGCACGAGGCCTTCAGCCCCCGCCTCCACAATAAAGAAGGACGGGCCTTCCGGCGTGTCCGCAAGGATCGTGTAGAGCTGTGCCACCCCGCCGTTGGTGATGAACTGCTTCTGGCCGTTCAGTTTGTACGCGACGATCCGGCCCTGGTCGTCCAAAACCCGCTCGGCCCTGGTCTTGAGGGCCTGCACATTGGAGCCTGCCTCGGGTTCGGTGACCCCGTAGGCAACGATCAGGCCTTCTTCTGCGATGCGCGTGATGTATTTTTCCTTCTGGGCCTCTGTCCCGCCTACCCGGATGGGGTCCATCCCCAAGCAAATGGCTAAAAAGGATGTTGCCACGCCCAGATCCATCTTGGCCATTCGTTCGGAGACCATGGCGATCTCCGTGGCCCCGGCCCCCAAGCCCCCGTATTGTGCCGGGATAAAGATCAGATGAAGGGCAATATCCGGCCCGAGCATGAAACGAATCAGCTCGGCCGGGAACTCGCCTGTCCGGTCCATCTCCAGTTTTTTCTCCAGAGGCAGTTTTTCCCGTTCGAGCTTGTCTATGGTATCAAAAACCATGGACAGGACGTCCGGATCCATCTTTGTCGCTTGCGTCATGAATGTTCCTCCAGGATTTGCTGTAAAAATGCCTCCCGCCTGGTCCTTTGGATGAAACCCTGGAGCGCTCGGCTTTCCAATGGGAACGCAAGGGCGGAAGAGGGCCCCTTTAGACCTTCGGACCTGTCCGCAGGGTTGACGTACCGGTTCCACGGGACGTGTATCCGGGCGTCAAGGGGCCATAAATATTGTCTTGAACCTTCAGCGGTTACAATAAGTCTGCATTATTGAACGAAAAGATCGGATCGTCAAGATCAAAAGCCCGATCAAGAACCGGAACAGGGGGTCCGGCAGGATCGGCATAAATATTAAAAGGATGATCATGGTCATGATCATATGGATTGACAACAGGGCCTGGATCTGAAATTTTACAGAAACGAACGGGAACTGCCGGCCTGCAGCAGCCCGCGGATCCAAATCCGCCTTAACAACCTTTGCAAAGGCCCTGCGTGAAACTATCCATTATTATTCCCTGCTACAATGAAAGGGAGCACCTTCCCGAGCTGATCTCCCGGGTCAGGTCGTCTCCTGTGACGGAAAAGGAGATCATCCTGGTGGACGACTGTTCTACGGACGGGACCACGGAACTCATGCGAACCCAGATTGCGGCGATGGTGGATAAGGTCGTCTATCATCCCAAGAACAGGGGAAAAGGCGCGGCCATACGCTCCGGGCTCGCCGAGGCGACAGGCGACATCGTCATCATTCAGGATGCAGACCTGGAATACGATCCCATGGAGTATCCCAGGCTCATGGCCCCCATTTTGGATGGGAAGGCGGATGTGGTCTTTGGGTCCCGCTTCATGGGGGGCGACCCCCACAGGGTCCATCTTTTCTGGCATTACGTGGGCAACCGCCTCCTCACCCTCCTCTCGAACATGTTCACCAATCTGAATCTCAGTGATATGGAGACCTGCTACAAGGTCTTCAGGGCCGATGTGATCAAGGGTCTGGCAATTGAACAGGACCGCTTCGGCATCGAGCCGGAACTCACCGCCAAGGTTGCCAGGGCCAAATGCCGCATCTATGAGGTGGGGATTTCCTATTATGGCAGGTCCTACGCGGAAGGCAAAAAAATCGGATGGAGGGACGGGCTCAAGGCCGTTTACGTAATTTTGAGATACGGTCTCTTTCGCTGAACCCCACGGGCGGGCAGAACGCTGTTTGGTTGCGGCCGTCAGGCCGGCTTGGGCGATTCCCAAGGCTATGTAAGCGCAAGCCCGCTTTAAAAGTTTTAAAAGTATGATCTCAATATTCAGGGGATAAAACCCTGACGGGTAAATTCCGGACTTTAGGCGTGAGCCTTTTATCTGGGCTCTTGCTCCGACCGGCAATGCTCCCCCGGTTTATTGAGATGATGCCTTTAAAATCAGCATAGCTGACTCAGAAGGGCTTTTTGTTGACATAGTCCACCATGGGCTTTAATAATTAGCTAATTTGAAATTGGCCTGCCAGTTCATCAACCTCCATCCAGTGGGATGATCCATGAAGAAATGCCTCCCGATGTATGGGTCCGGCTCCTGACAAGGCCCTCAATGCCATGTCAGGAGCCGGGACCATGCCCTGTGCCAAAGGCCAAACCCTTCGCGAGACGGGGACGGAAAGCCGCGGGTCTTTAAATCTCTCGTCTATGTTTTCTCACAAAAAGACAGCGGGGTTGCCGACGGCCGCATCGTCAATGCGGCAACTACGATCGCACCATTCTTCCCTGCGTGCGCATTCACTGAAGGGGAAGGTTGTTCACGGAATTGACAGTTTTTGTTTGGCATTTATAGACCAGAATTATAGGCGAACGCCGCCGCGCTGAGGAGTTCGTAAGGGAATGGCAATACGCTCGCTTTGAAACCAGAGTAAGCGAATGGGGTTGGATCCAAAATTTAGGGGGAGGCTTAGAATGAAAAGCGAATTGAGGAAAACAGGGGTAGTGGTGCTCGGGATGTTGGTGCTGTTCGGCGTCTTGTTCTTGATCCCGGGAGGAGCTCTTGCGGCCCCATCCATAACCGAAGGGCCTTGGGCGGGTTCGATGCACTCGGGGGTTGACTGGGGGCAAGAGGAGTATGGGATCAACCTGTGGGTCCGGGTGAGCGACCCCGGCGGGCTTGAAAATATCCAGTCAGTACAGGTTTCGGGCCCGGACAGCGCTGTGTATATGCTCTATGACGACGGCAACCATTGCGATGACGGCCCCGGGGATGGCTCTTATGGCTGGTGCGACGGTCAAAAGAGCACACCGCCGGGCCTCGGTCCCTATACATTCATTGTGACCGACAAGCAGGGCGGCACAACTATTGGCTCGGATACAGTGGAGCGGATCCTGGATTTCCCCAGGAATCCGGCCCCCTCCGGCACGACGGTCACGACCCCCACGCCCCTTCTGAGTTGGAACCCGGTTCCCGATGGCGTGAGATACAATCTGGAGGTCCGGGATCAGGAGTGGAATCAGGTATGGGAGCGCCACGATATGATGACGTCGTCCGTCGTATATAACGACGACGCAACAGCCCTGCCGCTTGTGGACGGCGGCATCTACCAATGGGGTGTAGGGGCCAGTGATGACCAGGGCAATAACAGCTGGCGCCACACGTCCATTGTCTTTGCATATGCAGGCAATCCCGGAACCATTTCCGGACAGGTGCTGACCACGGACGGTCAGCCGGTCGCCGGCGTATGTGTCACTGCCCAAACCACCCCGTGTGGAAGATGGGGGATGCTCGGGGGAGTAACGGATGCGAACGGCAATTACACCATTTCCGTGCCTGCGGGGGATTTTTATGTCTCCAGCAATGTTGGCTGCCATGGGCCCAGATACTACATCGATGAATGGTGGAACGGAGCAGGCGGGACGACAGACTGCAACCAGGCTGTTGCGGTTCGCGTTTCTGCAGGACAAAATGTGCTGGATATTGATTTATCGCTGGTGCATGGGGGGATCATTGAAGGCAGGATCACGACATCCACGGGTCAGCCCATCGCCAATGTCTGCGTGAACGTGACGGACGTCCAGTGCGGCGGCCCCAACTGGTACTTGGGACAGAGCAATCAGGAAGGGGATTATACGGTCGTGGTTCCCCCGGGGGCGTATTTCGTTCAGGCCTATGCTGCGTGTTCCGGGAAGAACTATGCACTGGAATGGTGGGACAATGGGAACGGCACGCCGGACTGCAATGCCGCAGCACCGGTCAACGTGACGAGCGGTCAGCCCAGCGCCGGCATTGATTTTTCCCTTGTGGAAGGGGCGACGATTTCGGGTACGGTATATGAGAACGATGGCATAACGCCCATCTTCAATATGCAAGTGGCCGCGGTTTCAGGGGATCCTTGCGGACCTCAACAACAAAACATGGGATGGGCCTTCACGGATGCTGTTGGCGATTATACAATGGTAGGTTTGGCGCCCGGCAACTATTTTTTGATCACCAGCAACAACGGCCAGTCCAACTATCTGAACGAATGGTGGACGCCATCGGGCAGCAGCGTCGACTGCCATGCGGCCCAATCCATGACAGTGAATCCAGGAGACAGTCTGACCGACAGGGATTTTCAGTTGGATGTGGGCGGCAGCGTTTCCGGGAGGATCGCCAGCGACAGCGGCCAGCCGCTTCCGGACACCTGCGTCAACCTCTATGACGCCAAATGCGGCGGAAATCATGTGGGACACGGCGTCACAAATGCGAATGGGGATTATTCCATCAAAGGACTCCCCACGGGGACCTATTACGCCTTTACCCACGCCTCCTGCAACGTGCCCCTGCTCTACATCGATGAGTGGTGGGATGGGACGACAGACTGCAACCAGGCGTCCCCGGTAGAGGTCGTCGCGGGTCAGGAAACGCCCAACATCAACTTCTTCCTGACCGAAGGCGGCAGCCTCTCGGGCCGAGTGACGGATGACCAGGGCAACGGGATCGGAAATGTACCGGTTTCGGTGTTTCACAATCCCTGCTGGAATGGGTGGGCCGGCGGGACGCAGACGGATCCGAACGGTTGCTACACGCTCTGGGGTCTTCCTGTCGGCGACTATTTTGTCATCGCCGAGCCCAAGTGCCGGTTGCCGGTAAACTACGAGAATCAGTGGTGGAAACGCCCGAATGGAACATCGGACTGCGACCGAGCAGCCCCGGTGGCTGTCGCTGCCGGATCGCCCACAGAGGGGATTGATTTCGCACTGAAAGAGGGCGCGCCCTATCCACTGGCTTTTTTTGAAAGCGTGGACATGTTTTCGCTTCGCAACCCGGACGGAAGCATGAGCATTGTGTTTTATGCCTTTATCGATGGTCCCAGCCCTCAGGACGTCTGTTCCTTTGCGGCTACGGGTCCTGGCGGCACATTTGCCCTGTATCCGAGTATACTACTTCGACAGCATGGTCACGTATATGTCAGTCAAGTGAATTATGTGGTTCCTGACGGCGTGTATGAATTTCAACTGACAGACAGTATAGGCCGCACTACGTCAGCGACCCGTCATTTCGTATATGACCCAACCGTGCCACAGATAGACCCTGGATCCATGAATCCGCCTGGCGGGTCGTATGTGGGCGCCACCACGCCGACCCTGACGGCCGATGTCCCGGCAAGCGGCGATGGCGTTGTTCCGGAAAACCTGAGGTATCAGGTGATGATACAGGACTACCATGGCAACGCCATCTGGTATGCCAGTAACTACGAGGTGTCTCCCACCTTTGTCATTCCGGAGGGGTTTCTGCAGCCCGATACCCCATATTGGTGGTTTATCCGGGTCATCGACGCCGGCTCGGAAAACCGGAACCGCACCCAGAGTGCGGCGATGAATTTTTATACAGGGACAAGAGGGGCGCCTGATATAAACGCCTCGGGGGTGATCACCCTGCCCAGTCTGGGCAACCTCGTCAACTTCTTCTACGGAAGAGGGATTCATGTAGCCCCGTGGGACGTCGCGTCCTTTGATGTCACAGGACCCAACATGGCTGTTTACAACCTTCTGCAAAGGACCATGTACGGATTTCAGTTCCCTATGCTCAACACAAACATCACCTTTCTGGACCCGCCTACCCTGTCGGTTCCGGACGGAGAGTACACATTTCGGATTGAAGACAGCGAGGGGAATGTCAGTTCCGTGGGCAGCATGTATGCATCGAACCCGGTGCCGGATTTCTCGACAGATGAGTTATTCCCTGCCGCCAACGCCTATATCCCCGCCACGGAACAGCCAACCTTTAGCTGGCCCCGTGTGGCTGGAGATCCAGGCGACGGATCTTATCGCTATTCCATCCGGATCACGGACTATCACGAAAAGATTCGATGCTATGATTCGCCGTTCAGCCCGGACACGACCTTCACCCTGCCCCCAGCCGTCAGTCTGCTCAAGGGAGATTCCTATAAGTGGCGGGTGAATGTGTATGGCCCCGGAGTGGCCCCTGGCACGGACACGAACAATTACAGAAGCACCGTGTTTCGGACCTTCACCCTGAACCAGTTCCGGGAACCGAAACCGAACATCCAGATCAACGGTCAGGACGGGCCGGTATTCGTCAATCAGGGCGTGGCTGCGAATGCCGTCATCTCCCTGGATCCCGGCGACCTTCCGGGCGAGGTGTGCGACTGGTGGATCGGGGTATTGACCGGCTTCGGGAACTACTGGTTCACCTATCCCTCGCTTAAATGGGTCCCCTCAGGCGGCCCGCTGTGCGTCGGACAGATCGGGCTCATGAACCTGGCGCCTTACCAGATTCTAAGCTATGGATTGCCCACGGGCATCTACACTTTCTTCTTCATAGTGGACAAAAACCCCAACGGGGTCCTGGACGATCTGACATGGTTCGACTACGTGAACGTCTTCAGCAGTCCGGAAGGGACTGGCGCTGAAACCTCCCTTGACGCCGCACCGCTCTCTGACGAGGCATTTGTTAAAAGCATTAACGCATTGATAAAACAGTAAGAAACAGGCATTTTGTTCAGAGCGGGAAAGGCAGGAGGTAAGCAGATGGAAACAAAACTGAAAATGATTTACTGGAAAGGTGATAAATTTTGGGTAGGCAAGTTGCTTGAACATCCAGAAATAACGACACAAGGCGAAGCCCTTGAAGAACTCGAAGAAAACATGAAAGATGCCTATATGCCCATGACCATGGAGGATGTTCCCGAAAATCACGAAGTGAAAGAATTTGCCCTGAACCTATGAAGAGAAAAGAGCTTATCAAGAAAATCACTTCCAGTGGTTGCGAACTTGTAAGGCATGGCGGACGTCACGACCTTTACAGGAACCCCAAAACGGGCAAAAAATAGCCCGTTCCAAGACATGATGAGATAGATGAACGTCTTGCAAAGCATATTATCAAAGAGCTGGCATAACAATGCGCTCCAGCGGACGGCGTAAACGCCGCCGCTGAGCTTGTCGTTCGGCCTCTGGCAGACATACGACAGGGTCGCATATAAGTATTCGAAGGGATGAGTCATGCCTACCTACACGATAGAACAACTCAGCAATGATGGGCCGCAGTCTGCTATGGCCATGCTCTTGCGTTGCCTAAGCGCCGGGGAGCTCTTTATAACGTATGGCACAATTGCGGACGAACTTGAATATCAATTAAACATAAAGACGATTTTTCCTACAGCTCAAGGCCATTTTGGGCAATAGGAGGAGAATGGGGGACAGACGCAAGAGGTTTGAACGGCATTCGATCCCTGGGGCTGTGAAAGGAATTATGGAATGAACTTTGAGGATCTTTATGGGCGCCTTGTGGACTACGTGGCTGCCTATCCCGTGAAATACAACCAAATTCCCATCTGGCGCGAGCCCCTCATGGCCTGTGCCCCGGCCGATGATCGATTTCGCAGGCTGAAAGAGATTGCCGTACCGGATCACCTTCTCCCCCATGACCTTTTACCCGAAGCCAGGACGGTTGTGGTCTGGTTCATTCCGTTCCAGCAGCGCGTCCAGATGGACAACACCGGGGGTGAACGGCCTTCCTTCAGTTGGGGCAGGGCCTATGTCGCCACCAATGAGATGATTAACCGTGCAGGGGACGCCATGAAGTCCATGATCCAGGATGCAGGCGGAAAGATCGCCCTTACCCCGGCTACGCACAACTTCGACAAAAACCGGCTCGTCAGTTTGTGGTCCCATAAGCACTTGGGCCATTTAATCGGTCTCGGGCGCTACGGGACCAACTGTCAGTTCATTACGCCCAGCGGTTGCAGCGGCAGGATGGGCAGCCTGGTCACCAGTCTGGATCTGGGCGACCATCCCCTGGTCACTTCCGATGAACTCTGCCTGACCAAGGCGGGCAAGAAATGCGGCAAGTGCATCGAGGCCTGTCCCATCGGGGCACTGTCCGAAAACGGCCTGGATCGCAAGGCCTGTTACGCGCGTCTGCTGCAAAACTATCAACTCGTAATGGGGCCGGACGGCCTGCCGGAAAGCACCCATGTCTGCGGCAAATGCCAGGTGGGCATGCCCTGCAGTATGGAGTCGCCCCTCCCCCTGCATTAACAATTTTGCTGGAGAGCAATCCCTCTCTGTTACACGGTAGGAAACCGGGTTGTCTTGCTGAACTCCCACCAGAAGGGGACCGGGCATTGCAACGATTCTGCTGCGGCAGTTGCCATGCAGGATTACGGCCATAGCAGGTTTTGCGTGGATAACTTATGCCCTCAAATGGAATTTCCCTTGTATTATCTATAAGGGTGCTTAGAATAGATAATCAACTAAGGCCTGCCGCAAATTGGCGGGGGGTTTTCTTTCTGCAGGAAATATCCGTTTTGTAGACGCTATCATCCTTCAGTTTGTAATGTTGAAATATTTCGAAAGGAGGATGATATCATGACTAATGGAACGGTTAAGTGGTTTAACGACCACAAAGGATTTGGCTTCATCGAGCAGGAAAACGGCCCGGATGTATTTGTGCATCACAGCGGCATCAATGGCGCCGGTTTCAAGTCCCTCAGCGAGGGTACACGCGTGACTTTTGACATCGAGCAAGGCCCTAAGGGTCCGGCCGCTGTCAATGTGACGGCTGTCTAACATGTGGCCTAAGACAACGAAGGCATCTCCTGTGATAGGGGGGTGCCTTTTTTGTGGCTGGTCCCACAACCCCAAGGCGGCCTGACGGCCGCAACCAAACAGGTTTCTCTCAAGTCCCACAAGCCTTCCGCCCGCCCGTAGGGTCTCTGCCCAAGGGGTGCGATAAAATGCGTTTATATCGTTCGGCGACCGCCCCCGGGCCCGGGATACCGTTTACTGAAAGGCAGCAAGGTTCTAAACAAGGCGGCTCTACGTCCTGTCTACAGGATGGACCCGCCCGAAAAGGAAACGCCATGGCAAAGCCAAATTACGGATTTAAGAAGCGGCAGAAGGAACTTGCCAAGAAAAAGAAAAAAGAGGACAAAAAACAGCGAAAGCTGGAAAAGATGGCCGAAGACAATGAAAACCAAAAAGAAACAACCCCCTGAAGCCGCACCAACGCTGCCTGTAGGGAACCCTGCATGGATACATTGGGCCACATAACCGCGCGATCGAATTGAAAAAGGTGATCGCAGCCGCAGGCGCATATTCATTGTGGAAAAAATGTGTTGAACCGACCCTTAATCCATGCAGACCCCTTCCGGACTCCATTCTCTGTCTCTTCATTCGAGGGATAAACGCAAGGACGGCAGATGGCGGGTTGGCTGTCAGGTGGTAGACAGAAGTATCTGGATCTGCTGTTCCGTCGTATCAATGCCCTGTTTGAACGTATTCAGCATATTGAGAAAACCTGCCTTTTTCATCCCCTCCGCCAGCACATTGTAGACAAAGAGAACCTGCTGCTTGTGGCCTCGCACCAGACGGCCCACGTGCAGTTTTTGGTTGACGGCTGCCAGATCGGCATCGTCCAGAAACTGAGCCCCGTACCGCCCTAGGGCGTATGCCTGAAAGCTGAGGCAGCGGACTGCGCGACTGGCCAAGGGCATCTGATAGAAAAAGACCGCAGCAAAGGAAGGCCCCAATTGAAAGGCGAGGTATTCATCTTCTTCCTGTACGCTGAATTTCTGCTCGGCCATCCAGGTCCTCACCTGGTGTTTTAAAACGGCGGACGGAAGCTCTTCCGGAAAAAAATTGATAAACGCGCCGGGCTGTGATTCCGGGGGCAGACCCTGTATGTTCATTGCCTGGGACATGTCGAAAAGTCATCTCCGCTGGTTGGTTCCGCTGATCAAGCCTCTTCTTGTGCAATACGGTATCATATCCTTTGTCCCATTGCAAACACCGGCTCAAAAAAGGGCCTGAGAGGGAGACTGACATCCTATCGGATCATGTCATGGGCGCGATGTTTCACGTGAAACAATGCATCTCCAGAAGGCGGGTAGAGAGATGTCCTGTCCCCATGTTCCACGTGAAACATGGGGACAGCATTGTCCGCGCTGGCCCACATAAGCTCTCCAAGGCGGCCTGCCCCCGTGGGGGTCTCTGCCCAAGGGCTGCAATAAAATGCGTCCATATCGTTCGGCGACCGCCCCCGGGCTCGGGATGCCGTTTATTGAAAGGCAGCAAGGAATCCCTATTGACCCGCCTGACTCGCCTCACTCGCATGGCGGGCAGGTGAAAAAGCGTCCTTGGGGCTAAAACAGACTGTATTTGTAACCGTTCACGGGTTCAAAGGTTCAGGGGTTCAGGGTTCTTCCTCGCTCACTTGCAGCCCTGTTTGGCGATTTTTGATTCATCAACTGGCCCCACTCGTCGCTGAAAACTACAAAAGAGGCCATCGAACGGACAAATAGCGCCCTCAACCGGGAACCTGTGAACGCTTACCTGTATTTCAAAGCCCTGCTGCCGTCCCCAGGAGCTCGATTCGGTTCTTGCAGCCCCTGGGCAGAGACCCCCACGGGCAAACTTCTTCGCACGTTGCGGAGAAGTTACAAACAAAGACTCTAATGCTTTCCCGGCGCCAGGGGCACGCCCCGCCGCTCGTGGTGGATATAGGAGAGAATGGCCACCATCTTGGGGTCGTCCGCCAGCATAGGTTCTCCCTCCAGCGGATTTTCAATGCACCAGTTGACCATCTCGAAAAGGTTCACCACGCGCCCGATCTGCTGCTGGAATTTGGGATAGGTCTCCGGATGGGTGTTGGCCGCATTGGGGTGACACTGGTCGCAGGAAACCTGATTCTTCCCCAGGGCGCTGTGAAACAGCTTGTCGCCCTCTGTTACCACGCTCATAAACTCCCTGTCCCAGCGCTCCAGATCCGCCTGTGTGAACTCGCCCGCCTGTATGGAAAAGCCGACGGCCATCGAGATGGCTCCCATCAGGACTGCCAGAAAAATACCCCACAACCTCTTTTTTTTGCTCATAAGATATCCTCCTTGCACCGCTTAGTAGTGGCGTTGCGGCGGAATGCGGTTTCTGTATTCCTGGTAAGTCAGATCCTCGGGCCTGCCGTCCTGGGTGCTGTAGGCGACCGTACGGTTCGTGTTGTCCGGGAGCTGATAACGCATGGCTGTCCTTCCCTTGTCAAGATCGATGTACTGCCAGCCGGTGGCGTCCCGTTCGAAGAAGGGATCGGCCCGGTTCATGGGGACGGTCAGTTTGGAAAGACAATTGGGCAACTGGGTGTAGGACTCGGGATAGGGCCAGGGCCATGCAGTGGCCATCACCGCGTGGAAGCTGATGTTTCCGATCTGATTATACTGGATCTGATGCACGTGACCGTAGATGATGGTCACCTTTTCAAACGGCTTCAGGAGCGCCTGCACCTGTTCGGCGTCCTCTGTCCAGAAATTCCACGGCTTGAAGATCTTCTGGATGGGGGAATGGGAAAACACCACCACGGGCGTGGCCCGATCGATTTTCTCCAGGTCCTTTTTCAGCCAGGCCAACTGGTCGTCCCCCACCATGAACGGCGAGCCATCAGGGTTGTCGAGTCGGGCCATGGCCAGCATCCGGTCCATGGGAGCGTCCCACTTCTTGTGAATCCAGTTGTCGTAGGTGAGGATGCTGTTTAGGACAACGAAGTGGATGCCCTTGTGATCAAAGCTGTAATAAAGCGGACTGATCTTGGACTGCCAGTATTCGCCCAGATCGAGATAATAGTCATGTTCCCCGGTTACGTAGTAGACCTTGCCGCGCAGGTTGGACATGATCTCCAGGCCGTGATCCAACTCTTCCTTTTTTCCCAACTGGGCCAGGTCCCCGCCGAACATGAAGAAATCCGGCTTCGGGGTGAGAAGGTTGGCCTCTCGAACCGCCCGGATGAGGCCCATGTCCCAGTTGCGGACAAATTTAGTCCCCTTGATCTGCTGGATATGGGCGTCCGAAATATATCCGAATGTGAAGTCCTGGGCAGGACTGTCGGCCCCAAAGGCGACCTTGACCAGTCTCAGCGGCAATGCGGCGCCTATCAGACCCGCAGCGGTCGTCTTGAGAAATGCACGTCGATTCATGGTCATGATGTCTTCCTCCTTTTCACGATCGAGACCTCTATGGTTGTTTTTGCACAAACTGAGGGCTGGTCAGGGCCTTCATGAATTCCACCAGATCGGCCTGCTGCTCCTCGGTCAGATTGAGGGGCCGAATCCCGCCGCTCAGGAGTTCGGGCACGGGGTCGGACTCTTCCATCCTGCCCCCGTTGTTGTAAAACTGAACGACCTCTTCAAGGGTCTTGTGACTCCCGTCGTGCATGTAAGGGGCGGTCAGCTCCACATTGCGCAGGGTCGGGGTCTTAAACGCACCGATGTCCGTGAGGTCCCGCGTGACGGCATACCTGCCGAGAGATGAGGTCTTGGGATTGGTGAGGACCGCGATGTCGGTCCCCTTTTCTTTGACGTTTTCCACCGCGGCCTTGAGTTCATCCAGATCCTGAGGCATCTGATTGGCCGATACCCCGATCATGTGAAATCGGTTATCCGTAAACAGGGCCTGGGTCTGTTCGATCACGTGGCACGAGACGCAACGGCCCTGGCCCACAAAGACCTCCAGCCCCCGGATGGCCGCGGGGCTCATGGCATCTTTCTCGCCCTTGAAATAGTATCTGTCAAACGGGGAATCGCCCCCGATCAACGTCCTCTCAAAGGTCCCTATGGCCTGTTCCACCTCGGTCATGGTGACCTGCTCGCCGCGCTTGGCAAAGGCCTTTTCGAAGAGTTCCACGTATTCGGGATCGGTCCGCACGATCTCAAGGATGGGTTGGTGGTCCTTCAGGCCCATCTCCACCGGATTCAGAAAGGGCTGGGCCGACTGGGCCTCCAGGGTAGGCTCGCGCCCGTCCCAGAACTGGGTTTCAAGATAAGCCGCATTGATAACCGTGGGGGCGTTGCGCGTGCCTTTGAGCTGGTTGATCCCCTCGGATAGGGGGAGACCATCGGCAAAGCCCTTGGCCCTCTCGTGGCACGTGGCGCAGCTCACCTCGCCCGTTGCGCTGAATCGGGCGTCGTGAAACAGCTTGTCCCCCAATTTGACCTTCTCCGGGGTGATGGGGTTATCGGGGGGGACAGGGACCGGGGGAAGCCCGACAGGGGCCGCAAACGCGACACACACGGCAAAGACCACTGTCAGTGCTGCAGCAAGGCCAAAACTTCTCAAATAGCAGGTCGTTGTTTTCAAGATTCATCCCTCCTTTCTCGACGGTAGGGTTACAGTCATGCCCAGGGATACAGGACAACCAGACCACATGCTGAGGCAGGATTGATAAGTTTCAGACCCCATCCCTATGCCTAAAGGCCCAATGCCAAAAATTAAAAGGAAAACAATTATCAATTAAAATAAATTATGCGAGATTTCATGTCAAGCGAAAAGCACATGGCCCAGCGAAATCGGACATTGACACGGATTTTCTTGACTGAGAGATTTTTAATTTAGAGTTTTTCTATAGATGGTAAGCGGCGATCATGCAAGGCGATCTTGTTCTTTTTGAAAGTGATGCGAGGGAAAGATGATTCAGGAGATCCCCGATCAGCCAAAAACCCCGTTGCTCCAATTGAATGGAGAACGGGGTTTTGTACGTTGGGTCTCCATGTTGAAAGCGTCCGGGTGTAATTAGAAGTGTTTGGGCGGAAGGATAAACTCGTGTTCTCCTTGGGGACGTTCTTTAATCTATACATAATGTGTTAACAGGATTCGGACAAGGAAATATGGATGAGAGCGGGGGATACTGCCATGCCGCGGGGAGCCAGACTGGACGCGCCGGGTACACTTCATCATGTGATGGTGCGAGGCATTGAGCGGAAGAGAATCGTCGCGGATGACAAGGACCGCAAGGATCTGATGGACCGAATGGGCGATCTTGCGGTTGAAACGGGCACTGCGATTTATGCCTGGGCCCTGCTGAACAACCATGCGCACATCCTGCTGCGAAGCGGTTCCTGTGGACTCCCGGCCTATATGCGGCGCCTGCTGACCGGTTATGCCATATCCTTCAACCGCCGGCATCACCGGCACGGCCACCTTTTTCAAAACCGATACAAATCGATTGTTTGTGAGGAAGATCCGTATTTCAGGGAGCTGGTTCGGTATATCCATCTGAATCCCTTGAGGGCCTACGATGTGAAGAGCATGGATGAGTTAGAC
>ENA-OSEO01001726-OSEO01001726.1-sediment-metagenome-genome-assembly--contig:-NODE-1726-length-36830-cov-7.210513_pt1 | contig 36830 bp, 41 predicted proteins | sample MGYA00237883_ERZ534232 | MGnify/ENA metagenome assembly ERZ534232 | reverse complement strand
CCGAGATGCTTTTTGAGCCGTTTTTAGTGGCTTCAATTCGGCGAAAACGGGTGGCTCCATTAGAGTGATTATTGACAGACGCCGATCACCTTGGCCTGGTAGGTCTGCGCTGTGGTGGCCAAGACCAAGGCCGGCAAGATCAAAATAATCAACCACGCCACCGCCCAAGTAACACCAGCTCGCATGACTGGGGCCGTGCATTTGAATCGGGTCATTTGTCCACCCTGGCCTTGAGTTTTTCACCCAACTTAAAGAAGGGCAATCTCTTCGGCTTGACGTTTACCGTTTCCCCGGTTTTGGGATTGCGGCCGGCGTAGCTCTTATAAGTCTTGACTTTGAATGAGAAGAGCCCGCGAATCTCCACGCCCTGGCCTTTTGCCAGGGCAGCAGACATGGAATCGAAAAACAGGTCGACATAGCGCCTTGCCTCCTGTTTAGAGAGGCCGTGCTGTTCGGCCAATTTTTCAATTAATTCCAGCTTGTTCATGACATCCCACGGTTTTAAGGTCGCAATTTGCGACCTTAAAACTTTTTGTTTTCTATGAAACCGATTTTTCGCTCTATCGCATTGTCGTCAGTTACAAGCTGGTCCAGCACGGTGAATACAACCTGGAAGCGCTCCTCAGTCTGTTTTCGCAGCTCGTCCAGCTCCCTTTTAAGTTCGACGTGATCAATGACAAGGTGCCGGAGCTGGACAAAAGCTCGCATGATTCGAACATTGATTTGTATAGCCGTCTTGCTGTTGAGCACGCCGGATAGCATGGCAACGCCTTGCTCAGTAAAAACGAATGGAAGGTATTTGGTATGCTCACCTCTTTTTAAGGTCGCAAATTGCGACCTTAAACCGTCGAACTCATCTTTGGTCAGCTCGAACATGAAATCGGGAGGGAAACGATCTATGTTTCGGCGAACCTGCTCTTTTAATCTCTTTGTCTCAACCCCATACAAATCCGCCAGGTCACGGTCGAGCATGACCTTAACCCCACGGACGGTAAGAATCCGATTTTTGATGTCTGCAATCTCAATTAGCTCGTTCATTGTCCTCTCGAGTTCTTTAGAATTTTGGACCCATATTTACGTAGCAGAACTCAAAGGGTCAACCTACTTTTGGGCTTTGTTTGTCCCTTTATAAAAAAGGGACGGAAAAACCCATCCCTCTGTATTGCCCTGCCCTACTTCGTGCAAATTTCAGCCCCTCCGGCGTTTTCGCCTTCCTTTACCGGCCGCTCATGCTTTTCCCCATTCCACCATCGTTCCCCAGCGCCTTTTCTATCCTGACGGTCTCATCGATTGATCGTATATCCACGAGTATTCCCATGCCTGGTTGGAGCCCTTCTTTGACAACCAGGTCCTTGGCCCTTTGTCCCAAATACTCCTTATGGTCCACGCCAGGCGGCACCTGGGCCACCGAGAATGAGTTCAGCCTAGTTTTTTTTTGAGCGTCCGCATAAATGTCGATTTTGTAGGGACTGTTATTGATGATGCTTTGGGCCTTTTCGAGGGTACGGCTTAGATACTGCTCCGTTCGCTTTTCCCCGCTATGGTTTTCCCAGTTGGTGCGCTCGGATCTCACCCGTTGCTTGACGGTCTCGGGATCTACACCCCGGCGCAGCAGGGCCAGCATATAGGCCATGTCTTGCTCCGACTCGCGCGGCTTTCCCTCGCTGTTCAGGCCCTTGAAATACCGGTCCCTGGTGGGCAGCTCGCCGGCGAAACTTTCCCTTTTGATCCCAGGGGGGGCTGTGTGCCGCTGCTCCGGCTTGGGGATCTCCACTACGGGGATATGTGCCTTTCCCCGCCAGTCCACCCATTCCAGGCGGGCCAGGGGATATCCTTTTTCGTTGCGGTATTTTTCCTTTCGGTTTCTGAACCCCGGCGCCCTGCCCCAGCGATGCAACGGAGAAGCGCCCGGATCGGACTTCATTTGGGAAAGCCAGTGCTTCTTCTCCTCGACCGAAAGGGGCCGTTCACTTTTTACCCAGACCTGGTAATTACCGGGGCTGCTCTCGACCACCAGGCGGCCGGGCCGCCATCGGCCGTCGGCATCCTTATGGTGCCTGGCGAGGCCATCCTTATTAACATCATCGTGCATCATGTAGTGGGGTTCATTTTCGAAAGAGGGCCGGATGAAAATGTGCCGGCCCTGGGCGTTCATGGCTTTAAGGTAGCCGGGGTCCTTTGATGGTACGACCCATACCTTGCCTTCTTCTTTTGCTTTCCCCTCTTCGTAGACACCGATCTCGTAATGCCCGAAATACTTGCCCATCTTTTCCAAAACGGCGTCCATCTTGTGTGTCTTGGGCGCCTTTTCGTCCTGTTCATCATCGAAATGCAACACCCGGCCGGCTTCCGGGATCGCAACCCACAAGCGGCTTCTATTCTCGCCGGCGACCTCTTTGTCGTACCGCACCCACACGTGATAATTTTCCGGCTGCTCCTCGATGACCAGGCGGCCGGGCCTCCATTGGCCGGCAGCGTCCTGGTGTTGGGAAAGGTCCTCCTTCTTAAGGCCGGTGTGCAGGGCGTAATAGCCCTGTTCCTCCATTGCTGGACCGTAATGTAGTTGCCGGCCCTTGATTAAGGGCATCGTGACGGTCAATGCATCAGGTCGTATGGTGCTCATTTGGCCGTCATCTTCTCGAAAGCCATAACGCTCCCACCCGGTAAAATAATCCTCGATGGCCCGCTGGATGTCTCTTTTCAAGGCGTCCTCCTAATTTTCGAGGCCGTTAAACTCTATCTGGATTTGGTTTACTTGTTCTTTAAGTCGCTGCTGTTCGGCGACGATGTTTTCAAGAACGAGGTCGGGCCGCAACAGAAAGGGCGGGTGGATCGGCTTCGGTGGGTCGTAGGCCCATTTGGAAAGGACAAAGTGGTAGTCTCTCAATTTCACGATGCCGGTAAGGTCGGGAAGGTTCGAAATATCGGCGGGCAAGAACAACGGCTCTCTCTTGCGTTGATTCCTCAAGGTCATTCCGTCCCGGTGATCGTTTGGCCCCATGCTTTGGGATCGCTCAATTTCCCGGTACTCGGTATCTCCTATGTTGAATTTGCTTTCACGCTCGGCGGTCTCGCCCGACAGGGCGAAGGTGATCCGGTTGCCGGGAGCGTTGTCGAGGGTTTTGAGCAACTGCCGGCCATAGGTCTTTTCCATCTGGCCATCATCCTGGATGCCTATGAAGGCCGAAACCCCTTTTGATCGGCCCTTCGTCAGCATCTTAACGATGCTGCTCATGCGTTGCAGTGAGCCAAACTCATCCAGGAGAAGGTAGACTCTTCGACTCAAGTTATCGGCCATGGATAGGAGTTTGCGGCCCATCAGATCGATGAATAACGATAAAATCGGCCGCAATGTCTCTTCCACATCCTCGTAATTGGTAATGAAAATCAGACCCGAGCCGTCCGAAAGCCAGTTATTTATGGAAAAATCGCCATCGTTGCTGGCCATGTATTCAAAGCAGCGGGTGTACTGCATCATGACGGCAAGGACGCTTTCAGCCTGCCGGGAGTTTTCGACGTTTTGCGTTATGTATCGATAACCCGCTTCCCCGCCCCTTGTGATGGATAGTTTGTTGCTCATTTCCTTGGCTTCGGCGGTCAACATCTTCCATAGGTGGGCATTGTTCCTCGTTTCGTTCTGGTAAAGATAGTGCAGGCACCCTGAATAAACTCCCCTTGCGGCGTCGTTCCAAAAAGGATCGGTTGTGGAAATGGAGGGGGGTATCAGGCTTGCGGCCTGGGCGTCCACGTCCATATAGGTTCGCAACTCGTTAAAGACGTTCCATCCCAATGATCGGGTGTCCAGGGGGTTGAAGATCAGATCCTTTTGCGGGTCGTAAAACTCAATCAAATATTCGCCTTTGTGGTCGTAAACGATCCCCTGGGCGCCGACCCGCTTGATGGTCTTGACGATATGCCGGAAGCATTGGCTTTTGCCGGTCCCGGGCTTGCCGATGATTATGGTGGCTCGGTTTTCCAGTTCCACCGGCATTTTTACAGAGCCCAGGGGGATAGCCGTCGGCTGACGTCGCTTCTTAATCTGCTTATTGAGTTCTTCGGCCGTGATGAGCCGCGCCCCCCTGAGGTAGCGGTGGTTTGATTGCTTTTTTGCCCGACTTCGGAACCCCACGAGGGCCACCGGATAGAGCACGAACACCGCCAAAAACAGCCTTACATAGTGGCTCGTATTGCCGTTTGCGATGACGAAATGGAGATTTTCCGAGTTGATGGCAAGGCCGTGTTCTTTGGCAACCATGCAAGTGTAGAGCGCCGAGAGGATGATAAAAAGAAGCAGGACAAAGACCACGATGCGCAGATGCATTTTTATTTGCATGCGCAGGGCGTTGGTCCACGTTTCGTGGCCCTCGAAACTGCTGAATTTTTCATCGTAGCTTTGCATCTTACCAGGCCTTACCCGAGCTTGGCTTGAAACCGCCTTATAACAGTTGCAGAAAATTGGCCGCCATACTCTCTTTCATCGAGGGGTTGACCTCCTCGAAGGTCTTACGACTGCTTGGCACACCGGCAACGATACGACATCTGCTTTTCTGCCGCATAACGCCAGTTTTGGTCCGCTGGCTGCTATCGATGCTGTAATCGATGACCAGGCCATAGGATCGTGCTCGCACCTTGTCGGTCATAAAGCCGACGCTGCTTGCAATCAGATCGCGTTTTTTCTCACGTTCGACCCTTTGGGTTCCGTACCCGCTGCGGTACATCGCCTTTAAATATTCAGGGTCCGCATCGCCGGCAAATACAAGCGTTCCAAGAATTACATAGTCGGCTTCAGCCGCGGCCTCTACGATCTTATAGCCTTTCTCTTCGAGGCCCTTTTTGATGCGCTGGGCCACCGTTTCTATCTCCGCTGGTCCAAACTCTTTGAACTCTTCTTGGCTGGTAATATTCACCAACGCGTTGTTGCAATCCTTGGTTGGTGGCAGCATCGTGACGCGGCCGACGATCTTGGTTTCAACCTCGACAGATGGCGGGGTTGGGCTTGGTGCGGCCGCCTGTTCGGTTCCACCGGAACTTGCGCAAGCCATGAGGCCCAGAATAAATGAAATCCCCAAGAGTGCCTTCAATACTGTTTTTGACCTGTTCATAACCCTCCTCTTACTATGCGTGAAAGACTCAACGCGGCAGAATTGACCGAAGATCCGAATCCAGTTGCACCGGAGACAACGGCGCTTGCAAAGCGCCCCGTGCTTATCAAGGCCAGCAGTCCCACCACAAGGAACGCCACGAGCCCCATTACGTCGGCGAGCCCGTTAAAATCCCATCGTACGTTGTAGTTGGTATTGATGGTGTACCCGGGGATTCCAAATAGCGATTTGATCGCAAGAACTGTCAAAAGAAGGTTGACCCGGGCAATCACCCCGTAAACCAGGAACCCGGTAAAGAGTCGCACCCAACCATCAAATAGAAAAGAGCCTCGCTTGAGCATCAGAAACGGGATGAAAAACAGGCCGATGATCTTCGACAGCGCATAGCCCCACAACGACCACACATTGGCGATGAAGCCTAGAACGGAAAAAAGAAACACGAGGGCAAAGACCACATTCGCGGAGACGAAGGTCCAGAATGCCGACCACCATGAAACGTCATTGTACTCGATGCCCTCCATGACATCGTTTATGAAACCGGGCAGCATGAAAGGATCGGAATTGCCTATGGCAGCATACTGGATGCCGCCGGCGATCCCTTCAGACATGTCCCAACATAGGCCGGTGAGATAATCGTAATTGTCTATGAGTATCCTGGTGACGGCGATCAGAAGCAGCGGGTGAATCAACTCCAATATGGACAAGTCGCCCAAAATATACTTGGAGCCCGCAATGACAATTAGATATATCGCTATCGTCGTCCACAGGATATTTACGAAGTTGCCTATGTTGCCGTCGGCCAAAATGTTGTCGAGCAAAACCCCCGTGTTGTTCATAAAGGTGTTGAACCGCCCCATTGATTCGCTGAATGTCGGGGGCGGCTCGGCCATGGCCACACACGGTAAGAGCAGCGACAATAAAAGGAGCGTGATGCAGAGTTTTTTCATCAAGGACTCCTGGCCTATTGACGTAAGTTGAACCAATAGCGTCCGGTTTCGGTTTCCATGTAATATGGCTTCTCTCGCATTAAGAGCGGCTGGTTTTCGTATATTGGGGTGGTTCCGCCACCCAAATAGTCATATTCATAACGGATGATCTTGGAGCACACGAGCCCGCCGCCGTCATAGCCCCCTCCCCCATCCATTCTTTCGACGTATCCTTCTCCATAGGCTTCTTCGCAGGTATAGAAAAATTGGCGCCCAAAGCCGGCATTTGCTTCGCTGCATTTGGGGATTGGTTTGTGATGCTTAAGGCAGTTTTCGAGCACATCTATGGGTTCGTGGCATTCGGCATATTGCCTTGCCCCTCCAGGATTTGAAACACAGAGGACTATTTTGCACCCGGTGTCGCTTGCAATGGCTTCTGTTGAAATCGCCCCCACAATGAATATCGCGGCCAATATTGATCCTATGAATAATCTCTTCATCGCCACGCCCTCCTTTACGGTTTTTGGGTTTTATCAAAGACCTGCTTTTCAGCTTCCTTCCTTTGGCTTTTTTGCAGCTCTCCCAGGCGAAGTTTGATCCAATTTTCCTCAATCATGAAATCACCATAAACAAGCTCGCCAGGCAGGCGTTCTCCTGCTTGTGGCGAGATTCGAGCAACATCCTGTTGTGATTTTAATTTCCTAAGAAGGGCCTCTAACTCCTCAAAACCCATCTGTTTATAATTATTTTCACAGTACTCGTTTGTTCCTCGCAACCGACCCTCTTGAACATACTTTTGGCGTATTTTTTCGGCACACTGTATCTTTCCATAACCCCTTACCCTCGCGCTACATTCTTTCTTTTCTGCTTTCATTTGCTCTTCAACTTTCTGTTGATCCTTGTCTATCAGCGGCTTTTCTGATGCCATTGCGCAAGGACACAATAAAAAGCCGGCAATAAGCGCCACCACAAAGATTTTCATATTAGAACTCTCCCCACCTATCACGCCCTAAGGGCTCAGTTGTTTGTCTGTTTTTCAGACGCTCTATTTCTGCCTCTCTGAATTTGGCCGATTGCGCCGCTCTCTCTGCGGCTTGATTTTCCATATTCATTAAAGTTTGGTTCTGGATTTGGACCATAGACTCTAGTTGGTTCATGATTGTGATGTTTTGAGCAGCCATTGCCTGGGCCGTGGCCAGGTCGGACTCATCCCCCAGGCTATTCAAGGTTTCAATGTGTTCAGGTATAATTTCATCGATCCTTTCTTTGCTCTTCTTTTGATTCTCTGAGGTCATTCGTAGCCTGTCCTTCATTAATTCGTAGGCCTCATAATCCTCACGAACCCTTCGCGCATATTCTTCAGACCATGTCCCAAGCCCTTCTGCATCCGCCTCCACATCCATGGGGTTTCTTGGTACATGTCCATACTCACTCAAAACCGTATCCAGGTCCTCTTCGTACGTTTCGCTTTCAGGGTCCATCGTCATAACCGCATAAGATCTTTTTGCCTCACCGGCGTAATGAGAAATAACACTCATGAGCCGGTTCCAGTCCTGCACATCAATCAATCGCTGAATGCTTCGGAGCTGATTCAGATAGCTTTGGTACTGCCTCAAAACCTGCTGGTAATCCCTCACCATTTGCAGGTATTGAGCGGTTTGCGTACTAGATTGATTCAACAACTCTTGGTAATCCTTCATTTGTTGCAAGTACTGGACAAGCTGTTGCGTTAGGCCCGCAATGTCGATTGTGGGGATGCCGCCAGCTATAGCCGGCTGCTGGTGACTCCCAAGCCCAAGAGAAACCGCTATCAAAAACACAAATAACGCTCTTCTCATTTCCCTTCCCCCTTTCCCTTGTGTGCCAATTTCTGGCTGTTCTGCGTTCCAGTTACCCTAAATTCAAAGCTCTGACGGCCATTTTAATACCCTCTTCGATCCCGTGCTCGGCTATGAGGTTATCCCTCAACACGGCTTCATCCGGCCGCGAGGTATTGATGACGTGTTGCTCGGGCTCAACCTCAACCAATACGGTTTTGGAGACACCAATTTCCCGCTGAATGATGTAAGCTTCTTTTTTAGGCCTCAGTCGCCGAATGGCTTCCACTTCTCCATCCGTGAGATTGAACGTATCCTTGTAAAGCTCCGCGTTTGCCGTGGGATCGGCCATAAAAAACAAAGTTGAAGCGGCCGAACGCAAGGCGCTCCAATCCTCGATGCGCCGAAACTCTTGCGGGTCCTGGCTCCAAAGTCCGACGCCCGCCTTCCATTTGCCCCAGGTCCTCACCGAGCGGATGATATACTCCCTCATATACCGAATGCCCAATAAGGCATGAGCTTCATCGATATCCAAGTATTTGGGCAAATGCCTGTAGGCCGGATGCTCGAACATGCGGGTTACCCTATAAGTGATCTCGCTCATGGCCAGAGGTAAGCGCGTGGGGTCATCCTTGACGCCCGCCAGGTTGAACGCCACGACCCCTTTATTCAGGGAACCTATGGCGTCCCGCTCTTGATCGAACAGGTTGGCAAACATTCCCTTGCCGTACCAACGATTCAGTTTTTGCTGTAGTTCTTGCGGGCAATGGTTGGCCATCGTGGCCAGCCTGCGCAAATTCGGAGGCAGCTTGAGGGTGGCGATAATGGCCTGATCCAAATGCTGCTGTTCGTGGGGTTCCAAGGTTCTCAGCTTTTCGTTTTCATTGCTCTTGAGCATTTCAACGACCAACTGTTTTTGGTGCATGATAAACCTTGTGTCGTCCGGACCGTCCGCGACCGCAAAGTTGTTGAACCCGCGATCCCCCTGCCCTATCCGAAAAATGGCGCCGTCATCGCGGAAAAATTTGGCCAAGGTTTCGGTGCCGGGATCGATATCGATGGCCCGGTAAAAACCCCCGTACTTCGTGAAATGGCTGGCTATCGTGTTCTTGGTGAAGGATTTACCGGTTCTAATGGGGCCGACGCCGATCACCACCCCCCGGCCGCCAACGAACGGCGAAAAGTGGAAAAGCGTTCCGTCCGGACAATTGAAGATGTATTGGGCCTCTTCGCCGTCCAGATCCGGAACGGTAACTTGCCCCACGGCCGAGCGGTAAATGAGCGAAGCCGCCCCAAATTGGGCGCAATTGGCCGTCATGTTTCTAACGGAGGACTCCCGGCCGGCAGGCATAAAAGCCATGTAGGCCTCGGGAAGGCCAACGCTCTCGGACACGCAGCTTAGGCCGGCCCCGATCATGCTTTTTCGCAATACTCTGGCGGTTTCGTTGATCCCCGCAATATCCTGACCGAAGACCAAAATGGCGGCCTGGGCATCCCCCCACTTCTCGTTCAGGCCTTCGGCCTTTTCGACCTCAAGCATTTTTTCTTTGATGTCCGATTTCAGGTTCGCGTATCGATCCCCGTTGTTTTGGGCCTGGGCTTGGTTGCCGAACACAGCAAAGATCTGCCCGACGCTCATGTTCTTTCTTTGCAGCTCTCGCTTTTTCGAGCCGAACAGGAGCGTTTGACTTATCTTGGAACGCGGGACAAATCGCGTCATGATTAGGTAATTGCCTTTTTGGCGCGTTGCGCTTTGAGTGTTCGACGACCAAAGCGCCGGGCTGAACTCTCCCTCGCCGTATCTTGTCACCGACAAGCAGCGGGCATAGTTGTTTTCTAGTCCCTGAAACTTTAGAAAGTCCTGATTCACAACGGCCACCGGGTAGCAATCACCTTCAGCCAACAATACGTCCCATTGTTCGGACGGCACCGCTTCGTCGGCGGCATCATAAAGCAAGGCGGGGTCCATGTTCGCCATGAAGCGGCAAAAGGCCCACAGCTCTTGGCTTTTGAGGAGCCGGGCATTAAACAATGTGTCGTATCGCCCTTTCGCATCCAGCAACACGTCGTTCAATTGTTCCCGCTGGCGCTCCAAATCGTTGGCGTATGCAATGATCGCATTGCCGGCGCTGAGGTATTTGGTAACGATGGTTCGGCTCTGCTTGTTCTTGCCGGCAAGGGCCAGGTGCTTGCACAACGAAATAAATCCGATGTTGGTGAGGTTTTCGTCCGCCTCAATCTCGTAGAAATGCACGATCCTTGAGCCATTTAAGCGCTTTGCGTTCAAGAACCGTTCGCGGTTTTGGGAAAGGTACTGGCTGACCGGATTTTCCCTTTGCTTCAGGTCCAGCTTTGCGCCGGCAAAATGAACGTAATATTGCGTAACACTGCTGATCTCTTCCGGCAGATTCAGATAGAGGGATCGGTTGATCATCGAAAGGGCCGTAAAGTCTTCCCGAGTCAAGCCGTCCGGGTCGCGGCCGTCGATTTCGACGGCCCCCAGGAGCGTGCCTTTCTTGGTGAGGATGCAATCACCATAAAGGCCGTACTCCTGGAACAGGTCCGTTATGGGGCCATTTTTCCTGGACATGTTATGATCTCATGTAGTTGATCAGTACGCCCATATCGAAGAGCACGAAGCCGACGGCGATTGCCTTGAAGGCTTTCTGCAGGGCACGGTTTTCCGGAGAAAAAATCCAAAGGGCGCCGGCTATGATGGCGCCGGCAACCACGACGGCGATGGCAACAGGGCCGTCGAGCATATCGACAAAATCCTGCATGAACCCCACCAATCTTGTGAAAATAGGTGCATTGGTCGACCCGGCGCTTTCAATGCTGTACCCGGCCAGAAGCGGCGCCGCGAAGATAAGATTGATGGCCATGGCCTTTAAGGTGCAACCGATCTTCTTCATTGATCCTCCTTCATGATTATAAGTTCCCGTGGGGTTGAGCGGCCGGCGCACCATCGATTGTGGCGACGCTGCAACGCCTTGACCCACACTTTGAGTGCAAAGGGGTCGTTCCTATGTATTCGGTAGGATGGGATGCCTAAAAAGCAAAGGAAGACAAGAATCATCAGTGGCGAGTGCAGGGCCGCGCCAATAACAACCGAAAAGCCGACGATGCCAAAGACGATATCGGCCGGGATACCGAAGTATTCGGTTTTGGTCGAAAAGGCTTTGACTTGTTTTAAAGCCTGTTCTTGCTCTTGATCGCTTTCGGCCATCAGTTGGGCATCTCCAATCCGTATTTTTCTAGCCGGCCATACAGCATTGAGGTTGCCGGCTCCCTGATATGCTGACCCTGGTGATAGGACCAGCGCCATAACTGCACACAACTGCCCTCGTGGATCTCGGTAATGGACACAATGCGCCGTCCGTGGTTGGGCGTCTTTTCAGCGTGAATGAGCAAATTCAAATTGGATCGGACCTGAGCCTTGACCACGTCGAAGGGAAGGTGTCCGTGGCCCGCCACAAGGGTTTGAACCCGCGTTAAGGCATCTTCCGGGCCGTTGGCGTGAACGGTTGAGCAGGCATTGTGCCCTGTATTTACCGCATGCAAGAAAGCGGTGGCGGCGTGACCATCGCGGATCTCTCCGACAATGATCCGCGTCGGGTTCATCCGCAGCGTTGTTTTTATTAGAAAGGCCAAATCCACGACTTGGGCATCTTCGATCTTTCGGCGCATGGGAGCTTCCAGCGAAACGTGGTTGCTGCAATTGATTTGCAGTTCGCGGGTATCCTCGACGGTTAAAACCCGATCATCCTGAGGGATGAACTGCGAAAGCGCATTGAGCAAAGTGGTTTTTCCCGAGCCCGTGCCGCCGCTCACAAGCGTGTTGGCCCGGCAGATGGTGGCCAATTTCAAGTAGTCCAACATATCGCTGGTAAGGCTTTGCCGTCTGACCAGGTCGGCGGGTGTCATTCGCTCTTTTGGAAAGGTCCGAAAAGAAATGCTGCTGCCGTGGGTGGAAACCGGATAGAGCGTGCCGCACACTCGCGTGCCGTCCAGCAGCCTGGCATCCAAGATCGGATGGCTGTCCTTGTCCACGGCCTGCCCGAGGGCGTTGCCGATCTGATGGATCAGCACCGCCACTTGATCTTCATCGGAGAAACGGACATTGGCAACTTCCTTGGTCTGTCCGTTTTGCTCGATGAAGATCCGATCGAAGCGGTTGACCTCTACTTCCGTCACCCCCGGCAAATTAAAAAGATCCCGGATCGGCGATAGGTAGTGTTCGACCAAATCCCAACAGCCATTGACCGATTTACAATCATTTAATTGCGGCATAAAAGAGCCTTTCACCACATGCGGGTCATTAAAAAAGCCATGCCGAACGTGACCTTAAACATTATCCAGGCCAGCTTTAACGGGGTCAGTAGCAACAGTTCCACAAGAAACCACGCTATCCCCTTGAGGATCTTCATGGTGAACCTCCCTTGCTTGCTTTGCGAAAACGACCGGAAGCGTTTTGCCTTGATCGGCGCCTTCCGGCAGGACGTAAACCTGGACGCCGCGCGTTGGAGCAAAAGACACCGCCTGGGCGCCCCAAAAGGCCATGGTGTGAACGTTGACGAACCCCCGGCCCTCCAAATAACCCCGGATCGTCTCGGCCCGCTTGGAGGCCAGGGGCAGCGTCCCAATGGCGCTTTGCCCGTGGGAATGCCCAACCACCAACACGTTGGCGGTTGATGCCGTGCCGGCAACTAATGGTTTAAGCTGTACTTCGTCGAAACTCTTGAACGAGTCGTTTTCGAACTCGATGAAGAAAACGGTGGCCTCTTTTCTGACCGCCGAAACCGGCTCATAGGGACCGTCTTTGGGAACGAGGTAGGAAATCTGTTTGAGCTTAGTAAGATCCCTGTAAACAACGCGCGGATTTGATTCTTTGGCCGGTTCCGGGATGGTCTGAATCACTGCGCAGCCAAGGACCAACAGCGCTGATAGAGTTACGATGGCCGGGGCTTTCATTGGGCTTCTCCTTTTTCGAAAGAAAAAAGTTTGTGCTCGTGGTCGACGACCAGGTTGTAATGGGGCCGCAACAGGCCCAGGATGGCTTCCTCGATCGGCATGATTTGAGAGGACGGAGCCAGCGGGCCAATGGGTTCGCCCGCGATGCGGGCGCTTTCCTCGGGAGCCGGCGGCGTGGTTGCCAAATGATAACCAATCCCCTTGGCGAAGTATTGGGCCGCCTGTCCCACCGTCTCGACATGTCCGGGAAGGGCCGTGCGGATCTGGATGCGCATGGGATCCAGAGCGAAAGCTATCTGCGGGCCAAGGGCCGTGGCCAGCAGAACCGCGATAAAGAGGGCCTTTCTTTTCATAATACTTCTCCTGATATGATTGCGAGTTGCTGCAAACCGATAATGCCGGCCACCATCCAGTAAGCCGTGGCAAAGGGCACCTTTCTTTGTTTGTTGGCATAGGCTTTCTTGCTCATGTATATGGGCCACAGCGCCACGGCCGCGGCGACGGAAAGGGGGCCTACGGTCCGGCCGATCTGTTGGGCGTTGCCGGAAAAGTAGAGCAGGGCCGCCCAGGCAATGAAGAACAGGTGGGCAGGTGCGCCGATCTGGGTATGGCGCTGGTCGGGGGTTAAATCGAAAAGCGCCTGCTGTACGGGCAGGGCTGCAAGGTACAAGCACGCGAGGGCGGTCAGGGTGGCAGCCGGCGCCGCCGGTCCCAGCAACACGCTGCCCACGAAGGCGGGCAGGAGGCCGGCGCCGATGCGCAAGATGATCTTTTGGGCCTGGCCCACGTTCAGATCATCGATGCGCCTGATTTGCCGCTCGATATAGTTTTCTATGCACAGAAGCCCATGGATTCGCATAGATATCATCCTCCAGGAAGATGTTTAGCGGTGTGCCGATGTTCAGGGTGATGGTCGGCACCAGGTTAAGGTATTTGGCCGCCAATGGGGCAAACTGTTCTCTTGCGGATTGGCTCAGGTTGCCCTCGAAGCTTTTTTCTTGGTCCGCTCCACTGCCATCGTAGCTGGTGGAGCTGGAGAGCACGGCGTAGGCGGCAACGCCCATAAACTGAGCGAAAAAATGATAGTTCACTTTATCCTTGATGGCCGGCACGCCCTCTTTGTCCAGGGCCGCCACCTTCTTTTCCAGGCTGATGCGCTTGCCGTCGGGTAGAACAAACCAGCGCACGGTCAGGCCCATGCGGGCCTGAATCGGTTCGTTTACGTTGCTGATCCGCACGGAGCGCCCGATGACCCGGCACCCTTTCGGGACGATGATATGATTGCCGGTGACGTCGTAGACGTCCTTGGACACCAAGGCCCGGAAGGGCCCGGTGTAGTCGCTCATGAGTTTCTGGTCCAAAACGGCGCTGATCACCGTGCCGGTGGGGATCAGTTTTTGGCCGGGCTTGGGATTTGCTTCGCCGGCCGGTTGCCCGATAGTAATGGCGCTAGCCGGGTCTTCCTGGGAGGCCTGAATCAAGGAGGCCCCGGGTGCCGGCATGGGCTGCGCCGCCGGCGCCCCCTGCCCTGCCCCTTGCATCTGCTGTAGTCTCTGGATCTCTTGCTCGACTCGCCGCTGCTCGTCGGCGAGCTTCTTGTCTGTTGGCACGGCCGGCGCTTGGGCATCGATCGCGACCGGCTGCATGGATTGATCGGTTTTGGACCTTAAACCGAATCGCCCTAACCGGGCCGTCAAGGCCCGCCGGCGCTCTTGTTGGGCGAATTCTTGTTCGACGCTTAAACCACTTCCCTGCCCCGCTTTTTCCGGCGGTTGCTGGCTTGGACCTTTGCCCTCCATGATTTCCGACAGGCGCTTTTGCGGTTCCGCCGGCTGTGTTTTTCTTTGATCTTGCTCGCGCCTTAAGCGCAATCTTTCTTGCTCGATCCGATCATCGAGCATTTGCTGGCTGCTGTCTTTGTTTTGAGCGATCTGATCCACGGGTAACGGCTTCGGAGCATCATTCTTGCCGCGTTTGGCGCCGCTGGTGAAAACACTTAGAATCAGGGTGAAGCATAACAGACCGATGGCGGCCAGGCCGAACCATTGGACCTTTTTTTTATAGTTCGGGTCGCGTTCGCGGGTGCTGGTGTTTTCTGGATGTTTTTCTTCCATCTAATACACTCCGTTGCTTTTGTTATCACGCCGGGTCACCTTGACTTTGTTCGTTTTGTCGTAAATGAGTTCGAAGGCTGGATAGATGCCTGATATTTTATAAACATAGTTGGAGTCCGGCTTGTACTCCAACATCTCTTCCTTGCCGTCTACTGCGGCCTTGGCCGCAAGCATTCCGCGGTGGTCTTCCTTGACGCGGATAAAGGTAAAGCGGCCGTCGTCCCAAACGTCCGTAATCAGGTCGTTGCCCTTGAACCCCATGCCGTCGCCCCACTCGTAGCGGGTGTAGATCATGGATCGATACTTGGCGATGACCCCTTCCACTCTTTCGTCCGAAAGGGTTTTTTCGCTATGAAGGTCCTTTTGCAGATCGGCGACTCTCTGTTGTAAGGTTAAATTTTCGATCTCTTGGGGGGTCCTGTAAGCGCCGGTCGGATTGCCCTGCCCCCCTCCAAAGAAACGGTTGCCCTCCTTGACCACTACGCAGGCATCGGCTTCGGCAAAGTCCACCCTGCGGATGTCAAAATGGTATGCGGTGTTGGATTCGGTCACCAACGTCAAGCTGGTCCGCTCTCCCTGGGGTTCGCTGCTGTTGGGTTGCACCATCACGTGGTGGCCCTGCCCTTCGATTGTCCATAGATCGCTGCCGCCCTGGGGCTCAAATATGATGCGCTCGGGAAGCTGGATATGTGTGCCCTTATAAAGCGCGGCGCTGATTTTGTAGACGACCCCCTCCTTTGCCGTGATGGATCTGCATTTGCCGTCGGCGGCCTGGGCACCGCTGGCCCAAACAATGGAGATGGCAATGATGGCCAAAGCTGCTTTCTTCATCTTCGTTAACTCCTGTCATTGAGTAACTCATAAGATAGAATTTCGAGGCCGATTGGGTTTTGCTTCAGGATCTCCTTGTCGGCCTGGATTTCTTCTTTCGCTTTGAGTCTCCACTGAATGGACACGATCATTTTTTCGGGTTCGGTGGCCGGGCTTCCATCCAGGTTGTGTTTGGTTTTGAGTATAAACACATTGGATCGATACAGGGTGCCGTCTCGCTGGCCAAAGCGTGTCTTGTCCGAGTCGTAATGGTCGAGGTTGCGAACTTTGGTCTTTACTTCGGCGCATGCGGTGCAATCAGCTATTTGAGCGGCCTTGCCGGCCGCATTAAAGCCGTTGGCGGCGGTAAAGTCGTTGCGCAGCTTGGGGCTCATGAAGGTATAGGCAAAACCGAAATCGGCCTTGACGGTAGGCGCAACTTCGGAAAACCGGCGCTCCACCCATTGGGTCAGAATGTAATCGATGGTAGCGGGAAAAAATTCGGGTTGGCGGCCCTCGTCGTGAAACTCTATGTCCCAGGTGCCGTTGGGCATCATCTTGACCCAGGCCACCTTTATGTTGTTGTCGGCCCGGTTACTCTCTTTCCAGGCAAACATGATTAAAAGAAGGCAGATAAGACCAAGCAGAAGGATGATGTAAAAAGAACGCAGATTTTCCGCCAGCAGCCTTGCCATTGCGTCAATGCGCTTAGGCGCAGATGCACAGTTCACCGGCTTTTTTCCGCTCTCCATGCTCTCAATGATTGGAGCGCCTTTATTTAATTGCATACAAGCCTCTTTTGGCTACAAGCGTCCGGCGCAATGCGCGCAAAGAACGCAAAGAACGCAAAGAAAGGTCGTTTTGCATTTTTTAGTGACCGGCGGTAGACATGCTTCAAATACCGCCGATGAATGAAGGCTCTTTGATTGGCTTACGTGCTGATGAGCGCAGATGAACTAAGGAAAGCGGAACCTGTACTATTTATGCCATCAAATAGTAGCTACCCTATAACAAAATCGGGAAATGCCTGTCAAGGAAAAAATTGATATCATATGATATGATATATATGCGCAAACATTAATGGCACGATAAAATTGAACATTAGAGAAACAAAGGCATGGCGGCGGATTTAAATCGAAACGGGAACAAGGTTTGAAAACTATTCTGCGTCGGTCATTTCAACTGCAGGATACTCAAAAATTGAATATTTCCGTGATTTAATGCCCTCGACGAGTTCCTTTTCGGATAGAAAGATTCCATCTTCTTTGACAACCGGCTCGCCCAGGGCATTTTTTATTGTTCTAATTTGGCCGTCGATGATCAGCTTGATGCCCGGAAAAAGCAGCAGTTCGCTGACGCGGATCGCACCGGATTTGATTTTCTCAGTGATCGCGCCCGTCGGTAGAACAGTTCCATTGTCCAATCGCAGGCTCAAGGAGGTATCAAGCACATACTCCTTGCCTTGGTAATATAAATGCATGCCTTCATAGATGGGAATTGCCTTGGAGGCTGGTTTGCGGTCTTTGCGAAAATCGGTTTTAATCGCTGTTATTGCGTAGCCGGCGATGTTACCCTTTACTTTGTTTTCCTTTAAATCCAGATCTACGATGGCGAGATTTTCGGCAATGTGGACGGCATCGAATTTTTCAATAAGCTGTTGCGCTTGCTTTGGTAGTATCCCATAGTCTTTGACCAGTCGCTGATAAAGCGTATCCGTATCGGCCAAAATGACTGGAGCGGCCTCTTCCACCTTCTTTAACTTGACATAGAACTTGATGGCATCGACCTTGCGGCCGTTTCGTTTGTACTCTGTATCAACTTGCAGGTCGGTCTTGTTGTTAATCTCGGATACCGCGGTCTTAATGACAAGGTTGTTCAGGGATTTGAACTGCTTGTATTCACTATCCCTGATACTGAGCAACTTGCGCAAAACATCGATTTGAATCCAAGGCGTCTCGCCAAAACTATCGCTCTTACGATAGTAAAAGTAGATGTTCTCGTAAAGCGTCAACGCGTGCTTGCTGCTAAATTTATTCTGTAAGGATAGGTTGATTCGCAAATAAACGGTGGGGTTGTAGAGCAATTTGCGCAGCGTAGACGTATATTCCCAAATACAGAACCCGTTAACAATCTGTACTTCGGCCAGGAGTGCGGCAACACCCCAGTTCTGCTGTCTATCCGCTCCCAGGATATTCCATTCCACAGTGGCATTGACCAGACCCCTTAGAGCATCCTTGAGATGTTTGGTGTTGTTGCTATCAAAATTCAGATACCGGCAAAGATCACCCAACGGCATTTTATGTGTGGTTTTATTTAAAAGGTCATCGTATGCATGGGCCAGCAAGACATTGAAACATTTGCGTTGGACCAGCGAGATATCACCGTTGCGGGTACCGATCTGAATAGCAGAGCTGTGTTTGATTACCTGTCGTTTCATGCCTCGAATTGCCGTTGGGGTCTGGGCTTCCTGTGTCAAAACATTCCTCTTTGGCAAATGGTGAGAAAAAACATGAAAAGATTACTACTGAAATATTGAGACGGCACAGCGCTGTCAAACATTTTTGCACAATCTTCTGATATTTATCCCAAATCCTTTAACCTTTTCTGGGGGGCAATCCTTTTTGAAGGTTTGGAATTTCAGCATCTTGGGTGTAAAAATGGCAGCACGAACATTAAGGTCAACATTATCCCATAAGTGCTAACCTTTTAAGCTCATTAATCCAAAATCATGGCTTGAGTACCGCAAAAAACACAAGATTATGTGTTAACCTCACTGAGGTTTCCTATATATTGTAGCCATAGCCCTTGTCCAGATCCGATACCTGAAAACATCAGGGCGATGGTAGCACCCCATAAACCCTGACCTCTGGTTCTTATCAAGCTTGCAAGCACATCCCAAAAACTATGACTATTAAGTCCACAATTATGTTATTATGCAATAACATAAAGCTCGCAAGTAACAGAAAATATGATGGAAAAAAGTTTGCGCCTCAAATATAAATCGGAATCGATCCCGCAATAAATCTGCTGACCATTAGATCCCAAATTCTATAACCTAATAATCAGTTACCACAACATATAGGCGTACAATCTCCCAATAGGCGTATATGTTGAAGCATCAGCAAATAATCGGCCCACCCTGCCCTGCTCCCAAATCTTATTACCTTTAGAAGCAGTATGTGTGAAAACAATACGATATCTAATCCCAAAAACGCTAACCTTCCGGGGTATTCCTGAGCCAATAGACTTCATAAGCACCTAAAATAATAATAAAACAAGTAGACCGGGGATCGGTGCCTCATGGTCCCAAATATTATTACCTTTTAATCAACACTACGAAGCTTTATGAACCCTTGGGTTTTCTATTCATGGAGCATCGCGTTCAGATATGCAAATCGGTCTTGGCAGGTAGGAAGAAAGGGCTTTATCCTCAAAAACTCCCATAAAAGCTAACTTTTCGGTCCTATAAACAATCACCTTTCCCAAATGATACGACCTTAGATCTCAAAAACGTTATCCTTTTATCCCAATTGCTCGGACCTCAAATCCCAAAAACCATGACCCAATGTTGGCTAACACATTGAATCGCAATCAAATATGCCGCATACAAACTTTACAAAGATTACAAAATATTTGCAAACAGACAGCTTGCTTCTATTTTTCTAATATCATTTTGGCAAAACGGCTCTTCAAGCCTTTTTCTTTAATATCTTCTGAGACTAAAGAAATGGCCGCTTCAACAATAGAGGATTTGGAAATTTTGCTTAAATCGCGTCGGGGTGCCATTCGACGCATTGCGGTTTTAAGATCATCCAATTCGTATGTTATTTGCGTAGACAAATAAAACGATAATCGAACCTTTTCTGGTCCGGGTAGCTCATCGAGTACCGTTGGTTGGACTGTTTCTTTTAGGGATAGCTGTGGGGCGCTCTCTTTTATTGAATCGGGTTGCGATAATTGTTTCTCATTCGAAGCAGGCGGAGCGGTTGTTTCGGCCTTCTCGGATGATCCAATGTCGTGTTTTTGTGAGGGCTCTGGGGCGGATTGGTTGTCGGAGGGTTCCAAGAAATCCGAAATTGATTTAACCTTGCTGCCTAGAATACCGTGGGCCACGCCTTTAAAATCTTTTTTAGTCATTTGGAGGCCTCCATCTTAGCAATGAACTCAGTGGCTAAATCCGTGAAATACTTGGCGGCTATACCTCCTGGCTCATATTCGTAAACATTCTGTTTGAGGCCAGGCGCTTCGGAAATACTGACGCGGTTATAAATTTTGGTTTCCCATATCAATCCATTTAAATCGCTTTTCAACTCTTCCATGATAGTGTTCTGCATCTTTCGCTTATGGCTCTCGACCATTGAAAAAATGATGCCGGCTATCTGAATGTTTTCATTGATTTTGCGCTGCTTGGCCTTTTCGACGGTGTCGAAAAAATCTTTCAAACCATTTAAAACCTGAAATTCGGGCACAACCGGAATAATAACCTTGTCACAGGCCTTTAAAACCGCCAAAAACAAGGATCCCATTGAAGGCAAGCTATCTATCAAGACATAATCATAGTTGGGAGCCATGGACGATAAGCCCTCTTGCAGTCCCCACATGGCGTCAATGCCTCGATCCGCTACCCCGGCGAGCATGCCATCGCAGCCGATAAAATCAAGGTTGGGGTTAACGTTTATGGGGGTTACCTCTTTTTCGTTATAGAAATTGCGTACCGAGGCAGCGGTTTCGGATATCGGGTAGTCGCGACCTAAAATAGATTTGGTCAGGCTTGATTGGGGATCGAAATCCACCAAGAGCACTTTTTTGTTTTTGCGAGCTAACGCAGCCGATAAGTTTTGTGCGATCGCAGTTTTGCCTACCCCACCCTTTTGGTTGGTTATTCCAATTTTCAAGGCGCCCTCCATATTAAATAAATGAATAATTATGTAAATGCGGCATTAGTGAATTAAATAAAACCCTAAAGGCATAATGGCGCTTATATGCCAATGATGAATTATATAATTGTTAAAATGACGAATTGTCAACATTATTAACAAGCATATTTACATAATTATGTAATGCATTAATAGCATAATTGGGCTTTAGCGTATTGGTGGCAATTGTGTAATTGCAGATTTATGCTAATGTGTAATTATATAAAAGCATAATAGCAGCATTATTGTGTTGTGGCGGTTCTTGGTAGATGCTTACCGGCGGGGGAGGGGGGTGTTCTATTTGATATTCGTGGTGGTTTAAGGTGTAGGCTTCCGTACTCGGAGCGAGGCTTTTTATGCGAAGCGTGCCGTTTAAAGCCTTTTGAGTTCCTTTTCGATTTGGGCATTGATGGCTTTTAAGCAGAAGTCGTGAAGGCTGGAGTATTCTTTGTTTAAGGAGTTGTTTACAATGTATTCGGCTTTGAGTTTGGCTGGAAGTGGTAACCGGAGAAGGAATGATTTTATGATTTCGGGACTAGCGTCATCCCAGGGGCGTTTGGGGGCTTTGGCCATGAATACTTCTCCATTGTATTTTTTGGTGGCATTTTTTGGAACTTTAGCATGTTAGGTCCTTTGATATCAATTGATATGATATCATTTGGCAGGGGAATTGCCGGGCATTAATGGGTATGTTGCCATATAGTTTTTCCTTTAAGTGGCCGTCGCCGATCGCCTTTTTAGCTTGTCGTCTGCGATGGTCGAGTGTTCCTCATTTCGGGCAGGGTACCTGAAGCTCAATTGAAAATTGCGCTTTTTACCGTTTGGTTCGAAACTGATACCGGCTATAATCACCAGTTGTTTTGTTGTAGGGGGGAGGTCTCCCCCGCTCGCTCCAAAGGGACGGATGGCCCATTGTCCCTTTTGCGCTACCCCCCTCAGCGGGGGAAACCCCCGCAACGCCCCCATATAAGTCCAACAGACAGGCGGCTTAGGCCGCCTGAACGTCTTTTGTAAAGACCCTGAGCCCGGCCAAAGAGCGGCCCGGCTCAGGATCGATCGGCGACCTACGCCGGACAAGTCATGCCATTTTAAGGTGCGGCGGGGTGACCGCATGAAGGGGTAGGGCGGGTCCCGACCGACGGCCAAGAGGCCGACCGTCGGGACCCGCCTTTTATCATGCGGTTTATAGGGCCGCACCGGTGGATGATGGCATGGCTTGACCGGCTACGGTCGAAAGGCCCCCACAAATCCCCGACCACCACCCCTATGGGAAAGAGGGCGGCTTGGGTGCGGAGTTGTTCCTCCGCCATAGGAGAAACTTTGTGAGTCGAAGCGATAATGAAAATGGGATTCTGACAATAGGAAGTGATAGGGAAGGGGGCTAAAAGTTCATTGTTTGTACAAGGGATCAATTTTTTAGTGCATTTTTTTTGGAACACAATGAACCATGATGATGAAAGCGGCCCCGGCGAGAGGCACCCCGCCGGGGCCTGGACCCCCTAACCCGATAGACCCTTAGGAGGCCACACTTTGAACGCACAAGCCAAGGATACAAAAGCGCGAGCAGGGGTGATTCCGGACGCGCCATTTTTTTTTGGATCGCTGGCGCTACGCATGCGGCTGACGGAAGATCCGCTGCGATAGTCGGTTGCGACGGATGGAAAGCAGGTCGCTTACAACCCGGCATTTAACACCGGCTTAAGTTTAGAGCAAGTCTGGACGGGCAATGGCGAGGTGTTCGATGCGCCGGGAAAGAGGATGGACGGCCCGATACCGAACCGGTCTACCCGGTCCTATGGGGGATTATTGGCGCCGAAAAGGTTCGATCCGCTCTTGTGCGAAATGGTGGCGATAGGCCATTGAGCGGCGAGGCTCTGGGACTTTCGGGGATCCTGGAATGGATCGCTGACCGCTTCCTCGATGGGTGAGTTTTGCGTGTTGAGGTGCGCGGCCAAATTTTTGTAATGTCGTTTTGTACAAAATCTCAATTGACTTTGTACAATTTGGCTATGTATGCTTGGCTCCCTGGATGTGAAAGAAGGGTATCGGGAGGTGATTTTGATTGGCAGCCAAGTCCATGAAACAGATAGCGCCCAGAATTGATGAGGTAACGCGGGCTTTTCTTGAACGTTCGGGCAGATCGGTCGGAGGTGGCGCCGAATATGTTCTGGCGGCGTGTGCGCGGCTTTCATCGCTTCCCGTTCCGAACGCCTTCGCTGATCAGGCACAGGGGCTTGAATATGCAGTCGAGGCGTTTTCCGTTCTTTACCGGAAGGCTTTGGTCGATTTGAGGGGTAAGTTTTCGGCCGCTGAGCTTTCTCTCATGATTTCGGTTTCGGAGTCCTTGAGGTTGGCCCCCCAGATGGCGGGACAACAGTTAAGGCAGACCGTTTTCGATGGGATTGTCCTGGACGGGGTAGACCGCAATTGGAAGGTTGACGGAACGGCATTAAACAAAAAACTTTCCGACCTGGAACTTACCCAGACCGCGGCCCTTGAGATCTGGAGCCGCTCCTTTTGGGAATCGGGGGCCTCTCGAGGGAAAGATGCTATGAAAGAATATGTAGCACCGCTGGCGGCTGATTAGTTTTCCGTGAAGGGGATTTTATGAAGACTTCGCCTAGTTTTGTTTCATCTTTTGGCTTCACCGACGCCGAGGCCTGGGCTTTGGCTGAATTTTTTAAACGCGTTGGGTGGTCCGAGATCCGGCAGAACGCTGTTGACGACGCCCAGGCGTATTTGATGCGTGATGGAATTGAAAGGCTTAGGAAGGTGTTGGCCGAAGATGGTTTCGCGCCTCGCTGAAAAGCGCCAAGCTTAGTTGGCAAATGTATCAGTATAGGAACAGTATCATATTGGGATCGGATCTCTATCGCCCTTTTGCGTGGTTTGCCGATTTGGGTTGCGATTTTATCGTTTCGCATCTGGAACCCCTAAATATCAATTAATTAGAGCAGCGTTCTCAATTTGTCTTTTGTAGGGGGGAGGTCTCCCCCGCTCGCTCCAAAGGGACGGATGGCCCATTGTCCCTTTTGCGCTACCCCCCTCAGCGGGGGAAACCCCCGCAACGCCCCCATATAAGTCCAACAGACAGGCGGCTTAGGCCGCCTGAACGTCTTTTGTAAAGACCCTGAGCCCGGCCAAAGAGCGGCCCGGCTCAGGATCGATCGGCGACCTACGCCGGACAAGTCATGCCATTTTAAGGTGCGGCGGGGTGACCGCATGAAGGGGTAGGGCGGGTCCCGACCGACGGCCAAGAGGCCGACCGTCGGGACCCGCCTTTTATCATGCGGTTTATAGGGCCGCACCGGTGGATGATGGCATGGCTTGACCGGCTACGGTCGAAAGGCCCCCACAAATCCCCCGACCACCACCCCTATGGGAAAGAGGGTGGGTGTGTCCATATTTCCATGCATTCATCGGAGAATGACAGCGTTACGAAAGCTTTGCAAAATGACACACTTGACCCTGGGGGGCGAAGGGAAAAAGGGACGAAATATATATTTTTTATCTTGTTTTTGTACAAGTTTTGTATATAATAGAAATCAGGATGATGGAAGCGGCCCCGGCGGGAGGCACCCCGGCGAGGGCTTGACCCCCTTAACCCGATAGACCCGTAGGAGAAAATCACCATGGAAAACTTACACATCGTTATTGGCTACTTGGGCGTCGATCCCGAAACCAGCTACATGAAAGACGGAACTGCAAAAACCGTGTTCTCCGTGGCCACCACCGAAAAGTGGAAGGATACCAAAAGCGGCGAAGCCAAAGAGGCCACGGAGTGGCACAACGTGGAGGCCTGGGGGCACCTGGCCGAGGTCTGCGGGCAGCACCTGAAAAAGGGCCGCCTGGTGTTCGCCCAGGGTTCGCACCATACGGACCGATGGGAGACGGATGAAGGTGAAAAACGCATGCGCCACTATATCCGGGCGGACAAAGTGAAGTTTTTGAACTCGCCCAAAGGCAAGGAATAGGAAGGCGGCCCCTGCCTAGCGGCCAGCAGGGCAGGGGCCTTTGATTCCCCCAAACGTGTAAGGAGTAATCATCATGAATAATACATCAGCCGCAGATGTTATCAACGAGGAAATCACTCGCCAAACGGTGGATGCCGACCGGCGCCTGAGCATGCTTCCCAAATATTTTCCCGAGCTTTATCTTCGTGCCGAAGCGTTGATCTACAATTGGATGGGGCGGCTTTGCCTGTCATACAATGGCGGTTATTGGCATATGTACGAACTATCCAACGGCGCTTTCTATATGGCCCCCCACACCGAGGAGCGCTTCGAAACCCTATGCCCGGGATTCGGGGCGTCGGTGGAGTTGAGCGCCGATGCGGCCGGCCTGGTGGCTTGCTTGTATGCCATCAATCAACTGGCAAACCAAACTGAAGCCGACCACTACATCGAATTTTATCACCGCTTGCGGGACTATGCCTTCGAACATGCCGAGGCGGGCAAGATTTTCAGGGCCATCGATTAACAGCATGCCGCCTTGGGGCCGCCGAAGGCCCCAAGGCGGCCTATCTTTGGTTATCGAAGGAGACCATATGTTTGCAACAGAGAGCACTTCGCTTGAAATATACAGCAGCGCCGAAGCCATGGTGAACAGCTATCAGCAGGGGATACAGGTTTTGACCGAGGCATACGAGCTTATGGAAAAAGCAGAAAGCTTGCTCGCCAGGGCAGTTAGCTTTCCAAGAACGATCGATTCACGTCATCGATCCACCATCGATAAGCGCGATCTGCAAGAGGTCATCAAGCTGAACCATAAAGGGGCATGGCAACGGATCATAGAGAAGATGCAACTGCGCCACCTACTCAGCGATAAAAGGTTTAAGGAGGTTGAAGACCAAATCGAAAAGGGAGACATCCCCGAACTCACCGTGGAAAATATCTTCGGCCTGGTACAGGACATGACCAGCAACATGAGCGCCTTCCTTCAAGAGTGCATCGCCGAAACCTTCGAGTGGCTGATCCCTTTCCGCAATTCGCACTTCAAAACCAACAAGACCTTTAAGGTGGGACCGAAGGTGATCAAGGAGTTCATGGTCGACTGTTGGGGGGTGAACTACCACCGGGAGCAACACCTAATTTCCCTGGATAATGTCTTCCACCTGCTCGATGGCAAGGGACCGATCAAAGACATCGGATCTTTGGTCACCACCATCAAGCAGACCATTCGAGACAAGCAAGGGAACGAGTGCGAAACCCCCTATTTTAAAGCCCGCTGGTTCAAACGCGGGACTTTGCACATCTGGTTCAAACGGGCCGACCTATTGGCCGAGCTGAACAGGATCGGCGCCGGCGGAAAACCACATATTGGAAAAGAAAACAAATAATGCCGAACTTCGGCCCCTGCCTGACGGCCAGGAGGGCAGGGGCCAGCACAAAACCCCCAAACGTGACCAAGGAGGAATTATGAAAGTCGTTGCCATCGGCAGACGCAAGCAAAGCGGTTTGGATGAGTTCTTCAGCGTGGACCTAAACTATTTCATGAAAGAGCTACGGTGCATCTCCGCGATCAATACCGCCGAGTCGGCGGTATTGCCCCAAGGAATTCAGCACGCCTTCAGCGTGCATTTTACCTATGGCCTTTGCGTGGAGTTCGCCTTTGAAAGCGCGGTGGAGGCATACGCTGAAAAGAAAGCGCTTGTTGAAAAAGCCATAGCCTTTTTTGGCCAAGATCAATTGCTCCTGTGCAACGGCATCGCCGGGGATGTTGTCTTGCTTTCGGCCGTATTGGACATGACGGAAATTTTTGAAAAGGATCGGCAAGCGAGCTTTGCTCTCATGGTGGCCGATGTTCGGTTGCCGGTCCACCTTGTTTTTAAATCCATGCTTGAAGCCGACGCTTTTCATAGAGAGTTGGCGCGAAGGCTTGAAACAAATCGACGGGATAAGTATAAAGAACGCCGCAGCGCTTAGTCGCCGGTGCCAAAATAAGGAGAAAGCTATGTCATTTGAAAGCAAAAACACCAATAATGCTGAACGGAGCATATCATTCTCGGGAACTATAATTTTCTGCGCCATATTAATATTCGGGCTACCTGTTGTGGCGAGCCTCTTCGCGGACGGATTTACCGCGTTACCAAAATGGGTTTTACAGGTCGTAGGGTTTTCAATACCGGCATCCATTCTCTCTTCGGCATGGGCCGCAAGGCGTGGCGCAGAAGGACCATACAGGTTCCTTGTAATTTGGGTGCCGCTGCTTTTTGGGGCGATGCTATTTTCTGAAAGCGCGAACATATCTGATGGCCCATATGCAAACATGTTAAAACTATTTAGGGAGAACTATAAGTACCTACCAGTTGTATGTTGCGTATTATCGGTTATAGGGCCGTTCTCTTTGCCGCTCAAAGACAAAGGCAACCAAGATCAAGAACCATAATTGTTGTATCCGCTAGTAATGTGCGGGTTCGAATGAACACAATCAGATCCTTGGAGCATTTAAGAGCGGCCGGCGCCGCTTACCCCGAGGCCTGGAAGCTTGCTGAAAAGTTCATCCAGGATCGGGGGAGCGGCGTCCCGGACTGGCCGAGCTGGTGCTTTTTGCCGATGGCTGCGTGGTATGCCATCGTATGCAAAACACTTCATCGAGAAAGCCTAACCGTTGCAAATTTTCATGAGGTAGCAAGACTCGCAGCTCTCGGGAGCTGGCGCATCACCCAGGGGATTTACAATTTTCATCCGGCCATCTTCTCGGAACTCTGCCAAACTGAAATGAGCGGAGAGCTTCCATCAGACGTTTTTAAAAGACTGCCCGAATGGTGCATTTACATCAACACTCCGGATTTTGTTTGGAGCGGAACCAGTACCAACGGCTTTTTCGCTCACCTGGAACATGATGCCAATGATGGCCGAACCGAGCTGCGGTTTTTGGTGGATACGAAAATAGGCCTGGTGCCTTTCATTATCCACATTGGCAAGTGGTCGCTGGAAGAAAGTTTGAAACGAGTGGCTCGCGAAGGTTACTATTGGATAAACGATGCGCAAAAGCCCGCATTTGATTCCATCTACAAACCAGGGGCGGCAGTGAAGGCGGCCGAGCCATTGCTGGCCCTGGTGCTCTATCTTTGCAGCAAAGATCCAGAGTACAAAGGCGGCGTTAATCCCAACAAACCCGCGCCGAAGAAAACAAAAAAAGGGTGGCGCCTATTTCCGGCCGCCGGGCCGCGCATTTGGCAAATCGGATATGAGCTTGGTGCCGCAATCGAACGCGCCAAAGCCGCGGGCAGCGGCCAAGACAAAACGCGGCCGAGGGCGCACATGCGCAAGGCACATTGGCATGGGTATTGGGTAGGCCCAAGGTCCGAAACACAGGAATTCACATTTAGATGGTTGCCGCCGATACCGGTCAATGTAGATCTATGGCGGGAGGAACTCGCGGTGGATTGAGCAGCGTTTCCCATCTGCCAAAGGCTTGTGTGATGGTCAGAATAAAACCCAAGGGGGGCAGAATGCCCCCCTTGTCATGCCGATAGCCCGAACAATTTGCGATCCGCCGAACGCACTAAAACCGGTTCGAGCTTTTTAATCAAAACAGCCCTGGGTGTTGCCTGTATGAAGTAAGCGCCGATCAAAATAACACCGCGCAGAGAAAGCCCATCAAAGTAGAAATCAGTTTGGTTCCCATCCAGACAAAATAAGCTTCGGTCCTGGGGCCGGACCAAGAACGGATCAAGGAGCCGCAACAACACATCTGCTTCACCATCCAATGAATATTTCCTTTGAAAAAATCGGCCCACGATCACCTTGCGGCGGGTGTCGTTTTTAGACTCGCGGCGGGCGGTTCGGTTTTCGGCGGCCTGGATACGCGCCGCCAACTGATCCCGGCGCCTCGAAAGGCGTTCAATCCTGGTCGCCTTCGGTGTTTCCATCTTTGGTGAGTTCAAGGCCAAAGGCCTTTCGGTCCGAGTTCTTTTTTAGGTAGCCGGCCGCTTCCATTTCGGCCACCAACTTTTTAAGGTCCGGCTCCTTCGTAGTATCCAAAACATACTTACCCACGACCTTGATCCGCTGCTGAAGCTCCTTTGCGGCCTTTTCTTTGAGCCGCTTATTTTCCTCTTCAATTTCGGCCTGGATCTTGGCCATGCTTTCCTTCAATTTCTGTAGCTTTTCACTCAATTTAAAATCACCTCCTTTCTAAAGAAATCCATAATCTAAATTGACAACCGCAGCAATAGAAAATATAGAAAATCTATGCCCGTTTCCTTGCGCGCTCAGCGCGCCCAACCCTCAAGGTCTTGGAGGGCGCACTTATACGTTGCTCCGCAACGTGTGCGCCGGTGGCACCCCGGAACCCACGGCAAAAAAGCCGGAAAGATATAATGGCAAGCTACCACTTAAGCGTTAAGATTCTTTCCCGGTCATCCGGCCGCAGCGGCGTTGCCGCCGCCGCATATCGCTCAAGATCCGAAATCAAGGACGTTCGCCAAGGGCTCACCTTCAACTATACTGCCAAAAAAGACCTGGGCCATTGTGAAATCATGGCGCCCGCGGGAGCAGCGGCCTGGGTCATGGACCGGGCCGAGCTATGGAATAGGGTGGAGGCCACCGAAACGCGCAAGGACGCCCAAATCATGCGCGAAATCGAAGTGGCCCTCCCTATCGAATTGAATCCAGCCGAACAGGTCGAATTGCTGCGCCAGTTCTGCCGGGAAAACTTCGTTTCAAAAGGCATGGTCGCCGACATTTGCGTGCACCAGAAGGGAGATAACCCCCACGCCCATATCATGCTCACCATGCGCGCAATTGTGCCCGATGGATTTGGCAAAAAGGTTCGCGAATGGAACTCTAAAGAATTGGTGTTGCACTGGCGCAACCAATGGGCCGAGATTCAAAACTTTCACCTGGCCAAGGCCGGCCATGACGCCCAGGTGGACCACCGCAGCCACGCCGACCGAGGCATAAGACTATTGCCCCAAACAAAGATCGGCGTTCCAAGGTTCATGTCGGATCAATCCGAGCAGGACCGTATGGCGGACCACCAGCGCATTGCCCGGAAGAACGGCAAGACGATCACAAGGGAACCGGAAATTGCCCTTGAAGTTCTGAGCTACCACCATGCGGTCTTCAGCGAAGTGGACATCAAGCGGTTTATCCTTTCCCACAGCGCAGATCGCCAACAATACGAGCGGGCCTTAAGCGCGATCCTTGCCTCAAAGGAGCTGGTCAAGCTGGGGCAGGATGAAAGCGGGAAGGATTATTTCACCACCAAGAGCATGCTGCGGGCCGAGCGCAAGATGCTGCGCAGCGCCGAAAAGCTGGCCGGACATTCAAGCCATCACGTTGAAAAGCGTTTTGCTGAACAAGCCGTCGCAAATCGCTCCATGTCCGAGGAGCAAAGGGCCGCCTTCGAGCACCTCCTAAACGGCGGTCAGGCCGTGGCCCTGGTGGGGTATGCCGGCACCGGGAAGAGCTACACCCTGGGGCCGTCCGCGAAGCGTACGAGGCCCAGGGATACCAATTGCACGGCATGGCCTTGAGCGGGATCGCGGCCGAGGGCTTGCAGACCGAAAGCGGGATCGAGTCAACTACGATTCATCGAACCTTGATCGATTGGGACCATGACAGAGCCCTGCCCGACAAGCAAACAGTCCTGGTGGTCGATGAGGCCGGCATGGTCGGCACCCGGCAGATGCACAAGATCGTCGAAACCGCCAAGACCCACGGCGCCAAGGTTATTCTGGTAGGCGATGCAAACCAGCTTCAACCCATCGAGGCGGGCGGCTCGTTCCGTGGCATCTGCGACCGCATCGGGCAATGCGAAATGTCCGACGTTCGTCGGCAGATCCCCGACTGGCAGAAGGAGGCTACCAAGCTATTATCCGGTCAACCTGAGCAGGTGGCCCGGGCCATCGATCAATATGACGAGGCAGGGCACGTCAAGGCTCATGAAACCATCGCCGACGCCAAGGGCCAGCTCCTGGCCGATTGGAAGGCTGAAATGGATCAAGCCGGAAGCCGGCTGATCATCGCCTATCGCAATAAAGACGTTGCCAGCCTGAACATGGGCGCCCGGCAAATTTTAAAAGAGGCCGGGCGGCTCGATGCGCATGAAATGCGCTTCGATACCGTCAAGGGCAAGGTAACGATGGCTTCCGGCGACCGCCTCATATTCCTGAAAAACGATAAAGCCATGCGGGTCAAGAATGGCACCCTGGGCACGGTGGAGCGAGTGGAAGAAAATGCGCTTTCGGTGCGGTTGGATTCGGGCCACACGGTGGCCTTTGATCCACGCGAGTACGATAAGTTTTTCTATGGCTACGCGGCCACCATCCACAAGACCCAGGGTGTCACGGTGGACCGCTCCTTTGTTTTGGCAACCAAACACATGGACAAGCACGGCGCCTATGTGGCGCTATCGCGGCACCGGCAGAACATAGGCCTTTATTGGAGCAAGGATGCCGAAGGCTTCAAAGATTATGGGCACCTTAAATTCCTGTTAAGCCGCGAAAGGCCCAAATCCTTGATAAGGGATTACTCCCGGCCGCGTGGCATCCAGGTGGACCTAAATCAGATCTACACGCGCAGATATTTCAAGGTGACGATCAGCCATGAGCGGGTGGCCATGAGCTACACGCGGCAAATATCGACCGACGCCCGGCTGGACCATAAACAGTCAATGGAACGCATCAACCGGGCCGCCAAAACGCTTTCCACATCCTTTATAAAAAGGTACGGCATCGCCGATACCGCCGGCGTGCTGGCCAAGGTCGAGCAGATAGATCCGGATCAGGTCCGCATAGAGCGCTACAAGCCGCAAGCGGCCGGAACGGTCCGCGATTATCGGGCATATCGAATCACCATGACCTGCCCGGCTTTGCCCAAGCCACAAGAAAGCTATGTGGTGCTCGAAGCCGGCCCGGACATCCAACAACGCGTTGCCAAGGAGGCAAAGGTGTTCGCCTTCGACACAGCCCGTAAACATCATTTGTCCGAGGCTCAAGCCAAAACGATTGCGATCAAGGTTGAGGCGGTACAAATGGAGCACCTTAAAGAGAAGCAGCAATCGAAGGGCAAGACTTTAGAATAAGGAGCATTCCCATGTTGAAATTTAGCAAAGAGAAAGCACGGCAGCGGCTTCAGGCGTTGGGCTATATCCCGGCCCTGCTGGACCTTGAATTGACCGCCATCGGCAAAATTCATCCCGACCTGCAAGCCGTTTTTGACGCGTGGCTGTCGGGCCAGGATTTGGAATTCGAGTTCAAAGGCGTCTCTCTTTCGAAGATCAAGGAAAAAGAAGGGTGCGACCAACTCAATGCGCTTTCCACCATGAGCATGTTTATCAACGATCCTTCCTCGATTGAGCTTTTCGAAAGCGTTTCTCCGGATCTTTTTCGCCGCCAGTGCGGGAGACACCGGAAGGGTGCGGCATGAGCGGGTATGTGAACCTTCTGCACCCTTCGATGTGGCGACAATTGTCCCTGGATCAACGCGTGGGCGCCTTGCAGGATATTGAAAATGACTATGCCGGCAAACAGGGCAGGGCGCCTTACCAAGTGGGGCCAGATCCAAACAAAGATCTTGGATCTTGCGGCGGTGCGGATCACGAGCAAAAGAGAATCTTCATCAACGCTGAGCATATCCGCAACGATTCCTGTTTATTTTTGACGGTCCACACGGTGCTGCATGAGGGGCGGCACGCCTACCAGCAAGCGGCCATAGATCGTGATGGACTTCATCATAAAAGAGAGGAGGTCGAACTGTGGCGTAAGAATCTTTCGGTATATATTCCGAGTACAGAAAAGAGCTTTATCCTTTACCGCAACCAGCCGCTTGAGCGGGACGCGGAGGCTTATGCTAATACGGAGATGGGAAAGCTTTACAACCAGCTCCAACAAAAATACGGCCCATCGGAAGCGTATCAAAACTATGCAGCCATCGTCGTCCGAGAATCGCGGTATGTGGAAAAAGCAGTCACCCAGAAATGGGGGCCGAATTATGCGGCCGAGATAGATAAGGCCATCGGTAAAGCCTATGAGTTGAAGCACGGCCTTACCGCAAGCAAGGCTTATCGCATTTCTGTTAAGTTTGAAGGAGCCGAGTGGACTTCGAAGACCGTATCTATGGACCCGGCAGCAAAAGGGCATCTACAACAGGATCTTACCACCGAAGCCCGAAATTTTATGTTCAGAGAAGCCAACCGCATGGGGATCTCCCCCGAAGGGATCAAGGGCGCTCAAACTAAAATAGATGCCATCCCTATAGAGCAGCAGCACACCAAGGACCGATCCTTAGAGAGGGGAAGGGAGGTGGGTTGAAAAAGAAGCCTTGCCGACAGCGGAGCCTTTTCCCCGAAACGAATGAACACCGGACGAGGCGGCGCTTCGCCCTAATCGCTGCATTTTTATGGATGCCCGAAAAAGATGGTTCTTGAGGATTTCTTATGCCACGAAAATTGATTGGGATCATGTCCCGCGTGGAGTGGATCAAAGAGCAATTGCTCACCGGCCACAAATGGAACGCCAGCACTATGGCCGAAGAGTTCTCTTGTTCGACGAAAACCATCCAGCACACGCTCCGGGCATTCAGGGAATTGTACCCTGATTGGATCTTTGCCTTCGACCCGCGCGAACGCACTTATTATTTGGATTCTACGCCGGATCATCGGGAGCCACAACGGCCAGCATACTTAGAGATGAGTCCATCTGAATTCTCTAAAATACGCGGGCGTATCAGTATAAGCCAGGATAATCTGGCGGCGTGCATCGATGTATCGCAGACTACTATCAGAGCCTACGAGACGGGAGCCTGTAAAATACCGTCCGCAGTCGTATTGCTTATGCGTGCTTGGGAACGAGCATGCAAATTCGGAATTTGGCGTGGTAGGCAACGGCGTGTCTATCGCTTTCCTTGATCCCTTGATGCGTCATCCGTCGCGGCCGGGTTGGTGACCCGGGCAGCGCCCGAACGACTCATTATTGAATCGAGATCTAGAAGAACTCTAAGCTTGTATACCGGGGTTGATGAGCGGCGGTGATGATCGGGTTTTGGGCAGAAGATCATGGAAAATCAAAAACCTTGGATCGGACAAGCGCTTTGTGGCCCGTAGATCAAAGAAAAGACCAACCCTGGCCTGAAAATCACATAGGAAACACGTCATTTTGGCTTTGACACCGGAGAAATCTTATTGTAGGGAATTGTTACCTTTTTTATCTTACCTCGGGAATCCCTGCTCCACCCTTGCCGGAGCGGGGATTTCCATTTTCCGGATTCCCTTTCGAAACCATTTGGCAATCCATTGCAGTGTAAGCTGAGGTGTTTGCACTAAAACTAAAGAGGGGGAGTCGCTTTAGTTACGGTTGAGGGCTCATTGATAGCATAGGGCCTTTATACTGCAAGGCCCACATGAATCGAGCTTCCCAATACGCAAAAAGTTTCTCGGAACCGTGTGACCGGATCTGTCACACCCCTATGCTATGCTCAGCGAAAACCATAAATAGGGTCACCGTCGATGAGCCAGCAAATTTACATAAAGAAAAAGGGTGCCCGCTTGAAAGCCGAGCAGCTCAACCTGTTCACAATCATGGTCAGCTTCGCCTATCTTGAAGCACCAGAGAGCCCGCGGCAGGCCTTTTACAAGATCTGGATCGAACAGACCGATGAGCAGATCAAATTGGTCAAGGAAAGCGGTGTGAAGGGTAGGGTGCTCGATCGCAGGATCTGGGTGTTTGATGATCTTGATATTGCGGTGAAGTTGTTCCGGCGGCGGATCGACCAAAAGGTGGACCCGAAGCGGAAATCGCCACGCAAATACAGATTGGTCTTAGAAGTATAAGAAACGGGCATGGAGCGATACTTGCTATCGGACAACGATTGATTTATCAGGAGGGTTCCCCGTGAAAACGACAAGCACTCGGATCGATAAAAATACTATCGAGAGCATTGACGGTTTGGCCGGCACATTAAATCGTTCAAAATCATGGATCGTTAAGCAGGCCATTGAGCGCTTTCTGGATCATTAGAAGCGGTTTGTCCATGAAGTTCAGGAGGGCCTGAAAGAGGTCAAGTCGCAACGCCTGCCCAGATAAAGGTCGGATTTAAGCAATTGGGCGTATATGCTCGTTAGATCGACGCTTCGCCGTTGAGGTTGTTGCCGCGGATAAAAGATCAGCGGCGGGCATGCCCAATAGGCTTTTCACTTGGCGGACTGGCCTATCAGGATCAGAATAGCATTTTAATGATGTGCACTTCGGTGAAGTCCACCGACAACAAACTATCGATGCACCCAGCGATTTTAGGAAGGATCACCGCGATGAAGAAGAAAGGTACCGAGGGGGCCGCCCTAGCCCAAGAGCTCTATGCCAAGGCCTTTACGGGTCTCAGGGACCCGCGCAGCGACGAATACAAGGCCGGTGTCCGAGCCGCCCTTCTGTATCGACTCGATGGACGCCAGATCAAATGCCCTTATCTGGTGGGCACGGCCCAGGCCGATGCTTTTTATTCTGGACTCGATGAGGGCCATCGGATTTTTCGCGAGTACGAGGCGGCAAAAAATGGCATTCAGAAATAACGTCAGTGGGATGCATATTAGGGTGAACAGGTCCTGCCTAAAAATGGCGGCTTAAATGCAACAGCCGTGATTCACGCACTTTGGACCGCAGCCGTTTGAAAACATTTTTCTTAATAACTGTCCTTATCAACCGCGGTATCGATCCATTGCCCGTGCCTGCAGACCTGGCAATATCCTTCGCAGCAAACTTCAGAGCCGTCGGGATATACGGTATCCCCCAAACGACATCTTTCCTTTTCGTCGCGTTCCATGATTTACTCCTTTCATCTTAAATGATCTTACCCTTAACTCTAAACACGACACAAAGTAATTTCAATCGCGAGGAAATCGGCGTAGATCAGTTGATAGAATGATGCAAAAGCAAATTGAAATTCGGCCTTTGTGGGCGGCAAGATGCCGGCCGGTATCCCTGCTGCGGAGCTTTAGCGTATTATTTTGGATGCCAGAATCGCCAAAGCGAGGAAAGATTTTACGAACAAGCTAAGGGGCAATTAGGAGCAAAAAGGTGGATAATAAAAAAATGGGGCAGCTTGAAAAGGCCATGGTGCGGGAAAAATTAAAACCCAAATCCAAGGATGCCTACAGGGCATGGGCATCCCGGTTCTTAAGCTTCAGCAAGGCGGCAAAGCCGGACGAGCAAAGCGCAATAAGCTACATAAAGCACCTTGAGAGCTTGGGGAGCTATGCCTTTTCAAGCCTGCGGCAGGCCGAGCAGGCGTTGCGTTTCTATTTAAAACATGTGGAGCGAAAACAGATTTCGTTTGGAAGGCAAGCCCCCAAAGAGCTCAAGGCGCCGATGATTATTGAAGGGATATCGCCAGCTGAATTTAAGAAAATGATGCTCTTTTTGGATCATCCGGTAAAACTTATGAGCCAGTTGATTTACGGCAGCGGGCTAACCCCCGAGCAGGTCTTAAATCTGCGAGTCGGTGATATCTTGCTGGAAAAAGGTCAGATCAACCTTAAAGATCATGTCACTGTTTTGCCAAAATCGATCCATGGGCAAGTCGTGGAACGAATCGATTACGCGACTGCTATCTTTGAGCAAGACAAAGCCGGCGGTATATGGCCCCAGACAGAATCTGAGGCCAAAAGGATCACCGTCAAACAGGCCTTTTTATTTCCTTCGCTGCGGCCGCAATTTAATCACAAAAACAAAACCAGGCGGCCAGTGGATTTGGCAACTCTGCAAAGGCCCTTGAAAATGGTTTCTACAAAGGTCCTTGGTCGGACGATTACACCGCGAATGTTGCGTTACGCTTTTGCTTTTGCGCTGTTTGATCAGCAATACGATAAAGCGATAATTCAGCAGGTAATGGGATATAATTCAGGCGATTCGATTTCAAGGATACAGCAAAACTGGCAGAGGGCAAAGAGAAAGACATATCTACCGATAAGCCCCTTGGATAAAGATTGGTAGTCGCGGCTATACGCTCTGAATCATGTCAATAAATTCGGGGAGCATCAAAATATTCACTTGCCGCTCTTTGGGCATATTGACAACCGCCTGTGAATAGCATCCGGTGCAGATGTGAACCATGGTGTCGGTTTGAACGTGATCGAGCATATGCTCCAGGCCAACAGGTGTAAAACAACAGGAAGGCGCGCTGATCCTGTTTACGGAAAGCCCTTTGATCTTGTCGAAGACCTGATTCGTTGA
>ENA-OSEO01001720-OSEO01001720.1-sediment-metagenome-genome-assembly--contig:-NODE-1720-length-37025-cov-5.782830_pt1 | contig 37025 bp, 36 predicted proteins | sample MGYA00237883_ERZ534232 | MGnify/ENA metagenome assembly ERZ534232 | reverse complement strand
ACGGATGGGTTGCCCTTCGATACCTCAGGGCAAACGGCTGCAGAGCGACACGATCACGCTAATCCGCGATGAGCCGAAAATTGAAAGCAGGGAGTGAAAAATCACCATGTCAAAAGGTTGAAACCTTAACCCGATGATGCTTGACCTTTGATGCCAATTCTTGACTCACTGCATGACCGATGACAAGGATCACTGAAAAAGCTCTGAATATCTCCCGGACCTGTGAGGATCTGCCGTTGTGAATGGAGCAATCTGTGCTTCGTCACGGAATCGAGTGGGGGTGTGGTGCCTTCCCGCATCGGCAATGTCCTCTCAATCTATTATGAGCAAAGATCCTTGACAAGTCTTTTTCTGACGGCTCTTCCACATTGTTTTTTTGCATTTATGCTCACGACTATTCTGGATTCCCGCTAAAAGAATGCGGGAATGAAGAGCGGGGGGATCGAGCCGCAAATGAAACATGTCAGCCTCAACGATACAACCTTTGCGAACCTTGGCGTTCTTTGCGCCTTTGCGGTTCATAAAAGGCTGTATGGTGAACGGTTACCATCGGGTAGACGGCGGCAATTCAGTGCGGCGACCTGCATGCGCCCTTCGCATTCTTCGATGAGGCTCATCGCCGCAAAATCCTGAGCTATGCAAAACAGGCGATTGAGGGGGATTCCCAACAGATGGCAGAGGATGACCCGGTTGACTCCCGCATGCCCTGCTATCAGCAGGGAGCGATCGGAGCTCGACAGGATTCTTTGAAATGAAGGGATAGCGCGATCTCTCAAGTCCCCGAAGCTTTCACCGCCCGGTGGGCGAAAGTTCTCAAAATCTTCGCCGCGTCGCCGCCACTGGGCGGCGTAGCGAGTCAGAACTTCCTCTTTTGTCAGACCGTCCCAGGCACCGAGGTCGATTTCCCTTAGCTGAGGCCATACTTCCACGGCAACATTCAAGCTTTTGGCAATGATTTCGGCCGTGTCTATGGAGCGAATCAAATCGCTGCAATGAAGCGCCGCGATCCGACAGCGGGTCAACCGCAGAGCCCACCTTCGAGCCTGCTCGATGCCCCGCTCGCTCAAAGCCACGTTCTGCTGCCCTAGCATGCGTCGATCGCCGTGCCGGACCGTCTCCCCGTGCCGCAATAGAAATATGGTTCGTGCCGCCATGCCCGGCTTCCTCAGCGCTCGTTCAAAACGCTTTCAAGAGTTCTGCCCACGATCCCCTCTATTTTATGCTGGATTGAACGCGCTTTTTGCAGACGCCGCTCGATTTTCTCGCGAGCATCCGGATTGGAGCCAAAGCGGCCCATTTTTGCGCTAAACCGCTCATCGAGTGCGACGCAACGATCCCCCTGCACAAGCTTATCCGCCAGGTAGACGATTGACTCCGGGCTGACATATCCCGACACGCCTTCCAAATCCATATGCACCGCAACAATCTCCGCCACCCGAGGATAATCCATAGCACGCAGCATCTCGGCTCCGACCGTCGCGTGATCGGCTCGCCCGCGCGCGATGTCATGCAGGAGGGCCGCCGCCTCGACGAGCTCGCGCTGCACATGCACACCCTTTTCTTCCAAAGCCGCAATCAGCTTGACAGCCACCCGGCTGACCTGCCTGCAGTGGGCCGGGACCTCTTCCCGATCGCCGAACGTTTTTCGCAGCAGCGCCGCGCACTCTCTTTCCGTCGGCACATCCAGATGCCGGCAGCGTTCCTGCAAGATTTCGTAATCGTCTGCAGTATCCAGATCCATCAGTATGCATTCATCAGCCACCTCCACATCGAGACTGTCGAGCTCATGCCGCTCGAGCAATGCCCTGAGCCCCCCTTCCCCGCTCCAGCGCTCGAGCTCGGAGGCAAGGTGAAAGGCAATCAATGGCGGGTGGCCGCGCTGTCCCTCAAAGGTGGGGTGGACGACCGACTGCCCGCTCGTTCGAAAGGCGCTTATCAACTCCAGGATGGTCTGGCGGCGAACCAGAGGAATGTCCACCGGATGCACGAAAAAACCGTCGCGGTTACATGGCAAGCTGGTGACGCCGCAGACGACCGATGAAAACATCCCCTTCCGGTAGGATTCATTGACGACACAGTTGACGCCTGTTGCTTTCAAAAGCATCACCAGCTCAGGCGCCCGGTGGCCGATCACCACCCGCACATCATCAATTCCGGCACTCTTGAAGAGAGTTGCGGTCCGCTCCATCACAGTCGTTTGCCCGAGCCGGAGCAGTGGCTTGAATGCCTTCATGCGCTTCGATTCGCCGGCCGCAAGAATGATGGCGCTGATTTTTTCCCGGCTCATTTACCGGACCCTTGCCGGCGCTGCAGGGCGGCTCGCACTTCAATCAACTCCCCCACAATGCTGACAGCGATTTCCTCGGGAGTCTCCGCTCCGATGGAAAGCCCGATGGGAGAATGCACACGATCCAGGTCCAGCTGCTCAAACCCTTCACTACGAAGCGCATCATAGATGCCGTCACGTTTTCTTCTGCTGCCGATCATCCCGATGTAGCACGCGTCCGTCCGGAGGGCATGTGCCAAAACCGTTTTATCGTGGCTGTGACCGCGCGTTACGATCACCAAATAGCTTTGCCGGTCTATCGTAATTCCAGCCATGGGCTCTTCAAAGGACGACAGCACATGAATTTCATCGGCCGCTGGAAATCGACCCGCATTGGCAAACTCGGCTCTATCATCCAGCACCACCGTCCGGAACCCTACATTCGAAGCGAGTGAAGCCGTCTGTTGCGAGACGTGCCCGGCCCCGAAAAGGTAGAGCGATGCGGGCGCAGGATAGGGCTCGATCATAAAACGCGCTCCGCCAAATTCCACCAGGCGTGTCTGCGATCCATCGGCAAAATCATGCATCAGGCTTTGCAGCCGCTCTGCATCGAGGGAGCAGGTGCCGAACATTTCGCCACTCTCCTGAAGCACGCAGCGTCGGCGCTTCCCGACTTGCCCGCCGGTTGGCGGAAGCTCGCCGATCGTGAAGCAGTTGCGACCCGTCCTCATCACTTCCTGAATCTTACTAAAAATGCCAATGGTTTCCCGGTCGGCTACCAGGTGCTCGAGCATTACGTCCAGTACGCCCCCGCAAATCATGTCCACACCTTGAGCCGTCGCTCGGGATCTGAGATCAAAGCTCAAAAGCTTTATACCGCCAGAATAAAACAGATCCTTAGCCGATCGTATCACTTCCGCTTCGACTGTGCCACCGCCGATGGTGCCGGCAAAAGATCCGTCCGCGTGGATCAGCATGCGGGCTCCGGCTGTACGCGGGGTCGACCCTTTGTTTGCAGCGATGGTCGCCACCACGACACTGCCTCGCGCTTTAAGAGACTCCAGCAGAGTCGAGAAAAAGTTCTTTGTCGAAGCCATTCTGTTCACGTCCATCGTTGAGAGTCCTTTTTGGCGCCAAACGCGGCCGCAAAAGTTTTTCCGTACAAGTGATCTTTCTTATCACTTCATCATCTCGCCTTGTTTCCATTGCTTTTGATGTCTATCTTACCTTTCCAGATGCGAACCACGATGCTAAAGGAGCCGAATATGAACGACAGCCCCAATAAAGATAATGCCGAAAAAGTGACAGGCGCACTACCGGCAAGGATTGAAATCAGCCTCAAAATAAATGGTGTTATGAAGCGGATGGAGGTCGAGCCATGGACGACCCTGCTCGATTTGCTGCGCGACCGCCTCGACCTGACCGGGACCAAGAAAGGGTGCGATCACGGCCAGTGTGGTGCCTGCACGGTCCTGGTGAATGGAAAACGCATCAACTCGTGCCTGACTTTGGCAGTCATGCAGGACGGGGCCGAAGTCACGACGATCGAGGGGCTTGCCGAGGGTGAGGTGCTCCACCCCATGCAGGAAGCATTCATCGAGCACGACGCCTTCCAGTGCGGATACTGCACACCGGGCCAGATCTGTTCGGCGGTTGGATTAATTGCCGAGGGCCGGGCCGAAACGCTCGACGACGTGCGGGAATTGATGAGTGGCAACATCTGCCGCTGCGGCGCATTCCCGAACATTGTTGCGGCAATCCGCCATGTGACGGCGTCAAACGAGGGAGGAGGAAAACGATGAACAGCTTTTCCTATACCCGAGTCGATACCGTGGCCTCGGCTGTGCGAGAAATAGCAGCGGACAGCGCGGCCAGGCTCATCGCCGGCGGCACCAACCTGATCGATTTGATGAAGGAAAACGTAGAGCGGCCAAGTCGGCTGATCGACATCGCGCGCCTTGCCCTGAAGGAGCTCCAGCCCGGCGCGGATGGAGGGCTGCGGCTAGGCGCTCTCGTGACGAACACTGAGGTCGCCTACAATGATGAAGTCGAAAACCGCTATCCGCTGCTTTCGACGGCTATCCTGTCCGGCGCCTCGCCACAGCTCCGCAACATGGCCACTGTCGGAGGCAACCTCCTGCAGCGGACGCGCTGCTGTTACTTTTACGACCTGGCGACGCCCTGCAATAAGCGCGAACCCGGCGCGGGCTGTTCCGCCATGGCGGGATTCAACCGCGCCCACGCGATTCTCGGAACAAGCGCGCATTGTATCGCGACTCACCCATCTGATATGTGCGTTGCCCTGGCGGCCTTGGGCGCGGTTGTTTCCGTCAGCGGACCAGGCGGCGAACGGAGCATTCCCTTTGCCGAGCTTCATCGCTTGCCCGGCGATGCGCCGCACATCGAGACCACTCTTCGGGCTGATGAAATCATTACGGGCATCGATTTGCCCCGGAAAGGTTTCCGCGCGCACCACTCCTATATCAAGGTCCGCGACCGGGCGTCGTATGCTTTTGCACTTGTTTCGGTCGCCGCCGCTCTGGAGATGGATGGTGACATCGTCAAGGAAGCGCGCGTGGCTCTGGGCGGTGTGGCGCCCAAGCCGTGGCGCGATCCGATGGCGGAGGCTTTGCTGAAAGGTCGGAGCGCGACGCGCGACAATTTCCACCGGGCTGCCGAAGCGATGCTGCGCGATGCGAAAGGTTTCGGTCACAACAATTTCAAAATAGAGTTGGCGAAAAACACCATTGTCCGAGCCCTTAGTCAGGCAGTTGCCGGGGAGGCGCACTCATGACGACCGCATATATCGAAAAACCGATCAGCCGGGTCGATGGACGCGCCAAAGTGACCGGTAAAGCCAAATACGCAGCCGAGTATAACGTCCCGAACCTTGCCTATGGCTACATTGTTTGCAGCGTGATCGCCAAGGGGAAGATCGTTGCCATAAACGCGGCCGGGGCGCTCAAATTGCCGGGCGTGCTGCACGTCTTCACGCACGAAAACAGTCCGCGTGCCGGGCGCTCCGACGAGGATTACCGCGACGAGGTCGCACCACCCGGTTCCCCTTTTCGCCCGCTATACGACGACGAGATCAAGTTCAGCGACCAACCCGTTGCGCTGGTCGTCGCCGAAAGCTTTGAGCTCGCTCGCTATGCCGCATCGCTGATCCGGGTTGAATACGACCGCCGGGAAAACGCCACGGATCTTTATAAGCATCTTAAAGACGCTTGCGTACCCGAGCCGAGGGAAGGCATTCCCCCGCCCGGCGAGCCGCGCGGCAATGCAGAGAAAGCTCTGGCCGGGGCCGCCTTCCGGATGGATGCGCAGTATCGCGGGCCGACGGAGCACCACAATCCGATGGAATTATTCGCAGCCACGGCGGTCCCGGACGAAAACGGCCGACTGACCGTTTATGACAAGACGCAGGGGGTGCAGAACGTGCAGAGCTACCTCTGCGGCGTGTTCGGCACCTCCAAAGAGGACCTGCGCGTCGTCTCCTCTTTCATGGGCGGAGGCTTTGGCTTGGGGCTGCGCCCGCAGTACCAGGTATTCCTGGCCGTACTGGCCGCACGCGTGCTCAAGCGACCCGTCCGGGTATCGATGACGCGCCAGCAGATGTTCGGTTTAGCGCACCGCCCGGCCACCTGGCAGCGCGTCGCGTTGGGAGCCGCAGCCGACGGCAAGCTCGAAGCGATCATCCACGAGGCGATTGCGGAGACCTCGCGGTTCGAGGATTACAGCGAGCCCGTCGTGCAATGGTCGGGGATGCTCTACGGATGTGAAAACATCAGTCTTAACCACAGGGTCGTGAGACTCGACGTGAACACGCCGGGGGACATGCGCGCGCCGGGTGCCGTGTGGGGCTTGTACGCCCTCGAATCTGCCATGGACGAGCTCGCCGCCCAAGTCGGCATCGACCCGATCGAGCTGAGACTGAAAAACTATGCCGAGATGGACGCGAACGACAAAAAGCCGTTTTCGAGCAAAGAGCTCCGTGCCTGTTACCGACTCGGGGCGGAGAAGTTCGGTTGGTCCGGGCGCGATCCGCGGCCGCGCTCGATGCGGGAGGGCAGCACGCTGATTGGCTGGGGCATGGCGGGCGGAGTCTGGGATGCATTCCATGTGACAGCTGACGCTGAAGCCGTGCTTTCAGCCGACGGCAAGCTCATCGTCAGAAGCGCAATGTCGGATATCGGCACCGGCACGTACACGATCATGACCCAAATCGCGGCTGAGACACTCGGGCTGCCAATAGAGCAAGTGACTATGCAGCTGGCCGATTCATCCTTTCCACACTCGCCCGTGGAGGGAGGGTCCTGGACCGCGGCGACTGTCGGGTCTGCTGTCAAGGCCGTTTGCGAAAAGATACGGGAAGAGCTGTTCGAATTGGTCCGGCAGATGGACAAATCGCCGCTTGCCGACGCCAAACTCGAAGATGTCACGTTTGCCGACGGATTCATCCGCTCGATGCGGGAGCCGTCCCGGGCCGTTTCCTTCATTGACGCCATGCGCCCGGCAGGGCTGGCTGCTATCGAAGCAGAAGTCACCACCGGTCCCTCGCCGATAGCGAAGGAGTACTCCCGGTTCACGCATTCGGCGATATTTGCCGAGGTGAAGATCGATCCGGATTTCCGCTCGATTCGCCTCTCGAGGATCGTCAGTGCCGTCGCAGCCGGGCGCATTCTGAACCCGAAAACGGCACGGAGTCAAGTCCTCGGAGCAATCGTCATGGGGATCGGTACGGCGCTGGAAGAAGAGAGCGTAATCGACCCTAGATTCGGGCGGTTCATGACCCGCAACCTGGCGGACTACCACGTCCCGGTCAATGCCGATGTGCACGATATCGAGGTAATCTTCGTCCCGGAGCACGACGAAATCGTCAATCCGCTGGGCGTAAAGGGCATTGGCGAAATCGGCATCGTCGGCGTGGCGGCTGCTATCGCTAATGCCACCTACCATGCCACCGGAAAGCGAATCCGCGACCTGCCCATTACACTTGACAAGCTGCTGTGACATCGAGGTTTGGCTCAGACTGAGCACGGCAGCGGAGACAGACGATTTTCAAGAGGATTCAATTCCGCGGATGGGTATTCTTCGGTGAGGATTCTCGGTGGGTTCATCATAGCGGAGGAACCGGAGACATCCCGTGGCTGCCGGATGCGAGCGATGAAGAAACGGGCGAGGTCTCAGCGCTCCTTATGCCCGTCACTTACAAAGGCGTCGGTGACGAAGGGCTTATCACCCTTACGGCGACGGTCTTGTTCGGGAACGCGCTTTTCCGCACCGACATCAAGCTGGCCCCCGTGAAACGGATGTGGTTAATCCCGCATCGGGGGAATCGGAGCATCTCGCGGCCGGCGAGGCGCGGCTGGTGAACGAGGAGCTGCTGATCGAGGGCCTCGGGGTGGTTTAAACCGCATCAATTATTACTTTCCGAATCCCCTCCACACCAATATTCGTGAACTGGCCCACTACTTCACCCTGATTCATGCATCCGAAGCCATCGACTCCCGATTCACCAACCTCGCCCTCACTCACGCGGTGAAGCGGGTCCGCCAGGATGGGTCTGTTGCTCGATTCTATCTCTACAGATACGGAAACGCCGCCTCAGTGCGGATCGAAGTGCCGGAAATAGAGCTTTTCGATGAATTGAAAAAACCTGAGCCCCCCATGCCGTCACGACGAAGGTTCGTATTACGGGATTAAGCAGTCAAGAATGGAAAATCGGACCATGGGGACCGCCGCGACGTCAAGAGAGAGCCATGGATGAACATCGAATCCTCGGATTACACCAACCGTACTCGGCGATTGAAGACGTTCTCGTGAGATGTTATACTTTTCGCAAAAATAAGTATAACATTCGTGAAGGATGGAGCATCAGCATGGGCGGATCAACGAATCAAAGACAGGCCAAAGTCTCAAGCAAGGGCTGGGTTGTGATCCCGGCGTCCCTGCGGCGAAGGTACGGGCTCAAGCCGGGAACAATGGTGGAATTTGCCGAAGAGGAAGGTCGGATCGTCATCTCCGCGAAACGATCGAGCCGCATCGAAGAGCTCTTTGGTAAACTCGCCGGTCAAACATCTCTCACCGCGGCATTGCTGGAAGAAAGAGCGCAGGAGCTGGAGCGTGAAGAAGCCCGTCTACGTGCTGGATAGCTACGCGCTCCTGGCATTTTTTCAGGCTGAGCCGGGCGGTGTAAAGGTAAAGGACTTGTTGAAGGAGGCCGAGATGGGGGATGCCGTGTTGTTTCTGAGCCCGCTCAATCTTGGCGAAATTTACTACACGGTAGCCCGAAAGCTGGGCATGCAGATCGCCGAACGGATAATCGAAGATATCCGGCGGTTACCCATTTCAGTGGTGGACGCGACCTGGGAACGAATTCTCGACGCGGCCAGGATCAAGGCGAAGTACCCTCTCTCCTACGCCGATGCTTTCGCGGCGGCTCTCGCGCACGAGATTAACGCAACCATGGTCACCGGAGACCCGGAATTTCGGAGGGTCGAATTCCCGAGCCCAGTTCTGTGGCTGTAAACACCGTATCAAAGGCGCCCTTTCTGTCTGCGATTTTTCTGATGAGACCATGAACATGGAGTCGTTTGATCGTACGGGAGATCTGGGCACTGGGTCTTCTTTCAAGCTTGTATCTGAGGTGCTTGTTCTGAAAGCCACTGATGGTGAGCTCCCCGCTTGCTATGGATGTTCATGACCTGCGCCAGCGCTTGCTCGGCAAATGGCAGGCCGGTTTCGAGAGCGACCAGCGCACGGGCCTGCAGGAGCGCGGCGAGCCAGTTGAATATGACCATGCGTCTCTTGCGACCCGTCCCTTCCGGCGGCAGGTCCCGTAATAACTGAATCAGTTCGAATATTGTCCGATGGACCGAGCGCTTGTTCGCCAGGGCCCACCAGAAGCCAAAGGCCAGGCCCGCTTTTCTTACCTTGACCGAACTGCCGCATTGCGGCCCGGCGAAAAATGAATCTATCACGTTCCCTGGCAAATGGTCGAGCATCTTCAGATCTGCCGCAGCCTCATTTTTGACTCACACGTGCCGTCGGGTGGGTGAAGCGATAGCGTAACCCACCGCCAACGAAGCTATTGGTGGGTTGCGGCGCAAAAGTCGCGCCTCCATCCACCCTACGGGAAAAGATCAACATTCAAAATGAGAATTGCTGGATCTGCCGGTTTTTGCATGGAGGGCAATCAAAGCGTCGAGGTGGCCCAATACGTCTTTATGGTCCTCTCCCTTTTCGCGTCGACTGTGTTCGGGGCCGCGGCCCAATACCTGTTCAGTCACGCGGGCGGATGAGGATCGGGTTGAACCTGAGAGGTTGCCCGCAATGAGGACAGGCCGAGAGGAGTCGAGGATCGGTGAAGGCGCTGTCGAAAAAAAAGGACTCAGGTGCAAACGCCTGAGTCCTTGATTTTTCCTGGTAGTCCCAACGGGGTTCGAACCCGTGTCTTCGGCGTGAGAGGCCGATATCCTAGACCACTAGACGATGGGACCATCATGTTCTGGCTGGGGGACTAGGATTCGAACCTAGGTAGACAGATCCAGAGTCTGCCGTCCTGCCGCTAGACGATCCCCCAAGCGAATTCGCTAAAAATAATAAAAGTGACCTCATAAGTCAAGAGATTAGGCCGGCGCTTCCGCTTGTCTTTTTTCCCTGCCGTATTCTATAATGTTAATTGAGTTGACAACAGCACATTCGGACGGCCTCAGCCATACTCAGATGACGATGTTGCCAAAATGTCCGCACAGCAGTGTGATGAGCTACCGTGCAGAATTCCAGACCATCCGGCTGCCACCCGCAAATTTCTTATTTGGTCTCCTGCACGATGGAGATAGTCGAGGAAAAATCGGTAGGGGGGCCGTTACACTTGTGAGGGGTCCCGTGAATCTTGAAAATGCGGCCGAAAAGGCAGCTTATACAATTTCTCCTGCGGTGGGCGAACCCTATCTTTGCGATCCCGAACACTATCGGGCAAGAATGGTTCTGCACGTGGACGAAAATAAGGACGAAAACGCGATTTTTTTCCGAGCTCTCCGCTTTGCTCATGAACTGCACGCCGGTCAAAAGAGAAGGTCAGGCGCCCCATACGTCAGCCATCCCTTTGCCGTCGCTGAGATTCTCGCACGCGAATTGAAGCTGAAGGACCCGTTCATTTTAACCGCTGCGCTTCTCCATGATGTTGTCGAGGATGTGCCTTCAATTCAATTGGAAGACATCAGAGAGCGCTTCGGCGATGTGGTTGCGGAACTGGTCGATGGATGCACGAAGCTAACGCGCCAGTACCTGGACAAGGCGATTTTGAAGGACTTGACCCACAGTAAAATCTTCTTGACCGCCAGCCGGCGTCTGGGGGTGTTGATCATCAAGCTGGCAGACCGGCTGCATAACCTGCGCACTTTACACTACCTGCCCAAACCGAAGCGACAACGCATCGCCCAGGAGACTATCGAAGTATATGCTCCCATCGCCGCAAAATTGAATATATTCCCTTTAAAACGTGAGCTTTATCACCTGGCACTGGCCTATCTTTACCCTAAGAAAAGTAAAAAGATCCTGCAATTCATCCGAACGTTTCGCAGCTCACCGGAAGTCGCGGAATTTGAAAGTGTACTGCAAAGGGTATTCAACGATGCCCCTTTTACCGTAACGATCCGTCCCCGTGCCAAGGGTCTTGGATCCTATTACGACCCGCTTAAAAAGACCTTGGACATCATAAATAGTGAAAACCACATGGATTTCGCCGTCATTCTGGATTCCGAGGATACAGTCGCGTGTTATTCCGCTCTCGGCCTGGTGAATTTGACATTCCCACCGATTCCCAGGACTTTAAGAGACTTCATTTCAAATCCTAAAACGAACGGTTATAGCAGCCTGCACGTGCGTGTTCATGTTGGTGGGCAAAACTATTTGATCAAGATCAGAACCCCGAAAATGGACGAATACGCTTCCTACGGGATACTCAGCAAATGGGATGCCGACAAACCCTTAAGCGATGAACACTGGCAGGAGATAAGCGAGCTGCTGCGCAGCATCGGCGAATACGCGGGCGCAGGCCCTCAGCGCAAGGCTCTCATACGCCTGTCCGAATCTGAGGAAATTTTCGTCTATAGCCCCAAAGGAGACATCTTCTACCTGCCCAAAGGCAGTGTGGTTCTCGACTTCGCCTATAAGATTCACTCTGATTTGGGCGATCATTGCGCGGGAGCCACTGTCAACAGTGAGTGGGCGCCTCCCACTCTCCAGCTAAATGACGCCGATATCGTCAAAATTATAACCTCACCGGAGCTCTATGATGTCGACCCGGAACTGGAGGGACTGTGCAAAACCCCCAAAGCTCGCACAGCCATCAACAGGCATCTACAGCAAAAAAGACTGCTTTATGCTCAGAATATCGGCCAGCAGATTTTATTACAGGAAGTGAAGCGGCACGGTTTTCCCCCCGAAATTCTCGAGGACGAGAATACCCGCCTGATACTTGAATTCCACAATATAAAGAATCTCTCCGAGCTATTCGTCCGGGTGGGGCAGGACTTGCTCTCTCCCCATGTTGTTCTATATTACTTCACCAGCCCCCTACCCAAAGAGAAGGAGCAGAATCAGAGCGCCGGCAAATTACCATCCGTCCACGACCGGAATGTCCTGACGGTTGCCGGCCTGGATAAGGGCATTCATAAGTTTGCCCGCTGCTGCAATCCATTTCCGGGCCAACAGGACGTACTGGCGGTTCTGAGCGAGCGCGGCATCACTTTTCATCACAAAAGTTGCTCGGACTTGCTCGATCGCCACAACCTCCAACCCCAAAGGCTCCTCGATGTAAAATGGGACCGGGAAAGCCTCTGGCGGCATCCGCTGATGTTTCACTTGCGGGTTATGCAGGAAAGCCTGCAGTCTTTAATCCAATCATTGGCAGACTGCAATTCGACTGCCAGCATTCAAAATCTCACCAACGAAACGGACAAACACGGTCAACCTCTGGTATTGCTCACCGTTAAGCTGCAAAGCTTCGCTGAAGCACATGATTTTTTCCGCTGTCTGCCGGCTGATAGAATCACGATTGATGGCTATGCACGCGAAGAAGGACCCAAGTTTACCTGGTAGTCGAAGCCGGCACTTTGATCAAAGCTCAAGGAAGGATCAATGGATGGGTTGTTTTTCGTGAATTTCATTAAAGACTTTTTTGGCCAGCGCCTGCAGCTTATCCTTTTTGATTCCTGCAATTTCAGTGAGCAGAAACTGAATCCAGATCCCGCAGAAAAAGCTCAACATACCCTCATCGGTGGCAAATACCTCTTTTTTCAGGTCTTCATCCTGAAAAGCCTGCACAGCCAAGTCAAGAATGCCGGTTCGCAGCTCTCCCTCGCCAAAATCTCTCAAAGCCCTGCGATACAACCGGTCCATTTCATGCGCCCGCGAAACAACCTCGAGTGCCTTGTCACAACCTTCAATAAAATTCAGCATCTTCCCCAACTGGTCAACCTCCGTTCTACCTCGACTATGTAGCTTGATTTTTTACTCAATTTGTTTATGTTATTTCCATAACAGATTTTTCATGATATTGGAAGTCGCGCAAAGGCAGAGAACAGGGAGTGCGAGTACGGGACCCGCTGGAGTTACGGCGGGTCCTAAATTTATATGGAAACAATCTTCCGGCTGTAGCAAGGCCAGGTCGGCATGCTCATTTTTGCAGGCGATTCTTTCAGTCGAAGATACCCTATCCCGACGGCTTGTTGGAAGTCAATGATAGTTGTGTGCATCTCGGCCGCGCCTTAGATGCATTCTTCGATGGTAAATGATCGTTTGCACGTTCTTGAAAGGAGTCTACATGAAATCTCACAATCTTGCATCAAAACCAACCACACCGAATAGGATCATCGTTTTCGCCTGCACTTTGGTGTTGCTCTTTGCGGCGCAACCGGTGTGGATTGCTTCTGCCGCCTTCGGGCAACAGGGGCCGCCATCCTTTGCGGAATTGGCGGAGCAGGTCCAGCACGCCGTTGTAAACATCTCCACCACTCAAGTTCTTAAGGAAAGTCCGATGAATCCGTTTATGAACCCCAACTCTCCTTTCAAAGAATTCTTCGGCGACGAATTTTTCAAGCGCTTCTTTGGCGACATTCCTCAGGGACAAATGAAGACTCACGCCCTTGGCTCAGGGGTTGTGATCGATGACAACGGTCTGATTCTGACCAACAATCATGTTGTGGAAAAAGCCGATGAGATCAAAATCAAATTGGAAAACGACAAGGAATACGATGCCAAGGTAGTAGGGCGAGATCCGAAAACCGATCTTGCACTCATCAGGGTTGAGGATGCACGCGATTTTCCCAAACCGGCCCGACTCGGCAATTCCGATAATATTAAGGTGGGAGATTGGGTCATCGCAGTAGGAAATCCTTTCGGGTTAGGTCATACCGTGACTGCGGGTATTATCAGTGCAAAAGGACGAGTCATCGGCGCCGGCCCCTACGATGATTTTCTTCAAACCGATGCCGCCATCAATCCGGGCAACAGCGGCGGCCCCCTATACGACATGAACGGGGAAATAGTGGGAATCAATACGGCCATTGTTGCACAGGGGCAAGGAATCGGTTTCGCCATACCGATTAATGTCGCCAAAGATCTGATGCCGCAGCTGAAAGCCGGCAAGGTCATCCGCGGCTGGCTCGGCATAATGATTCAGGATATCACTCCGGAGCTGGCCAAATCCTTTGATCTCAAAGAAACCAAAGGCGCGCTGGTGGCAGACGTAATGGCAGAATCTCCAGCTGAAAAAGCGGGCTTGAAACAGGGTGACATCATTATCGGCATAAACGGAAAAGATGTGGCAGACTCGCACACGTTGTCACGTCAAGTGGCCTCAACCGCGCCAAATGCCAAGTTGACCTTGAAGCTCATTCGGGACGGAAAGACAAGCGATCTCGACGTCACCATTGGCACCATGCCGGAAGAAGGAGCAGAAGCCGCTCCGACCAAAAAAGAGTCTGCCTGGGGACTGACCGTTCAGAATCTCACACCGGAACTTGCCAAGCGCTTCGGATGGGAAGCTGATGAGCGCGGAGTGATTATTTCCGACATCGATCCCACCAGTAATGCTGCAGAGGCGAGACTGCGACCCGGCGATCTGATCAAGGAAGTGAATCGGCAGAAGATTCAGAATCTTAGAGATTATAATCAGGCGCTTGAAAAAGCCACGAAAAACGAAAGCCTGTTGCTGCTGGTCAAACGGGGAGAAAATACTTTTTACGTTGCTCTCAAGCCGGCCAAGAAATAATTGAGTCGCCTCGCACGAGTCAGGCTACCGGCGAGCCTGTCGGCATCAGCGCAAAAGTTGATTCAATTGACGGAGAGATGTTATAGGGAAAAGATGAAAGCCTTTGAGAATAATTTCACCGTTGACGTATCTCCCGCAACCGTTGAGCGCGAGAAGACCAGGGCAAGAGAGTTACGAAAAACTCAGTGGTGGCGAAAGCAGATTGCCAAAGCAGTTTGCCATTATTGCCGACAACCAACTCCTGTCGAACAACTGACGATGGACCATGTGGTTCCCATCATCAGAGGTGGACGATCCACCCGAGGCAATCTGGTGCCGGCCTGCAAGACCTGCAACAGCAAGAAGAAATACCTTCTCCCCCTGGAATGGGAGGAGTATTTGGAGTACGAAGGTGCGAATCATGAAAGAGTGTAAACAGTGTGAGTTGGCCCTCTATTGTTTTTCAGAACCTGGTACGTGGGTGTTTAGAACGAAAAAGGAAATGGACGAGAAGCGAGCTTCAATTTTCAACTGCCCCGTATACAGACAGATGCGGGAAAACGATTCCGAAGCTGCTCAGGAATACTCCCAAGCGAGCGATGTGCGCTCTTAATAAGACCGGGGGAGTGGCTCTTGCAGCCACGACCCCGGTTATTTGCCCACCTGTCGGGCTTAAAGAGAAAAGCAAGGCCAGTCGCGGCAACAGGCAGCGACGACTTTCCCTGCCTGGATCAAGTAAACATGTTAATTTTGCAGTTTTTCGCATGCCTCAGATAGTCTTCTGCCGTCTGAATTTCGACCCCATCGATGAAATCTTCCTCCCTAAACTCCATCATATCAATAGTCATTTTGCAGGCCACCAGTCGCACTCCCTCCAGTAGAGCCATTTCCAAAAGATCTTCCAGACAGGGAATGTTGGCGGCCTCGATTTTACTCTTCATCATTTTTGTAGCCATAGCGGACATGCCGGGTATGGCCCCCATCACTCCGGACGGCACGAACTTGCATTTTTTGACGCCTTCCTTGCGGATCACGTTTATTCCCATAAAAGTGTAGAAGATGGTGGATTCCATCCCCAATCGCTTGGCATTGATACCCAGAATGAGCGACGGGTACACGCCGTCAATGGTGTCTCGGCTGCAAATAAATGTGCACGATACTTTTTCAGAGTCTTGCGCATCAGACATATCAAATCCTCCCAAGTTTGATTAGTTTGAATCGCCGAGCTCTCCAGGAACCAGAGAGTCGGCCAAAAGCACTGAAATCCGGCGAGGGCCTAACAGAAACTTATTATAATACGCCCAAACCCGGAACGCTCTCACATGAATGATTTTTGCAGCCAGTTTTTTATGATAACGGGATAGGATGGATCGTCGATCACTGTGGTTAAACGATGTTGCGATGATTGCACTATTCTGATTTGACCTGCAGCCAGCCAGTTTATGCATTGGGCATAAACCTCGTATTCCAATTGCAAGCCCCGTTGGCGGATGTTTTCAACGTCGTCGTTCGGCCATATGGGGTAGACAGCTTGAGCGATAACGGGGCCGGTATCCTCGCCTTCATCCACAAAGTGAACGGTAATGCCGCCCCACTTGCAGCCATAAGCAAAGGTGTCATCGTAGCCATGTTGCCCGGGGAAAGCAGGTAGAAGCGCTGGATGAATATTCAACACCCGCATTTGTCCTGCGGTGTTGTAGTGGGAAAGAAAATAAGGGCTGACCAATCTCATATAGCCGGCAAGGCAAATAACATCCGGCTGGTAGGGGTCGAGCTTCCCGATCAACTCCTGTTCGGCCAGCACCAGCCGTCTGAGTTGCAGGATGCGCCTGGTATCATCTCCGTGCTTGAGAATCTTTTGGACCCGGTCCAGTTGAGGGAGATCGACGGGGAGTGTTGTGCTTGAGAGAGCTTCGTCGCTCAGCTGCCGATACGCCCCGTAATGGATGAGGTGAGTGGCAATTCCTGCTCTCTGAGCCCGAACCAGGCCGAAAGCATCCTCTCGATCGCACGCGACCACTGCAATTTCAGCAGCGAGCTGCCCTGCCTTCGCCCGATCGATAAGGGCCTGCAAGTTCGTGCCGCTACCGGAAACTAACACGGCAAGGCGCAATTTCCGGGATCGTTCGGATGACATCAGCGTATTGGCTCTCTACGCAAAGTAATTCACCAGGCTTCGAAACAAAGTTATGCCTTCACCTTCTTCAGGATAAGCTTTCCCGTGCCGACGACAATTTTCCTTACGATAAGTCCACTCAGGATGGTTTGTGCAATGGTTGAAGGCTTCAGGATGAGGCATCAGACCTGCAATGCGCCCGGAAGGATCGCAAATGCCGGCGATATCGTCAAGCGATCCATTGGGATTTAACGGGAACTCACCGTCGGCAGGCGTGCCGTCCGGTCTTGAATAGCGCAGGATCACCTGTTCTTGGCTGACAAGGCGCTGCAGAACATCGAGTTCGGCATAAAACTTCCCTTCTCCGTGGCGAACGGGCAATTCGATCTTTTCCACTCCCCTGGTGAACACGCAGGGAGATGCAAGATTCGCGGTCAGGTAAACCCATTGATCACGAAATCCGCCGCAGTCATTCCCGATGACGGCAACTTCGCGGTTAAGCTCATGCGGATCGAAACCGGGCAGTAAACCTACGTTCACAAGCACCTGAAAACCATTGCAGATTCCGAGCACCAGTCCACCTTTCTGCACGAAATCGAGAATTTCATCTTGCAGGCGATGCCTTAACCGCATTGCCATGATGACGCCTGCCCCGTGGTCGTCGCCCCATGAAAAGCCACCGCCAATAACGAGGATTTGATAATCGTGCAGGCGATAATCGCGGTCGATCAAATTATTGAGATGAACCCGTTCAGATCGAGCACCCGCAACTTCCAGTGCATAGGAGGTTTCCAAGTCGCAATTCAATCCAAAACCGGTCAGAACAAGGGCTCTTGCTCCGCTCATGCAAAACTCCTTCGCAGACTGCAGGCTTGCGACTGCGGACTACAGGCATCAGCGATCGATATCCGGTATCGTGCCACCGCATCGTCACACCTCATCAGACACCCGCCCCTCTTTTCCAAGACCTCTTCAGGCCGGCGATAGACTCATTCAGTAAAATCCGGCCATTGCCGCCACTGACAACGAAATATGGTTGTGCAGTAAGCTCACCCACAAGAGCACAGGGGAGACTCCGGAAGTGGGCTTCGAAATCGCTTCGCCGCGATGGATCGACGGTGACCAAGAAGCGTCCGCAAGACTCGCTGAAAAGGATCTGGTCATCTCTTAAGGCAGGCACCGTTGAACGCGATGAATAAGAGTCCGTCATTCTCTGAGGCACGGCGCCGAGGCCGACGTTCATCCCCAGCAGGCCTCCCATAGCCACCAGTGCCGCATGCACTGCCAATCCTCCCCGATAGATGCCACGACAGGAGGCAATCACCCCTTCCCGAACGGCACTTTCCAAAGCTTGATAAAGAGACTGAGCCGCTGCCGTCTGCAAGGTCGGGACATTGAGCCCGACATACCCCAAGAGATCATAATACTCCGAACCGCCAAGCTCATTGGCGGTTTCGCCCATAACATAAACCAGGTCCCCCGGCATCTTGCCGTCCATGGTAAGCGCGTCAAGAACGTCCGGAATCACACCGGTTGCTGTAAACTGCATGGTGGGGAGTCCGCTTATTTTGTGCCGCTCGCCGAATTCTCCGGCCAAATGGCCATCGACGTACATGCTGTCTTTTCCCGATAGAAGCGGTATTCCGTAAGCAAGGCAGATGTCTCGCAACGCCTGGTTTGCGCGCACCAGTTGGGCTGCTTTGTAGCGACCGTCAGGATTTTGTGCAGGGTCGTATTGTATGCTTGGCCAGCAAAAATTGTCAACGCCGCCTATTTCATCCAGCTTTGCCCCGACAGCCAAAAGTCGCCGCACCGTTTCATCGATGGTGACAGCCACCATGTGGTAGGTGTCGATGATGGAGTAGACAGGATTCAACGCCTGAGCAACCGCCAATCCGCGCCGACTCTCCAAGACCGGGCGCAGCACCACTGCATCATTTGGAATATCTCTCTCCCGGCCCACCAAATATTTTACGACGCTGCCTCCTTGAACTTCATGATCGTACTGCCTCTGTATCCACTCCCGGGAACAGACGTTGGGACTGCCCAAAAGAGCATGGAACAGCCCGGGATAATCCTCCGGTTCTGCCAGAACCGGTTCGTGCAAACCGCGAGATTCCGGCGACTGCCAGTAGGCATCGAATTCCCATTGTGGAAAGTCTTCGCTGAAGAGGCTCAAGTCCAGATAAGCGCAAGACTTTCCCTGATAGGTCAGGTGCAGCTTTCCTTCGGAGCTATAACGGCCGATCACCGTGCTTTCCACTTCATGCTTCCTGGACAGCTCCATGAATCGGTTGATATGATCGGGGTTGACCGCCGCCGTCATGCGCTCCTGGGACTCGGAAACCCAAATCTCCCAGACATCGAGACCTTCATATTTGAGCGGCACCTTATCCAGTTCAACCAGGGCGCCACCGGAAAAGCGCGCGGATTCCCCGATGGAAGATGAGAGCCCGCCACCGCCATTGTCGGTTATGAAAGAGATCAGTTCTTCATCGCGCGCTTCCAACAAAAAATCATGCATTTTCTTCTGGGTGTACGGGTCGCCGATCTGAACGTGGCCTGCCGGAGTGTGTTCGCTGTAGATCTCACTCGAAGCGGTCACACCATGAATACCGTCCTTGCCGACGCGCCCGCCGCTCATGACAATGAAATCTCCTGGCCGGGGGCATTTCCGGTCGGTCGGCTCACCTTTGATTTGCCTGGGCATAATCCCCAGCGAAGCAACGAAAACCAGGCATTTGCCGAGGTAGGAAGGGTGAAACAACAGATTGCCGAAAGGAGTCGGCACCCCGTGCTTGTTGCCTCCATCCTTAACCCCCTCAACGATTCCGTCCAAGAGCCTGCGAGGGTGGAGGTGGGGTTTCAGCGGTCCGGCATAGTCTCTGGGGCCCACGCAGTAGCCGTACAATCCGGCAATCAGTCGGGCGCCCTTGCCGGTTCCCATAATGTCCCGGTAAATTCCGACAATGCCGGTTAGAGCCCCCCCGTAGGCCTCCATATTGGAAGGACTGTTGTGGGTTTCACCCGTGATGGCGTAAAGGTGATCGTCATCAAACCGGGCAGCTCCGGCATTGTCCCAAAGCACCGATACGACCCAGTCCTTATCATTTTGGATAGCTAAGGTGGGTGCTTCGATACAGGTTTTGAACAGATTGTCGATCACCTGCACATCGTTGGTCTGCAGGTCTCGATAGACGAATTTGCCGCGAAAGGTGTTGTGGTTGCAGTGGTCGCTTCGGGCCTGAGAAATGGCTTCCAGCTCCACATCGGTCGGCAGTGAAAGCCCCACTTCCCGGCGAGCTGAAAGGACTTCGGGGCGCAGGAAATAGTCTCGTATGACCGGAATATCTTGCGGGTTTAAAGCGAGATTGCGCTCCCGGCTCAATCCCGCCAAAGCGTCGTCAGACGGTATCGGTATCGCCGCAACACCGGGAGTGTGAGCCAACATGACGCGGGGCACAATGATGCCGACTCCGTTCTCGTCGTCCCACTGCGAACGCGAATAGACATGCCACTGTTGAATTATGTCGTTGGCCAGAAGCTCGCAGGCTACTGTTTCCATCTGAGTGAGATCGAGGAGAGCATCGAAAAGCAGATAGAGCCTGGAGGTGTAGGCAGCCTCATCGGGTCCGAGCGATCTCCCCAGAAAGTCTGAGATGGCTTCAATGGCAACGCTGCCCGCAGTGTCCCGGACGCCGGCCCGAAATCCAACCCACACGGCCCAATCGAAATCTTTGGCCAGCGAGCCGTATACGGAACGCTGAGTAACGGGATTGGTGAAGATCTCCTTGCGGACCGCTTCCAGTTCCTGCTCGGACAGGCTGGTTTCAAGAGTCAGGATGTGAATGACCCGGGCTCCACCGACCCGCCAGCCGAAGTAGTCCTTGATCTTCCGACAAAGCCCCGCTCCCTCGGGATCGAAGAGATGATCCTTGAGGGTGACCTCCATTCTTTTCGCCATGGTCAGACCTCTATATCAGTAGCTTTATGGCAATGCCCATTAGAATTGCGCCTCCGATCGTTCCCACGCGTCGGCCGAACTTCCGGGACAATCTGTTCCCCAGCTTCATCGCAACCCATGTCATGGCACAGGCGGCAATGCCAATCCAAACGGCGGTGAGCAAAAGCCTCTCGCCCATAATGCCCAGGCTGAAACCGACCCCCAAAGCATCTATACTGGTGGCAAACGACAGCATAACCAGACTAAACCCACGAGTCGGGTCGGGACATTGCTCGGATTGATCGACTTCTTCGGGCTTCAAGCTTTCATAGCTCATTCTAGCCCCGATGAAAAAGAGCAAGGCGAAGGCGATCCAGGGCGCCCATTGACGAGCCATTCCCACCAGGTTCCGGCCGAGGAGCCAGCCGAGGAGGGGCATCAAGAACTGGAATAGACCGAAATGAAAAGACAGGCGAAAGACCTGTCGGGGAGCACAGAACTGAGTTCCCACTCCAAGACCCACAGCAAAAGCATCGCACCCCAGAGCTATTGCCAGCAGGGCTGTCTCAATGGCTCTCAAGGTCTTTTTCTTCTACTAAACGGTCGCTCGAAGGCGAATCGTGGAGGCCAGGTGCGTATAGCTAGCAATAATAGCATTTGTAGATACTGCCGTGAGCCTCATATTGAGTGGACAGTTTTGCCAGCAATCTTTCAACTTTTCGATCAAGGCTCACAAACTTTACCCCCATTCCTCTCGGCGTGAAGGCGTCTGCAGGCCCGTGCAAATTGGTCCAAACCACAATCGCCTGAAGCTCGAGAGAATGCTCGATTCCAGGAAATCGCAGCACCAGTTTGAGCCGCTTGTTGAGCAGCACGGGCTTGTCACATTTGATCAGCATGCCTCGTTCGTTGAAATGAACGGAGGCTCCCTCTCCAGCTTGATGATCATCCACAAAGAAAGTCACCCGGCAGGGGTATATTTTATCATGTGCTGCCGACTTGTCCTGATCAGAAATTGACATGGCATTTCAAACTCACGAATCGTAAACCTTTTGATCACCGCAAAGTTGCGTGAAACTTAGCCAGCACTTTTTCCGCCAGGCAGCTGTGAATGTCGTTGACTTCCTCGTCCGTCAAGTTTCGATCGGCGGCTCGATATACCAGACGATAACCGATACTCCTCTTTGCCTCACCCAACTGCTTGCTTTTAAAGATATCGAACACCTCGACCCGTTCCAACAGGGGTTCATTCTGATCCTCAATGAAGTCCAGCGGTTCTTGAACGGTGAGATTCTCATCGACAATAATTGCCATGTCCCTGATTACAGAAGGGAACTTTGGCAGCGGACGGAACAGAGGCGGCGGCGATCTGAGGTCAAAAACCTGATCGAAATCGAATTCAAAAATATAGACAACATGCTTCAGATCAAAAGCTTCCTGCACTCCCGGATCTATTCGGCCCAAGAAGCCTATTTGCCGACCATTGCAGTAAATCGACGCCGCCAGGTTCGGGTCCAGGTATGGCGGAAGATCCTCGGCACGAAACGATATGTTCTCAAGGCAAAAAATACTCAGAAGACTCTCCCCGATTCCTTTTACATCGGTATAATCAAGTTCTTCCTTATCTCCATACAGAAGATCGGGGATTCGTCGACCGGCCATCGCTCCGGCAAGTTGATGCCTCTCTTCAGGAAGATTGGCTCCGGGGGTGGCAAGAAAGACTTTGCTCAGCTCAAAAATCCGCAGGTCATCGTTGCCATGATCGAAGTTGTACCCGGCGGTCTGCAGCAGACCCGGAATGAGCGAAGTCCTCATCACCGCCTGCTCTTCGCTGAGCGGGTTCATTAAGCGAATGACGTCGAGGCGTCGATCTTCGGCCGGCAACTGGAGCTTCAGCATAGAATCGTAGGAAATAAAAGAATAATTCAACACTTCGAAGAAGCCTGCGCTCTGAAGAAAATATTTGACCTCTTGTCGGGCACGCAGGTGAGGATCGAAGGGAGCAGCCTTTACGGCAGCCAACGGAGCAGTGACCGGTACCTTATTGTAGCCGACTAGACGCACCACCTCTTCGGCCAGGTCGACTTCCCTGGTGATATCAGGACGAAAGAGAGGCGGCACAACTTGCAGGTTCTTGCTGTCGATTTCACTGACCTGCATTTCTATGCGCCGAAGGACATCCGCCATCTCCGATGCTTCCAACCGAGTCCCCAGGAAGCGGTTTGCACGGTCCACCCGCAAAGTCAGAACCGGCGGCGTTATGGGATTAGGGTAAACATCTAATCGTCCTTTATGGACCTCGCCCCCGCCAACTTCTGCCATCAACTGGGCCGCACGATCGAGCGCGCGAATCAGTCCTACCGGATCTACTCCCCGTTCGAACCTGAAGCTCGACTCACTGCGCAGTCCCAGTTTCTTACTGGTTCGTCGAATCGACTGCGGCTGGAAATGAGCGCTTTCAATGAGCACTCTTGTGGTTTCCCCTTTGATCTCTGAATCCAGGCCCCCCATTATACCAGCCACCGCCACGGGTCCTTTGCCATCGCAGATGAGCAGAGTATCGTCAAAAAGCACCCGTTGGATCCCGTCAAGCGTGGTGAAACGCTCATCCTGCCTGGCCCGCCGTACGACGATTCGATGTTCCGCCAGCAGATCAAAATCGAAGGCATGCAACGGCTGCCCCATTTCCATCATAATAAAGTTCGTCACATCCACGATGTTATTGATGGAACGAAGTCCCACCGCTTCCAGCTTATCGCGAAGCCACGCGGGAGACGGCCCCACTTTTACGTCCCGTACCAGGCGAGCCGCGTATCGAGGACAACCGACAGGATCGTCTATCGTGACGGAGCTCAAGGCGGCGATATCAGGGCCGGTTTCTTGCAACGTAATCTCGGGGTAGCGCAATGGCGAACCGCAAATGGCTGAAACTTCTCTTGCGACCCCGATAACCGAAAGACAATCACCGCGATTCGGAGTCACACCGATTTCAAGAATGACGTCGTCTTTGCCGAGCAATTCCGAGACAGGTACCCCTACCGGGGTGTCTGGCGGCAGAAGCCAAATCCCGCCGGCATCTTCCCCAACTCCCAACTCCTTCGCGGAGCAGAGCATGCCCTGAGACAATTCGCCTCGAATCCGGCTTTCCTGCAAAATCATGCCGCTTGCCAACTTAGCCCCCGGCAGCGCCAGGGGAGCCACACTTCCAATTTGCAGGTTCGGCGCCCCGCAAACAACCCGATAAGTAGTGCGGCCATCTGAGACGCTGCATAGTTGAAGGCGATCCGCTTGCGGGTGTGCTGCAACCCTCTCCAGTCTGACAGTCACAACGCGCTGCAATTCCGGATTTGGTTTGTGCACCCCTTCCACTTCGAGTCCAACCATGGTCAGACGATCAAGCAGTTGTTCGGTGGTTAGCGCAAGGTCCACATAATTTTGCAGCCATTTTAGACTAATTATCATCCTTCAGATCCCTCTTTACCCTCTTCCAATCGCTTCAAGATCTTATGCAAGCGGGAATTCGAACAGCATTTCAGAGCTCGTTTCAACCAACACAAGGCTTAGGGAAATTCCATGTTCAGGCAGAACTTGCCGGGCGTGCTCAGCTGCGATGCCGGAATGGCATGGAAAGTGCCTGCGATCTAACCCTGTCCTAACCCGGTCCGCTTTTCCGTTAAAACTGCTTTAAGAAACGGAGATCGTTTTCGAAGAAAAGCCGCAGGTCGTCAATGCCAAATTTCAGCATCGCGATTCTCTCAATTCCCATGCCGAAGGCGAAGCCGGTCACTTCTTCAGGATCGTATCCAACCATCTTGAAAACTTCCGGATCAACCATGCCGGAGCCTAGAATCTCCAGCCATCCGGTGTCCGAGCAAATCCGGCAGCCCTGTCCGGAGCACATGACACATTGTATGTCCACTTCCGCACTCGGCTCCGTAAAGGGGAAAAAGCTGGGACGAAAGCGGAGCTCCACTTCAGGTCCGAACATCTGTTGCACAAAGATGGTGAGAATCCCTTTAAGATCCCCAAAAGAGATACCCTCTCCCACCATCAAACCTTCCACTTGGTGGAACATGGGAGTATGGGTCACATCGGAGTCACAGCGGTAAGCCTTACCCGGTGCGATGATGCGAACAGGCGGGCGACGCTTTTCCATGGTGCGAATTTGGAGGGGAGACGTGTGGGTCCGCAGCACGACATCTTCGGAAACATAGAAGGTGTCTTGCATATCCCGAGCCGGATGATCCTTGGGGATATTGAGGGCTTCGAAATTGTAATAATCCAGCTCAACTTCCGGTCCTTCAACGGTTTCGAAACCAAGCCAGTTGAAAATCCGGGAGATTTCAAGGGCAATCTGAGTGATGGGATGTAAGCGTCCCGTTAAGGTTTCACGTCCGGGAACCGTTACATCAAACTGCTTTTTTCTGCGATATTGTTGCTTTCTAGCCTGATCCAGCGCCCCTGAAATGGCATTTTCCAGTTCCAGCTTGGCCTCGTTCAGCAATTTCCCGAGCTCGCGCCGTTCTGCCTCCGAGCACGCAGCCAATTGCTTGAACAGCTGGGTCAACTGGCCCTTCCTGCCAAGGTAGCGTACTCGGATAAGGTCCAGCTCCTTGAGATCGCTGCCGGATTCCGCCACCTCTCGGCGAGCGTTACGCAGGAGTGTGTTAAGAGATTCTTCCATGTCGGTCTATGCTGCTTGTTTGGCAATTTCAGCAAGCCGGGCGAAAGCTTCCGGATCACTCAATGCAAGGCCGGCCAGCACTTTGCGGTCGAGCTCCACATTGGCCTTCTTCAGTCCGTCTATGAAACGAGAATAGCTCAGGCCATGCTGACGTGCGGCGGCGTTGATGCGCATGATCCAGAGGCTGCGAAAGGTGCGCTTCTTCGTCCTGCGGTCACGATAGGCGAATTTCAAGGCGCGATCGACCGTCTCGGACGCTGTGCGGAGAAGGGTTCCCCGCCCTCCTCGATATCCTTTGGCAGCGCTCAATATCTTCTTTCGACGCTGCCGCGACTTTACACTCTTTTTGACTCTAGGCATGGATTTCCACTCTCCTCATACGATTTGCTTGATCAAAAAAAACTATAGATACGGCAGCATGCGCTCCAGGGCTCTGAAATTAACCGCATCGACTACCATGCTCTGGCGCAGGCGCCGTTTTCTCTTGCGCGTCTTTTTCGTCAGGATGTGACTCTTATTGGCCTTGAAGCAGACAAACTTGCCGGTACTCGTGCGTTTAAAGCGTTTGGCCGCCCCTCTGTTGGTTTTGATCTTTGGCATCTTTTCCTCCCGGGCAAACTCGTTACATATATCGAGCAACTTCGAAATATTCAAGTTGCTGCGGTTCAAAAAAATCGCACCAGCTCTCAAGAGCTGCAGGCAAAAAGCCTCTGTTCGTCAAGCAATCTGTAACTCTCTGAAGTCAAGGCGCAACTGAAGCGAGCAATCTATTGAGGTTCACAAGGTGTGTCAAGCATTTTTATGGTCGGCACTCATGACTTGGGGGCTAAAATCATGACCATGTTGCGACCTTCCATTTTAGGATGCTGCTCGATCACAGCCTCCTCTTTAAGGTCCTCTTCAATACGTTCCAAAATCTTCATCCCCTGGTCAGTATAAGCGATTTCTCTTCCCCGAAAGACGATGGTCACCTTCGCCTTGTCCTTTTGTCCCAAAAAACGTCTGATATGGCGAATCTTAACCTGCAGATCATGCTCGTCTGTTTTGGGGCGAATCTTCACTTCTTTTACCTGAATGACCGTCTGCTTCTTTTTTGCTTCCTGCACCCTTTTACTCTGCTGGTATTTGAATTTGCCATAGTCCATGATTTTGCAGACGGGAGGATTCGCACCAGGAGCCACCTCAACCAGGTCCAGCTCCTCTTCGGCGGCTAGATCCAGGGCCTTCTTCAACGGTAAAATGCCGAGTTGGGTGCCGTCCTGACCAATAACTCTGACTTCTTGGGCACGAATATTCTCATTTACGTTAACTTGCTTCTCCAGGGTATTGTCCTCCTTTCATTGGTTATACGGTTCCAAGGCCGATCCGACCTTTGGTCGCCTCCAGACATTCTTGTTCGATCAGGGCAGCCACTTGATCGGGAGTCATGAGCTCCAGCTGAGCTCCGTCACGACGTCTCGGGCGCACGCCACCCGCGGCGATTTCACGATCGCCGATCACCAACATGTAAGGCACTTTCTGCATCTGGGCTTCGCGAATCTTGTAGCCCAGCTTCTCACTGCGGTCATCCAGTTCGACCCGAACACCGGCATCCCGCAATTGTTGATGAACTTTTTCAGCAAACTCGAGTTGTGCGTCGGTCACCGTCATCAAGATTGCCTGAACCGGCGCCAGCCAAGTCGGGAAAGCTCCCGCATAGTGTTCGATGAGGACACCCAGAAAACGCTCAATGGCCCCCAAAATGACTCGATGCACCATCACCGGGCGGTGCCGATCCCCGTCGGCTCCGATGTAAGTGAGGTCAAACCGTTCCGGCAAAGTGAAATCACATTGTATGGTAGCACACTGCCAACGACGATCCAATGCGTCTTTAAGTTTAACGTCGATTTTGGGGCCGTAAAAGGCGCCCTCCCCGGCACACACACTGTATGGCATGCCTTTGTCCTCTAGGGCGCTGATAAGCGCGCTGGTGGCCCTTTCCCAGTCTTCATCGGTACCGATCGACTTTTCCGGCCGGGTGCTGATCTCCATTTCGTAGGAAAAGCCAAAGATTTCCATCACTTCCAAGACAAAATCGATGATGCTCTGGATCTCCCGATGCAATTGTTCGGGCATGCACAATATGTGTGCATCATCTTGCGTGAACTGTCTCACCCGCAGCAGTCCGTGCAGAACTCCCGATTTTTCATGGCGATGGACAGTGCCAAGCTCGAAAAGGCGCAAAGGCAGATCGCGATAGCTGCGAATTTTTGATTTGTAGATGAGCATATGCGCCAGGCAGTTCATCGGCTTGATACCGTAAGACTGATTCTCGATTTCGGTGAAGTACATGTTTTCGCGATAATGGTCAAAGTGACCCGAACGCTTCCATAATTCAGTCTTTAGCAGGGTCGGTCCGATCACCAATTGATAGCCGCGGCGGAGGTGCTCCCGCTTTTCGAATGTTTCCAGGATATGGCGAAGCAGGGCTCCTTTGGGATGGTAGATGACCATGCCGGCGCCCACTTCATCGCTGAAGCTGAAAAGATCCAGATCTTTGCCCAGACGGCGATGATCCCGCCTTTGAGCTTCCTCCAAAAAGTGCAGGTACTTCTTTAGAGACGCCTTATCGGGGAAAGCCGTCCCGTAGATTCGCTGCAGCATGCGGTTGTGCTCATCGCCACGCCAGTATGCGCCTGCCACACTGGTCAGTTTATGGGCTTTGACGAAACCCGTATGGGGAATATGCGGACCGCGGCAAAGATCTACGAAATCACCCTGCTCGTAAACGGACACTTGGGGGACTTCCAGCTCCGCCAAAAGCTCTACCTTGTAGCTCTCTCCCCGGTCACGAAAAAAACGGATCGCCTCGTCACGCGTCATCTCTTTTCTATGAAACTGCAGACGACCGGCGATGATCTCCTTCATCTTCTCTTCTATTGCTGCAAGGTCCTCTTGAGTAAACGGCCGGGCCGTATCAAAATCATAATAGAAGCCATGTTCGATAGCCGGACCGATGGCGATCTTCACGTCAGGGAATAATTGCCGCACGGCCTGGGCCATGATATGAGAAGCACTGTGGCGCAAGATTTCAAGACCCTCGACAGAGTCCGCAGTGACCGCTTCAACTTTGGCATCCTCTTCGATAGGTTGATAGAGATCCACAGGTTTGCCGTTAACCCGTGATGCAATCCAACCGTCGGCGGAGCGGCCCGTCGCCTTGAGGGCTTCCAGCACTGTGATTCCTCTGGGAAGAATCTCTTTACCCCCATCTGCAAACGTCACCTGAATGTCATTCGAGTTCATGCCCATTCCAATCTACGCGTAATTGGGAACAATAGATTAACAGTATAAGGAATGCCCGGAGCAAAAAAGGCATCCTTCCTCGCAACGAGGGAGAATGCCTCTATGAAACGGACTGTTAAGGTCTGTTTTAAGAAACTGTAACGCGTTTTTCCTGCTATGTTGCGGGTTTGACTCAGCCAACAAGGCGCCTTATCTCGATCTGTAATTTCCCCTGTCGTATACGATTCGTCACTCTATAAATCCTTCAAACTACATGGTAGGCACGGGCGGTTTCGAACCGCCGACTTCTACCGCGTCAAGGTAGCGCTCTCCCCCTGAGCTACGTGCCTCCGTATTGTTGTAGACTCTATAACGAGGTCGTTAATTCATGTCAAGCAAAATGACAGCAAAAGCAGTTCCTGCGGTGCCTGCGCCTTACGGCGTTATGACCCACCCTGCAAGTGGTTGCGGGCATCAAGCAGCTGCAACCCTTTGACCACATACTGAAGGCCGCTGGCCACGGAAAAGGTCGCTGCAAGCAAAAACAGAACCGAGTATACCCAGCGGGAGATTGAATGATAAGAGGAGCTCAACACCAGCAGCACCGTCAAGAGCTGAACCACGGTCGTCAACTTGCTCACAATCGACGGTTTGATCTCCACAGCCACATTGTGAAACATCAGGGTCATCATCCCCAGCAAAATCAAAGCGTCTCTGCTGACAATGACCACCGTTAGCCACACCGGGACAAGCCCGAGATGTCCCAACAGAATGAATGAGCTCACCAAAAGCAGTTTGTCGGCCAAGGGATCGAGATAGGCACCAAGTTTAGTCTTCTGGTGAAACAGCCTGGCTATTAAACCATCCAACCCGTCCGTCAAACCCGCAATAAAGAAAACCACCAAGGCATAATTTAGCCTTGCATCAAGCAACAGCCAGACTATGACGGGAGTCAGAATAATACGGATCAGCGTGAGAGCATTAGGAATCGTCATTTATAATGCCTGAATTCATGCGCTAAAATCGAACCAATGACAGCTCCACCGAACGATTTTCAGGAGAATAACCACTCGCCTGCATCCGTGTACCATCCTGTAAAGGTATGCCTTCCTGCAGCAAGCTGAAAAACTCCGACCCGATTCCCTGGATTCTTATCTTAACCAGATTGGGGCCAACTTCCACTTTGTTGACCTGCATCGAGCTAAAGCGACTTCTTAGCACTTCTTCCAACTCTTCCCAACGCGCATACGGATATTCCGAGTGTACCAGCAGCGTCCATTCATCACCAGCCGCCACACTGACAGCGGGTTGCGGGCTTATTGGAGGCGAAGATCCACGCACTAAACGATCCAACTGGGGAACCACTACATACGCCATTCTCATGGCGCCCTCCTGGTGAGAGCTGGAGATCGCCATTTCCTTGCGAATCTCCCCTTTCGATTGACCGGAGGAGACATCAATAATCTGCAATGACGCTTCCAGCGACGGCCCCTGTCCACTATCCTGGCGAAAAGTGAGGCCGCCTGTTATGGCGCTTTGAGCCCCCACCGATCGAGCCAAAGCGATGAGTCTCTCCCGAGAAAGGCTGCCGGATGGGTCGACAGTGAGCGATCCGGTCTGAGGGAAGCTCATGGACCAGAGATAGTCTTGAGATTCCTGCAGAGTGCTCATTGCGAAGAGACTTCGCGGATCCGCACTGCTACCCGGCAGAATCCAGTTGTTGTCCCAGTTTTCCGCCACTGCCCAAAGAATACTTTGTTCGGAGGATTGTGGTGGGCGAGAAGGGATCTCCACCTGGGCCGGGTATTGCTCAGGTGGAGGAGCCGGCACCGCCTCCTGAGGGGCTGCAGGTTCTACCGGCTGCTCGGTTTGTTCCTGCGCCGCGGGCTCAACTGGTTGGGATTGAGGCGCTTCCGCAGGTGTCAGTCCCAATTGCCGGACGTCTTTTTTCAGTACGTCCATGGCCACCGTAACCTGGCCCGTAACCCGATACAGGCCGCCGGCAGGATTTTCCGAAAAGATTTGATAAGTCTGTACGTAACGCTCAGGCTGTTTTAAGATTTTTGCCTGTAAGGCAGCATAATGGCTGCCCATCTGAGAGGGACTCAGGACCGTTCCCAACGCCTGCGTTACAGCCTGCACCATGAGATCCTGCAGCGCCTCCTGCTGGCTTTTTGCAAGATCCTGAGCGTTGTAAACCGCCTGTCCCTGGCTGAAGAAGCTGCCTCCCCCTTGAGCCATACCTTGCCCGGGCAAATTCAAGACACCGGCCAATATCACTGCCAGGCTGAAAATCAATACCGGTAATCGGTTCGACATGGGCATTCGTTATTTTCTCCTTCATCACAGTCACACGTATTGCTTTGTTTCAAGAGGCCTATTTGGTATCATAGTCTTGGTTGAAACGAAAGGAGAAACGCTTAACAATACAATGGATAAGTGCACCGTTAGATATTTTTTGGTATCTCCTGAGAAGATTTGCTACTTGCGCTTTATTCTGGAAGGTTATGAAGGCGCGGCCGTGGTGACCACCTTGCAGCCCCATTCCGGGTTGGTGCAGTTGAGCATCGCTCCCGGCTGTGAAGATGATGTGCAGCAAATCCTAAATTTCGAAAGGTCAAGCTTGAGACTGCGCCCGGTGCAAATCTAATTTGCCTTGCAATGGTCAATGGAATTAGCTAAGGAACTTCATATGGATGAGACCCCACATATCACGGATAAGAAAGAGCAGAGCCAGAACCGGCTGCAAGCGATCCGGATCCGCACCTACCCTTATGGCGGGGAGATTGTCAGGGAGGGTGATAATCCACCCTGTTTTTTTGTCGTTTTGAGCGGTCAGGTCCGGCTCAGCAGAAGAGGAAAGGTTATTCTGCATCTTGGAGACCAGGATATTTTCGCATTGGAACATTTGATGCTTAAGAAACCTTGTTTCTACACAGCCACGGCAGTGATTGAATCCCGCATCGCAGCGTACGGGCCTGAGGCGTTGGACCATCTTATCCGCAACAGCCCCAGAATGACCCAAAACGTTATGGCATCGGTATCACGTCAACTGGCCCAACTTAGCAGGGGCGCCACGCAAACAACCGATTCGTTTTCACTTGAAGATGTCGAATTAAGGTTTTTCAGGGATGCAGAGGTGATTATCGAAGAGGGAACAATCGGTAAGGAATTTTATAGATTGATCTCGACTCAGGGTGGTTTAAGAGTTAGCATCAAAAACAAGGAGCTTGCCTCCATCACCACCCCTGGAGAGTTTTTCGGGGAAATGGCCGGTATCTTGAGCATGCCACGCCAGGCAACTATAACGAGTATCGGGGAAAGCGTAGTGGAAAAGTACAACCTGGAAAATTTGGAAGTAATCATTGAAGAGCATCCCGAGATTGCCCATCAGATGATGCGAACACTGATATCCCGACTAATTGAAATGAACCTCAGGCTGACGGAAAAAGACATCTAATGAGAGCCAGAGGAGAGCTGTCGCCACAAACCGTCCAAGCGCCTCGATACCTGTATGTTCAGACCTTCGGCTGTCAGATGAATGAATATGATTCGCTCCGAGTAGAGCATATGCTCGCACGACAGGGATATCTGCCCGCCTCGGATTTGAGCAGTGCCGATGTCATTTTCTTAAATACTTGTTCGGTGCGGCAAAAGGCCGAACAGAAAGTGTACTCGTTCCTTGGCCGCCTGCGCAGCCTGAAGGTGCAAAATCCGGAGCTCAAGATTATCGTTGCCGGATGTGTTGCACAGCAGCTCGGCAAAAAACTGCTGGAACGATTTGATTACCTGGATCTGGTGGTGGGAACCAGGGGTGTCTCTTCCATCTCGGAATTGTTGGAAAGGGTTCAGAATAAAGGCGAGCGCCTTGCTCATCTGCCCGAAGAAGAAAACCGCCAGTCCTGGCAACAACTGTTTGCACGATCTTCTTCCATTAACAGCGGAGTGGTAGCTCCCGTTACCATTATGCAAGGCTGCAACAATTTTTGCACCTATTGCATCGTTCCCCATGTCAGAGGGCGCGAGCGGAGTCGCCCGATAGCGGAGATCATTCGGGAGATCCGGCTTCTGACTAATGGGGGAGCCCGAGAGATACTGTTGTTGGGCCAAAATGTTAATTCCTATGGTGGGGGACTTCCGGGCAAACCTTCTTTTGCGGAGCTGCTGCACCGCATTTGCGCCGAAACAGATGTAGCCAGGATACGCTTCACAACTTCTCATCCCAAAGATCTCACAGACGAGCTCATAGCCCGCTTCGGGGAATTGGCTTCCGTGTGCAAATTTTTGCATCTGCCGGTGCAGGCGGGCTCAGATCGAATTCTTAGGCTCATGAACAGAGGCTACACCGCCTCCCGTTATCTGGAGCGAATTGAACGTCTCCGCGCGATCTGCCCTGAAGTCGGGTTGTCTTCAGACGTGATGGTGGGATTCCCCGGTGAGACAGAAGAAGACTTCCAAGAAACGCTCCAGTTGCTTGAGGAAGTTCAATTTGACAACCTCTTTTCATTCCGTTATTCGGACCGCCCCTACGCCCCATCGACGGATTTTCCGGACAAAGTGGCGGAGGGAATCAAAGCCCGCCGTCTCATCCACCTGCAAAGCCTGCAGGCTGAAATAACTTTGCGCAAGAATCGGAACGAGGTGGGGGGTGCGCGGGAAGTCCTGGTGGAAGGTCCAAGCAAAAGTGGTGACGGACAGGTTATGGGGAGAACCGAGCAAAATAGAGTCGTGAATTTCCAAGGCCCCGAGCGATTAGTCGGTAAAAGCGTCAAAGTCAAAATAGTTGGGGCATTTTCTCATTCCCTCAGGGGTGAGCTTGCGGAAGATCTGGACTGAGTCCGCTATCAGCTGAAAAGGGTCGATTGACGTAATGAAACGACCTTTACAAACTGAGACAACAAAAAGAATTTTTGCTCTGGTGAGTTGATCTGCCAACTGAGCTTCCAGCACCACCAGGCAGGCTGGAGCAGGCTCGCGAAGGAGACACCATGTTTAGAGAAATGAAAGTGTCCGGACTGGTCATGGACCCGCAGACCAACACTCCCATTTTGATCCTCAAGGATATCGACAACGATGCTTCTCTTCCCATCTGGATCGGCCTTCTTGAGGCCACCTCGATAGCCACAGAGCTGGAAAAAATCCAATTTCCTCGCCCCATGACACACGACTTGTTGAAGAACTGCTTCGATCATCTCAACGTGAAAGTGGAACGAATCGAAGTTTGCGACCTGCGCAACAATACTTACTTCGCACTCATCTATTTGCGCAACAACGATCAACTCAGCTCCATAGATGCACGTCCGAGCGATGCCATCGCTATCGCTTTGCGGGCGAATGCTCCCATTTATGTGAAGGAAGAAGTGCTCACCAAATCTCAAAAAACGGATGCTTCTCCCCGACCGATTCTGGATAAGGAAAACAAGGAAAAATGGGCGGAGATCCTGGATGAGCTCGACCCCGAGGACTTCAGCAAATATAAAATGTAATAATCGGGACTGCCTCAATGAAGCTCGACTCTCAGATTTTAACCGGAATCATCGAAGTAGCTCAAGGGAAGCGCCCGGCCGATCTGTGCGTGCGCGGATGCCGCTTGGTGAACATTTTCTCGGGGCAAATCGAGACTGTTGACTTTGCGGTTCAAGACGGATTGATTGCAGGTTGGGGAAATTACAGCGCCAATAAAGACATAGATGCGGGCGGGATGTACGCCTGTCCGGGATTTATCGACGGCCACATCCATATTGAAAGCACCATGCTGAGTCCGGCTCAATTCTGCGCTGCGGTGGCGCCGTATGGAACCAGTGCCGTGGTGGCGGATCCGCACGAAATAGCCAATGTTTTGGGCATTGAAGGCATTCGTTATTTCCTGGAAGCAACCGAGAAGCTTCCTCTCGACTTCCATTTCAATCTGCCGAGCTGTGTTCCGGCCACATCCCTGGAAACATCGGGTGCACAACTGAGGGCCGGTGATCTCTATTCGCTCCTGCCGCATCCCAGACTGTTGGGACTTGCCGAAATGATGAATTTTCCGGGAGTGCTCGCGGGCTTTCCCGAGGTTTTGGATAAATTACTGTTATTTCAGGACCGTGTTTTGGACGGCCATTGTCCGCAATTGACAGGCGTGGGATTAAATGCCTATCTCGCCACAGGGATCGGGTCCGACCACGAATGCACCACTCTCGCTGAAGCCCGGGAAAAGCTGGCCAAGGGCATGACCATTATGCTCAGAGAGGGTAGCCAGTCCAAGGACCTGGCCGCGCTCTTGCCGGTTGTGGACGATCGCACCTGGCCGCGTTGTATGCTGGTGAGCGATGATCGCCATCCCGACGATCTGTTGCGGGAAGGACACATGAATGCCATTGTTAATCGAGCCATGCAACTGGGCATGGACCCGGTTAGAGCTCTGACTCTGGCAACCTGGACCCCTGCCCGTTACTTCGGTCTGGCTCGGCGTGGGGCCATCGCGCCCGGTTATTTGGCGGATTTCAGTTTAAGCGCCACGCTGAATCCATGGACTCCCGTTCGGGTTTTCAAACGGGGAGTAGAGATAGCACAGGATGGCAAGCTTTTCGTCGACCCGGCAGCCTGGACTTCCCCGACGTTGCCGCCCAGCCCCATGAGAGTGTCCGGAATGGCGCCGGAGGATCTCTCGGTACCGGCCCGGGATGGACTGCTGAGGGTAATCGGAGCGCGGGAGGGAACCCTGCTCACGAGCAAGCTCTTGGAAAAACCTCCGGTCCTGAACGGTAACGTGGTAGCGGACACGGACCGCGATATACTTAAAATGGTGATCTATAACCGGTACGTGCCCGATAAACCGCCCTCGGTCGCCTTTGTCAAAGGAATCGGACTGAAAAAAGGAGCCATTGCGACAACCGTAGCCCACGATTCGCACAATCTTATCGCCGTGGGCGCCAGTGATGCCGCCATCCTGCAAGTGGCCGAAGCCGTGCGGCAAAGCGGCGGCGGCATGGCTGTCGGTGCCGAGCAGGAGGGCACTGAAATACTGCCGTTGCCCATAGCAGGCCTTATGTCCGACCGACCGCTGCTTGAAGTCGTCGAGCGATTGGAAAAGCTGAAGACGAAAGCCAAGTCCTTCGGCTCTCCGCTGCATAATCCTTTTATGGCCCTTTCCTTTTTGGCACTTCCGGTTATCCCGGAGCTCAAACTGACCGATTTGGGACTTGTGGATGTGTCCACCTTCACGTTCGTACCTTTATTCGAGTCGGAATGAATCGACGCCGGCGGATTCGCAGGCTGTTTGTCAAAAAGGCAATCACCGCAAACAAAAACAAGTAATAGGAGGCAATCATGTCGAGTGTTTCGTGCAGTTCAATGAATGATGTTGTTCAGTTCGCCATTGAAAAAGAACAAAAAGCGATGGATTTTTACCAGAAATGTGCCGATCGGGCCAAGAATCCGGGCATTAAGAAGTTCTTCCAGGAAATGGCTGAAGAAGAGCAAAGGCACAAAAAACTTCTCCAGGACCTGGACCCGGCCGGACTGGACAGCATGAAACTGGACAAGGTTGAAGACCTCCGGATCAGCGACTATTTGGTTGATGTTACATTCAAAGAGGACATCACTTACCAGGAAGCCCTTACGCTGGCCATGAAGAAGGAAGAAAAAGCTCACGAATTTTACACTGCCTGGCAGAACAAATGCGTTAATGAAAAAACGGCTAAGCTTTTCGAAATGCTGGCCCGGGAAGAAATGAAGCATAAGCGGAAAATTGAGACTATCTACGACGAAGACATCCTCACCTGGGATTGAGGCGCGAATTATACCCTGTCACATTGGCCTCAGACTGTCATTTCCGCAATCATCAAGCGGGAATCCAGATCTCAAAAGATTCTGTTGCAAAGAAACTGCAAAACCTGGCGGGGCTAATCGCGCCAGGTTTTGTTTTTTGCAGGCAAGATGGCTGAGCTGCCCGTGCATGGCGGAGGCAAGGAACTCGGCAAGGGGCTGATCGAAGCCGTCAAGAAACGGCTTGGACTGAAGTGGGGGAAAGATCCATGCTGATTTACCCGGTTCAATTTGGCTTGATGATCCACCGTAGAGATTATAAACTGAACCGAGGGATTCCGATCGGCCAAGCCCTCAGGCGGGATGGAAATTTACAGACCTCCAAGAGATCGGTCTGTTTTCATTGATAACCTGTCAAAGTTTTTGGCAGGCAGCGGCGGTATAAGAGGACACATCATGGCTCAGAACCTTGCAGCAACGGTACAATCAAGTGCTAAGAGGCTTTTCCCCGGTCTGAGCGAGGAACAGGCTTTTGCAGAGCTTTTGCTGGAGCGCGCTCAAAGGAATTTGATCAAGTACCAGGCGATGGCTCACCGATTTGAGGCCAGGTACGGCCAAAACTTTGAACAATTTCGGCAGAAAGCGGTCGAATCTGACAGTAAAATGTCGAATATTGCAAAAAAGAGGCGATGGCGCTGACGGCAATACCTGCCGCCGACCAAATGAGAATTGCCTTGCGGCGTG
>ENA-OSEO01001719-OSEO01001719.1-sediment-metagenome-genome-assembly--contig:-NODE-1719-length-37032-cov-4.484319_pt1 | contig 37032 bp, 34 predicted proteins | sample MGYA00237883_ERZ534232 | MGnify/ENA metagenome assembly ERZ534232 | reverse complement strand
CTGGTCAAGTGGCTCTACGACCGCAGCGCGGTCATCGAGAGCCTGCCCACCTGCGTCTACCTGGTCCGGAGCATTCTCGGGGTGGACCTTAAGCCCTGGCTCGACCTGTTCAACGCCTGCACCGGCGCGGACTGCTCCCTGGAGGAGTTCCTTCGCATCGGCGAGCGGATAGTCAATCTGGAGCGGGCCTACATCGTCCGGGAGGGCTTCCGCCGCAAGGACGACACCATCCCCAGGCGCATGCTCGAGGAGCCGCTCTCCGACTGCGATCTGCCGCCCATAGGCCGGAATCTGGACATCATGCTGGACGACTATTATTCGGCCAGGGGCTGGGACCTCCAGACCGGCGTCCCCACCGAGGCCAAGCTCAGGGAGCTGGACCTGGATTTCGTGATCGCCGACTTCCGGCGGCTGGGCGTGACGCCCGGCCGGGCTTGAAGCGGACCGGAGGCGGAGGGGATGACGGCTCGGAAATGGGTGCACCTCAAGTTCCTCGGCCACATCGCCGTCATGACCGGCCGGGTCCGTCAGACCGTGGGCCTGGCCGGGGAGGCCACCGTCGGCGACCTGCTGGTCCGGCTCGACCAGGAGTACCCCGGCTTCAGGGAGGTCTTCGTCCCGCCGGGAGGCGTCTTCAACTCCCGCACCGGGATCACCTGCCGGCGGGTGGGCCAGCCCACGTTCGGCATCGTCGAGGAGTCGGCTCCCCTGGAAGATGGAGACGTGCTCCTGCTGTGGTGATATGCTCGGCAGAAGAAAGCCTCGGCCTGGCCCTGACCCGGTCAGGGCCGGGCCTAAAGTGGACTCACGCCCCTCTCAGGGGCCAGCAGCAAGGGGAGGCAACATGAGCGACGAGAGTGTGGTCAAGTACGACGAAATGGGCGTCATGGACGGAGGCACCGTGGGCCTGCCGCGCAAGATGAGCCGCGACATCTGGCTCAAGGAGGTCTTCCCGGAGTGGGGCTCGTACCTCAATTACGAGATCGAGCACTTTCAGGTGCCGCCGGGCAAGGGCTGCCTCTGGTTCTTCGGCGGCCCCTCGTTCGCCCTCAAGTCACAGGCCGGGGCGGTCTTCCTGGTCGACCTCTACGCCGGACCGAGCCTGTTCACCGACTACTCCTACTGCGGCGTCTGCCGGACAAGCGGCGCGGAGAAGCTGTGGTGGATGCGCCTCAACCCGCACGTCATCGATCCCTGGAAGTTCAAGCGTCTGGACGCGCTCCTGATCACCCACCACCACCAGGACCACATGGACTACTACGCCATCTCCGCCGCCCTGCAGACGACCAAGTGCAAGTTCATCGCCCCGCCCGAGGCCTCGCGGCGGATGATGAAGAACATGGGCGTGCCCAAGGAGCGGATGATCGTGGCCGAGGTGGGCAAGAGCGTGACCATCGAGGACATGAAGATCGACTTTGCCCCCAACTTCGACGTCATCGCCACCAAGACCGGCTTCGAGAAGCCCGCCCCCTTCGAGGAGGTGGCCACCAGCTACATCTTCAACACCCAGGGCGGCAACTTCGCCTTCCTGGGCGACACCCTCTACCACAACGGCTACCGCATGGTCGGCGAGAACTACAAGATCGACGTGGTCAGCTTCAACATGGGCAACAACGCCCCCGGCTACACCGACAAGGCCACCCCCTGGGACCTCTGGCGGGTCGGCGAGGCCCTCAATACCAAGGTCATCATCCCCATGCACCACGACAACTGGGGCAACTGCTACGAAGAGGTGGACTACCTGGAGTGGATCGTCGCCCGCAAGAACACCGAGCACCGCCACCACAAGATGAAGGTCGTCTCGCTCCTGCCCGGGGCCCGCTACATCCACCCCGATGACCAGGACATCGGCCGCTACTATTATCCGGACTGGCGAGAATTGATGAACTGGAAGAAGAGCGTCGAGTACGGCCCGGACAAGTGGTGACCGGTCGGCGCTGACCCGGGCTCCGAGGCGGACTGACCGGAAAAAGAACGAGTCGAAGAGCCGGCCTTTCCGGCCGGCTCTTCGTTGCGTTCGGGAACCTTCGGCGTTATTATGGGTCCTCGGCTAGAAACAACCGCTTCATAAGGAGCTCAATAGTGGCGGAAAAGAAATACGTTATGGGCAACCTGGCCATCACCAGGGCCGCGGTGGAATCCGGGGTCAGGGTCGTGGCCGGCTATCCCGGAACCCCGGCCACGGAAATAGTCGAGGGATTCATCGACCACCCGGACATCCACGCCGAGTGGGCCTGCAACGAGAAGGTGGCCCTGGAGGTGGCCCTGGGAGCCTCCCTGGCCAACGTCCGCGCCCTGGCGGTGATGAAACACAACGGGACCAACGTCTGCACCGACATCCTGATGCACCTCAACTTCACCGGCATCTCCGGCGGGCTGGTCCTGATCTCGGCCGACGATCCGGGCGGGCTGTCCTCCCAGAACGAGGAGGACTCGCGCATCCTGGTCCACACCTACGCCAACCTGCCCGTCTTTGACCCGGCCAACGCCCTGGAGGCCAAGGCCATGGTCAAGGACGCCTACCTCCTTTCGGAGCAGACCCAGATGTGCTTCGTCCTCAGGCCGGTGATGCGGGTCTGCCACAGCCGGGCGGTCATCCCCTTCGATGACTTCGACCCGGCCGGATTTCCCGAGGCCAAGTGGCACGACGACCGCGAGCGCTACATCATGAGCGCCGTGGAGGTCAGGGAGCTGGGCGGCATCAAGCGGCCCCAGGCCAGGCACCGCTGGCTCAACCAGAAGTACAAGGAACTCGAGGCGCTCTTCGAGGACAGCCCCTACAACCACATCGAGCCGGGCCAGGGCGACGTCGGCCTGATCGGCTGCGGCATCGGCTACACGTACGTCAAGGAAGTCGAGTCGGCCTTCGGCCGGAAGTTCCCCCTGCTCAAGCTGGGCACCCTGCCCCTGCCCCGGGGCAAGGTCCTGGACTTCCTCAAGGGCAAGAAGCGGGTGGTCGTCTTCGAGGAGATCGAGCCGGTCGTGGAGAACCTGATCAAGCAGCTCTGCCAGGAGCAGGGGGTCCAGGTGGAGGTCTTGGGCCGGTCGGGCTTCTACCCTTCGGACGGGGAGCTGACTTCGTCCCTGGTCTTCGCCGCCATCAAAAAGGCCGCGCCAGAGGTCGAGGTCAGCCGCGAGTACCAGCCCCGCCAGGTGGACATCGAGGTCCCGGTCAGGACCAGGACCCAGTGCGTCGGCTGCGCCCACCGGGCCCTGCTCTACAACCTCAAGCGGGTCGCCCGCCGTTACAAGGGCGTGGTCTTCGGCGACATCGGCTGCCACGACGCCGGCTCCTTCAAGCCCCTGGAGCTCCAGTCGACCATCTACTGCATGGGCTCCTCGGTGCCCATGGCCACCGGGGCCCACTACGCCGGGGAGAAGCGTCCGGTCTTCTCCATGATCGGCGACTCGACCCTGTTCCACCTGGGCCTGATGGGACTGATCAACGCCGCCTATCACCAGGGCAAGCAGGTGGTCGTCCTGGGCGACAACTCGACCACGGCCATGACCGGCTTCCAGCCCCACGCCGGCAGCGGGGTGGACATCTACGGCCAGGTGGCCGCCAAGGTCGACCTGGAGAAGCTGGGTCAGGCCATCGGCGTCAGCGTCCACCGGATCGACCCCTACGACATCAAGAAGACCTACACCGCGCTCCGGGAGGCGGTCGAGGAGCCGGGGGTCTCCCTGGTCATCGCCTCCAAGCCCTGCTTCCTGAGGGGCTCCAGGGAGGGGGTCAAGTTCTTCGAGCCCAAGAAGGTGGCCGTTGACCAGGAGAAGTGCAACGGCTGCATGATCTGCATCAACGACTTCGGCTGCCCGGCCTTGGTCTACGATTCAAAGACCGAGAAGGTCCACATCGACGATCTGACCTGCGTCAAGTGCGGGCTCTGCGCGATCGTCTGCAAGAGGGGGGCGATCTCATGAAGAAGGACGTGGCCATCGCCGGAGTGGGCGGCCAGGGGAGCATCTTCGCCAGCAACGTGCTCTGCCAGTTCGCCATGCAGAAAGGCTTGAACGTCCTGGGCACCGAGACCATCGGCGCGGCCCAGCGGGGCGGCTCGGTCATCTCCCACATGCGCATCTCGGACCAGCCCATCTACTCGCCCCTGATCCCGCCCGGCAGCGGCGACGTCCTCTTAGGCATGGAGTCGATCGAGCTGCTCCGGCACATGAGGCTCCTGGGCCAGGACGGCTACTACATCCTCAACCTCTACTCGGTCCCGACGGTCTACTCCAACCTCGGCCTGGACCGCTACCCCAGCGAGGAGGAAGTCCAGGCCGCGGCCAGGAAGGCCTGCCCCAAAGGCTACGTCATCAAGGCGACCTACAAGGCGGCCGAACTGGGCAGCCCCCAGATGACCAACGTGGTCATGCTCGGCGCCCTGGTCAAGGTCGACGACTTCTTCAACTACGCCGAGATCAAGCAACTGGTGAAGGAGATCTCGCCCCAGAAGTTCAGGGACAAGAACCTGGCCGCCTTCGAGGCCGGTCACGAGCTGCTCTAGCAAAACCGGGCCCGGGGCGTCAGGCCCCTGGTCCCCTGGCTGTAACCCTCTGGTCGAGGAGTCGAAGAGATGAAGTACGTCATCAGTCCAGATTCCCTGGAGCCTTGGAAGATCCACGAGGGCGTCACGGCCAAGATCGTGGCCGAGGGCCAGAAGATGACCGCTATGATGTCCATCTGGGAGGCCGGCTCGATCTTCGGGGCCCACACCCACCCCAACGAGCAGATCGGCATCTGCATCAAGGGCGAGATCATCTTCACCATCGAGGGCCAGGACTACCTGGTCAAGACCGGCGACGTTTACAACATCCCCTCCAACGTGCCCCACGGCGAGAGAAACGAGGGCCAAGTCGAGGCCGTCTGCGTCGAGTGCTTTTCTCCGATCAGGGAAGACCTGGTCAAGCGGCGCCGCTTCGAGATGCCCATGGTCGAGTGAGCCGGGGAGGCCCGAACAGTGGTCGACAACTTGGCCCGAGCCGTGGCCGAACTGAAGCGTGAGGAGAGCCTGGCCGAGGTCAGGCGGCTGCTCCAGGCCGGCCGGGATCCCTTTGACCTCATCGAGCGGGGCCTCATGCCGGGGCTGGACCTGGTCGGGGAGAGGTTCGAGCGGGGCGAGTACTTCCTGCCCCAGCTCCTCCTGGCCGGCCAGGTGGTCGAGGAGTGCTCGGCCCTGATCAGGCCCCGCCTGGCCAGCGATCAGGCCGAAACCAAGGGGACCGTGGTCCTGGGCACCGTGGCCGGCGACGTCCACGACCTGGGCAAGAACATCGTCGGCACGACCTTGAGGAGCGGCGGCTTCCGGGTGGTCGACCTGGGCGTGGACGTGCCCCGGCCGGAGTTCATCGAGGCCGTCCGCCGGGAGGGGGCCTCCCTCCTGGGCATGTCGGCCCTCCTGACCACGACCATGGTCGAGATGGCCCAGGTGATCGAGGCCCTCCGGGCCGAGCCCGACCTGGCCGGGGTCAGGGTCATGGTCGGCGGCGCCCCCCTGGACGAGGACTACGCCGCCCGCATCGGGGCCGACGCCTTCGGCGGCAACGCCAGGCAGGCCCTGCTCAGGGCCAGGGAACTCATCGGCCGGGAGCCGGCGTGTCCCCAATGACCCCCAGGGAGAACTTCTGGCGGGTGGTCAACCACCAGGAGGCCGAGCGGGTCCCCATCTTCTGGGGCGGGACCAACTCGAGCATCGTCCCGGCCCACTACGAGGCCCTCTGCCAGGAGCTCGGCCTCGACGAGTTCAAGGTCCCCCTGGGCGACTTCGGCACGGTCAACCTCCATCCCCTGGTCAAGGAGAGGCTCCACAGCGACGTGGAGCTCCTCCTCATCGGCGCGCCGCCCCGGCGGCGCCTGGAGGACGGCCTGATCGAGGACGGCATGTGGGGCTTCCGGATGAAGGAGGTCGGCTTCTACCGGACCTTCCCCGATCAGATCACCCCCCTGAGGCGGGCCAGGACCATCGCCGACATCGAGGCCCACCCCGTCTGGCCCGACCCGGACGACCCGGTCTACTACCTCAAGCAGAGTGAGCGGGCCAGGAAGCTTTACGACACGGGCCGGATAGTCCTGGGCGAGGCCTCCTACGCCGGGGCGCCCTTCTTCATCTACCCCTGGCTCAGGGGCGTGGACCAGTGGATGATGGACCCCTACCGGGACCCGGACTTCTACCACCACCTGGCCCAGAAGATCACTGATTTCAGCCGGGTCATCCTGGAGCGCTGGCTGGACGAGGTGGGCGAGTGGCTGGACGTGCTCTGCTTCTACGACGACATCGCCATGCAGACCGGCCCCATGGTCTCCCTGGAGCATTACCGCCGCTTCATCCTGCCCTACGAGAAGCAGCTGACCGACCTGGCCCGCCGGCTGACCGGGGCCAAGCTGAGCCTGCACTGCTGCGGCTCGTGCTACGATCTCCTGCCCGGCTTCCTGGAGGTAGGCTACGACATCCTCAACCCGGTCCAGACCAGGGCCAAGAACATGGAGGCCTGGCGCCTGAAGCGGGACTACGGCCGCAAGCTGGTCTTCTACGGCGGGCTGGACATCCAGCGGCTCCTGCCCTTCGGCAGCGTCGAGGAGGTCCGCCAGGGGGTCCGGGACCTGATCAGGACCCTGGGCTCCGGCGGCGGCTTCCTCTTCGCCACCAGCCACAACATCGAGCCGGACACGCCGCCGCGGAACATAGTCGCCGCCTTTGACGCCGCGTTCGAGTACGGCCGCTACCCGCTCCAGGCCGGCTGAGTCGGGCCGCTGGGGGAGGAGCCGGACCCGCGGAGACGAGGAGAAACAAACCGGGCAAGAATTTGGGGGGCGCGGGGGCCGGACGGCCCGTGGTTAGGGCTTGACCCCCGGGGCCTGAATCTGAGAATGATAAGCTGCCGGCCAGGACAATCCGGCCAAATGCGCGACGACGTGAAAGACGCTCCCGTTACTGTGTGAGCGAACGTCCTGTTACAGTGAGACCGAGAATCCAAGGAGGAGAGACATGGATTTCGCCTTGACCGAAGAACAGAGAATGATCCAGGAGACGGCCCGTCGCCTGGCCGAGAAGGAGATCAAGCCCATCGCCGCCGCCCTGGACGCGGAGATGCGCTTCCCGGAAGAGATCTGCCGCCGCATGGCCGAGCTGGGCCTCCTGGGCGGGATCGTTTCCCCGGACTACGACGGCGCGGGCATGGACTACGTCTCCTACGCCCTGGCCCTGATGGAGATCAGCAAGGCCTGCGCCTCCTGCGGCTGCATCCTGGCCACTCACAACTCCCTCTACTGCTACCCGGTCTCGACCTTCGGCACCGAGGAGCAGAAGAAGAAGTACCTCACCCCGGCGGCCAGGGGCGAGAGGCTGGGCTGTTTCGGCCTGACCGAGCCCGGGGCCGGCTCGGACGCGGGCGGGGTCAGGACCAAGGCCGTGGAGGACGGCGACTCCTGGGTCCTCAACGGCGGCAAGATCTTCATCACCAACGGCATCGCCGCCTCCCTCTGCTGCCTGGCCGCCCTGACCGAGCCCGACCAGGGGGCCAGGGGGATCAGCTCCTTCATCGTCGACCTGGACAACACTCCCGGCTTCAGCCGGCGGCCCATGGAGAACAAGCTGGGCATCAAGGCCTCGGGCACGGCCGAGCTGGTCTTCGAGGACGCCCGCATCCCCAAGGAGAACCTGCTGGGCGTCAGGGGCAACGGGCTGAGGCAGATGCTGACCACCCTGGACGGCGGCCGGATCGGCATCGCCAGCCAGGCCGTGGGCGTGGGCAAGGCCATCGTCGAGGAGGCCATCGAGTACGCCCAGACCAGGGAGCAGTTCGGCAGGTCCATCGCCAAGTTCCAGGCCATCCAGTTCAAGCTGGCCGACATGGCCACCCAGATGGACGCGGCCGAGATGCTGGCCCTCCGGGCGGCCTGGCGGGCCGACAACCACCTGAGTTACGAGAAAGAGGCGGCCATGGCCAAGATGTACGCCTCGGACGTGGCCATGCACGCGGCCGTGGAGGGGATCCAGATCCTGGGCGGCTACCGCTACTTCAACGAGTACCCCATGGAGCGCCACCTGCGCGACATCAAGATCACCCAGATCTACGAAGGCACCAACGAGATCCAGCGCCTGGTCATCGCCCGCGGCCTGCTCAGGAAGAAGTGAGCCGGCGGACCAGCCGCTGATTCCGGTTGAAGGAGAGAATCAATGGCCCTCAAGACAGGCCAGGATTACGTCGACTCCATCAAGTCACTGGGCCTCGAGGCCCACGTCATGGGCCAGCGGGCCGGGGACCTGCCCGACAACCCGCTGGTCTCGCCCTCCATCAGGGCCGTGGCCCTGACCTTTGACTGCGCCCACGACGAGGCCACCAAGCCCCTCTTCCGGGTCCTCTCGCCCCTGAGCGGCGAGGAGGTCAACCGCTTCACCCACCTGCACACCAGCGCCCAGGACCTGGTCAACAAGGTCCTCATGCAGCGCCACTGCGGCAACGCCACCGGCTGCTGCTTCCAGCGCTGCGTGGGCATGGACGCGGCCAACGCCGTCTACAGCACCACCTTTGACTGCGACCAGAAGCACCAGACCGACTACCACCGCCGCTTTCAGGACTACTGGCGGCAGGTCCAGACCCAGGACCTGGTCGTGGACGGGGCCATGACCGACCCCAAGGGCGACCGGGGCAAGCGGCCGGCCGACCAGGCCGACCCGGACCTGTTCCTGAGAATCGTCGAGCGCAAGAGCGACGGCGTGGTCGTCCGGGGGGCCAAGCTCCACCAGACCGGCATGCTCAACTCCCACGAGATCCTGGTCATGCCGACCATGAGCTTGAGGCCGGGCGAGGAGGACTGGGCCGTCTGCTTCGCCGTGCCCACCAACGCCCAGGGCATCCACTACCTTTACGGCCGCCAGGCCAGCGACACCAGGAAGCTGGAGGGCCCGGACCTGGACGTGGGCAACCCGGTTTTCGGCGGCCAGGAGGTCATGACCGTCTTTGACAACGTCTTCGTGCCCCGGGAGCGCATCTTCCTGGACGGTGAGGCCGACTTCGCCGGCCTGCTGGTCGAGCGCTTCGCCGCCTACCACCGCCAGAGCTACGGCGGCTGCAAGGTCGGGGTGGGCGACGTTCTCATCGGGGCCACGGCCCTGATCTCCCAGATGAACGGCGTGGACAAGGCCTCCCACATCCGGGACAAGATCGTGGAGATGATCCACCTCAACGAGACCCTCTTCGCCTGCGGCCTGGCCGCGGCCGCGCTGGGCCGGGCCACCCCGGCCGGCGGCTGCGAGGCCGACCTGCTCCTGGCCAACGTCTGCAAGCTCAACGTGACCAGGTTCCCCTACGAGCTGGCCCGCCTGGCCACGGACGTGGCCGGCGGCCTGTTGGGGACCATGCCCCCGGCCCAGGCCCTGGATGACCCGGTGGCCGGGCCCTACATCAGGAAGTACCTGGCCGCGGCCGAGGGAGTGCCCGTGGTGGACCGGATGAGGGTCCTCCGCCTCATCGAGAACCTGGTCGCCGGGGCCGGCAGCGTGGCCTACCTGATCGAGTCCATGCACGGGGCCGGTCCGCCCCAGGCCCAGCGGATCATGATCGGCCGCCAGGCCGACCTGGAGGGCAAGATGGCCCGGGTCAAGCGGCTGCTCAAGCTGGGCGGCTAGGGAGGCTCCGGTGAAGGACGGACTCAAGATCAGTCAGATGCGGGTCGGACAGACCCACGAGCACAAGTTCCTGGTCACCGAGGAGGTCATCGAGCTCTTCGCCAGGGCCACCGGTGACTTCAACCCCCTCCACCTGGACGAGGAGTACGCCCGGAAGACCATCTTCAAGGCCAGGGTGGCCCACGGCATGCTCTCGGTGGGGGTCATCTCCGGGGTCCTGGGCACCCAGTTCCCCGGCCCGGGCACGATCTACCTCTCCCAGACGGTCCGCTTCCTCAAGCCGGTCTTCCTGGGCGACGAGATCACCGTCCGGGTCAAGGTCCTGGAACTGATCCCGGACAAGAAGCGGGCCCGCCTGGAGACGACCTGCCTCAACCAGAACGGCCAGGTCGTGGTCAGCGGCGAGGCCCAGGTCATGCCCTCGAGCTGAGCCCGGTCAGAATATCCGGCCGCCGGGACTGGCCAACCGGCGGCCGTCTGATACACTTCAGGGACAAGAAAAGCGAGCCCGATCCGGCCTCCCGGGGCCGGGCCGGGCTCGCTTCAACCCTGGGGGGTATTGTGCCATGTCCCTGAGCGGACGGATGACCCGCCGCGGCTTCCTCAAGGCCGCCGCAGCCTCGGCCGGGGCCCTGCTGGGTCCGGGGCCGGGTCTCTTCAGCGGCCGGGCGGCCCAGGGCCGAGCCAGGATCTTCCGGGTGGACGGCTGCCCGGTGCACGACGGCGCCCGCCGCCACCGGGGCCTGGACGCCCTCCTGGCCCTCCTGGCCCGCTCCGGCCTGCCCCTGTTCCAGACCTCCTTAAGCCACCCCTGGGGCTCGCCCCAGGGCCTCATCGCCGCCGAGGACGTGGTCCTGCTCAAGGTCAACTGCCAGTGGCGCTGCCGGGGCGCGACCAACACCGACCTGGTCCGGGGCCTGATCCACCGCCTCCTGGAGCATCCCGACGGCTTCAGGGGCGAGGTGGTCATCATCGAAAACGGCCAGGGCCGGGGCGCCTTCGACGGCCTGGTCCCGGCCCAGGGTTCCTACGCCGACTACCCCGGGATCATCGGCCGGGTCAGGGTCAACGCCGAGCAGGAGAGCCTGCTCACGGTCGACTATCTGGTCAACACCGTCTTCGCCGGCCAGCCGGTCAGCGCCTATCTCCTGGACGACATCCGGGAGATCTTCATCGGCCGCGACGACCACGCCATTGACGGCTACCGCCGCCTCCGGGAGGCCCGGGTCTCCTACCCCTGCTTCACCACCGCCGGCGGCCGCCGGGTGGAGCTGCGCGAGGGCCTCTGGGACGGCTCCGCCTACCAGTCCAACCTCAAGCTGATCAACATCCCGGTCCTCAAGCACCACGACACCAACGGCACCGGCCTGACCGGGGCCCTCAAGAACTCCTACGGCCTCCTGTCCATGTCCGACGGCTGGTCGGACGAGCGCCACTACCGGGACTCCGGCCTCCAGGCCGGGCGGATGTACAGCCTGGTCCGGACACCGGTCCTCCACCTCCTGGACTGCATCTGGGTCCCCTTCGCCAGCCTGCGGGGCTGGCCCGAGTCGACCGTCCGCCGGCTCGACCTCCTCCTGGCCGGCCGGGACCCGGTCGCCCTGGACTGGTACGCCGGCAAGCGCGTTCTCCTGCCCCTGGGTGGGGATTACGCCGCCGTCCACGACCCGGACAGCTACTCCGGCCTGATACGCCATCTGGAAGACGCCCGGCAGACCATCAACCAGAACGGCGGCCTCTTCGGCCAGCCGGCCCGCTCGGGCGAGGCCAACATCGAGGTGGTCTCCACGCGGGTCTGAGGGTCAGGTCTTAATCGGACCCGACTCGCCGGTCTGGGAGGATTGGTCTTCCTCCCGCCGGGCCGGAGGGAGGTCCTTCTTGTAGACCAGGGTCCGGTAGGGGAAGGGTATCTCCACCCCTTCCCGGTCGAAGCGCTTCTTGACCATCTCCAGGAGCCAGAAACGGGCCAGCCAGGCCTCGTCCATGCTGGGCGCCCAGAGGTAGGCCCGGAGCTGGATGGAGAAGTCTTCCAGGCCGACCACCCTGACCCAGGGCGGCCGGGGGGCCCGATCGTCGGGAATGCGGTGGGGGCAGCGGCCGGCCTCGTCCAAAATGAGGCGGCGAGCCAGGTCAATGTCCGTGTCGTAGCTGACCCCGATCTCGACCCGGCAGAGGATCTTGGGATCGGTCAGGGTGTAGTTGATCACGGTCATGTTGTCCAGCTTCTCGTTGGGAATGACCATTCTCTTGTTCTCCCAGGTCAGGAGAATGGTGTGCCGCAAGGTGATGTCCTCGATGGTGCCGTACTCCTCCTCGATGGTCACCGTGTCCCCGATGCGGATGGGCCGGTAGATGGCCAGGGCCACGCCCGAGACCAGGTTGGCCAGGCTGGACTTGGCGGCCAGGCCGATCAGGATGGCCGTGATGCCGGCCCCGGCGACCAGGGTGCCCAGGAAGGCCCTCAGGCCGGGGATGATGGAGGCGAACACGGCCAGGGCCAGGACAAAGACCAGCAGGCTCTTGAGGTGGATGACGTAGCGCCAGAGGGTCTCGTCGGTCTGGCGGAAGAGGCGCCTGAAGGGCTCCTGCCAGCGGCTGATGAGCCGGCCCAGGAGCCAGGAGAGGAGGGCGGCGCAGCCGAAGACGACCACGGCCGCGGCCAGGGCCCCCGGCGCGGTGGCGGGATCGAGAATCATTCTCCAGTCGTTCATAATCCCGGTCATGACCCGCGTTCCTCCGATCATACCCGATCGGGCCGAGAAACCCAAGGGAGCCTCGGCCCGCCTTTGGCCTGGCCTGGCCCGGCCCGAGAGGCTATACTGCCCCTGGCTCAAGCGCTAAGGAATGAGTAGATGCCTCCCAGATCGAGCCGCCCGAGTCTGATCTTCGAACCCAGGGGAGTCCGGGTCGAGATTGAAGCCGGCCGGAGCCTCCTGGACCTGGCCGCCGACGGCGGCCTGCCCCTCCGCTCGGACTGCGGCGGCAAGGGTCGCTGCGGCAAGTGCCAGGTCGAGGTCTCGCCGCCCGAGGCCTTCACCCCCCTGACCGAGGCCGAGACGAGCCTGTTCTCGCCCGAGCAGATCGCCGCCGGCCGGCGCCTGGCCTGCCAAACCCAGGCCCTGGCCCCGGCCACGGTCACCGTGCCCGGCGAGGGCCTGGAGGGGGGCGACGTCGAGGCCAAGACCGGGCTCAAGGGCGCCTATCCGGTCCAGCCCACCATCAGGCGGGTGGTCCTGCCCCAGGCCGACAAGTCCCAGCCACAGGCCGATTACGACGACCTGACCGGCTGGCTCAAGGCCAGGGCCGGGGCGGCCGGCCTGGAGCTGCCCCTGGGCGACCCCGAGCCCCTGCGCTCCCTGAGCCGGCCCAAGGCCCTCAGCCGTGAGGTGACCCTGGTCCTTCACCGGGACCGGGGCCTGACCGCGGCCCTGCCCGGCCGCCGGGAGAAGTCCCTGGGCTTCGCCCTGGACCTGGGCACGACCACCCTGGCCGGGTACCTCTGCGACCTCAAGAGCGGCCGGATCCTGGCCACGGCCGGGGAGGCCAACCCCCAGCGGCGCTACGGCGAGGACGTCATCAGCCGCATCGCCTTCGCCAACCAGGAGGCCTCCGGCCTGGGGACCCTCCGCCGCCTGGCCATCGAGGCGATCAACGACCTGATCGGCCGCTGCCTGGACCGGGTCGGGGCCGAGCGGGCCGACGTGGACGAGGTCAGCCTGGTCGGCAACACGACCATGGAGCAGATCGCCGTCGGCTTTCACCCCCACTCCCTGGGCCTGGCCCCCTACCTGCCGGTCCGCCGCCGGCCGGGCGACTTCAGGGCGGCCGACCTGGGCCTGGACCTGGGCCCGGCGACCAACGTCCACGTCTTCCCGGTCATCTCCGGCTTCGTCGGCGGCGACACGGTCGGGGCCATCCTGGCCGTCAGGCCCCAGGAGAGCGAGGAGATCTGCCTCATCGTCGACATCGGGACCAACGGCGAGCTCGTCCTGGGCAACCGCGACGGGCTTTGGGCCACGAGCTGCGCCACCGGGCCGGCCCTGGAGGGGGCCCACATCTCCTGCGGCATGAGGGCCGCGGCCGGAGCCATCCACCGTCTGGACGTCGACCCGGCCAGCCTGGAGATCAGCTACGAGGTCCTGGGCGACCAGGACACTGTTCGGCCGGCCGGTCTGTGCGGCTCGGGCATCATCGACGCCGTGGCCGCGCTGCGCCGGGCCGGATTGATTTTGGAAAGCGGCCGCCTCCAGGAGGGCCGGCCCGGGGTGATCGTCGACGAGGAGAGCGTCGGCCGCCGCTTCGTCCTGGTCCCGGCCGGCCGGGCCGGCCGCCAGGAGGTCGCCCTGGCCCTGGCCGACATCCGCCAGGTCCAACTGGCCAAGGCCGCCCTGGCCGTGGGCATCACGTTCCTGATGCGGGCCGCGGGGGTCAGCCGGGTGGACCGCCTGGTCCTGACCGGCGCCTTTGGGGCCAGGTTCGACTGGCGCAACGCCGTGACCATCGGCATGCTCCCCCAGGCCGCGGCCGGCGGCCGGGTGGAGATTCTGGAGAACGGGGCCGGCCTGGGCGCGGTCCTGGCCCTGCTGGACCGGACCCGGCGGGAGGAGGCCCTGACCCTGGTCAGCCAGGTCCGCTGCCTCGACCTGGCCGCCGAGCCGGACTTCCAGCTCGAGTACCCCCTGGCCACCACCTTCCCGCCCCTGGCCTCGGGCGGCTGAGAAGGATCGGGGACCGGTGCAGATCGTCCGCGACATCCCCCTGGCTCTGGAAGTCGACAAGATCGCCACGGCCCTGGGCCGGGGCAAGCGGCTGCCCGGCTTCGAGGCCGAGATCGAGTGGGCCATCGCCGCCTTCGAAGAGGTCTGGGCCCCGGCGGCCCTGATCGACCTCCTGCCGGTCAGATCCCTGGCCGGCCAGGCCGTGACCCTCCAGCGGCCGGACGGGGCCGAGGCGGTCCTCCACCTGGGGCCCAAGGCCGACCTCCTGGCCCCGGCCGAGCTGGTCCAGGTCAGCGTCAACACCGTCGGTCCGGGCCTGGACCGGCTCGTCCGGGAGATCCAGGCCGGCGGGGACAGCCTCAAGGCCTACCTGCTGGACAGCGTCGGGGTCCTGGCCCTGGCCCAGGCCGGCGCGGCCGTGACCCGCCTGGCCGAAGCCGAGGCGGCCGACCGGGGCTGGGGCGTGGGCCGGCGCCTGAGTCCCGGCTCCCTGATCGGCTGGCCCCTGACCGGCCAGCGGGAGCTCTGCGCCCTCCTGCCCCTGGAGGGGATCGGCGTCCAGCTCAACCAGAGCTGCGTCCTCATCCCCTTCAAGTCCGGCTCGGCCGTCATCGGCCTGGGCCCGGGCTACCAGAGCCGGCGGGTCGGCTCGGTCTGCCGCTGGTGCGTCCACGCTTCCACCTGCTGGCGGCGCAAGGACGACGAGGCCTGGGCGGCCAGCTAGGCTATCTTCAGTCCCCCGGCTTGCGGCCGACGATGGTGCTGGCCGGGCCCTCCCTCTCCGCCAGGTGAACCTCGACCAGGCCCGCTCCGGCCAGCCACTGACTCACCTCGTCCCGGGTGTAGGTGTCCCCGGATTCGGTCCCGACCAGCATGTTCAGGGCGAAGAGGGCGGCGAAGGCCGGCTCGGTCCGGTCCTCGTTCATGATGAAGTCCCGGACGACCACCTGGCCGCCCGGGTTGAGGGCCTGGGCGGCCTTGTCCATGAGGGCCTGGTTCTCCCGGGGCGAGTTGATGTGGATGATGGAGGAGAGGAAGACCAGGTCAAAGCCCTGGCCGAAGTCATCGGCGTTGTAGTCGCCGGCGAGGAAGTCTATCCGCCGGCTCAGGCCGGCCCGGGCGACGTAGTCCTCAGCCAGGGGGATGACCTGGGGCAGATCGAAGACGGTGGCCCTGATCCGGGGGTCGGCCTGGACAAAGGCCATGGCAAAGGCCCCCGAGCCGCCGCCCACGTCCAGGACCCGGGCCACGCCGCTGAGGTCGAGCCGGCCAACCACTCCGGCCGCGCTGATCCGGGCCCGCTGGTGCATGGCCGCGATGAAGGCCCGGTTCCAGTCCGGGCCCCTCTGCCGGAGCGATTCGGGCTCCGCCCGGCCGCCCCGCCTGACCGCCTCGGTCAGGCTGCTCCAGGTCCGCCACAGCCCCACAGCGTGACCCAGGCCGGCCAGGTACTCGGGCCGGCCCTTGACCAGGCAGCGGCCGGCCGCCTCTGAGTTGGTGAATCGCCCATCTTTCTTGGCGGCCAGCCCCAGGGAGCAGAGGGCGTTGAGGAGCCGGTCGGTACCTCGTGGGTCAGTGCCCAACTTTTCCGCTAATTGGCCCGGGGTCAGGCCCGGGCCGTCCAGGGCGCTGAAGACGTCCAGCTCAAAGGCGGTCAGGACGACCCGGCTCCTCTGGAAGGCCATGGCCAGTTGCTGGATCTCCTCGGGCGAGGAGGGCTTCTTGTCCGCGGCCGGGCGCTCGGCCATGTCCGCCTCCTGGGGTTTTATTCATTCTTCGGCCCAGCTTACCCGGCCGGCCGCCCTTTCTCAAGGCCGGGAAAACCGCCGGCCGGCCCACGGCCCGTCTGGATATGCGGCCGCGGCTCTGGTATCATGCCGCCATGCCCGAGCGCTTCGTCGCCGCCGTTGATCCGCCGCCGGAGATCAGCCGGCCGGCCTGGTGGTTCATCTTCAACCAGCGCCGCCTCCTGGTCCGTCTGGACGGCGAGGCGGTCGAGGTGCCCCGCCTCATCGCCCCGGAGGAGCTGGGTCTCGAGCCGGCCCGGCGCGAGTACCTGGGCCGCCTGGGCCCGGACCACTGCTTCGCCGCCGAGGTGGAGGCCGAGCCGCCGCCGCCTGAGGGCCACGACTGGCGGGGCCTGCGCGGCCTCTTCCCCAAGCTGCCCGAGGACCTCTTCTGGCTGGCCGGCCGGGCGATCCAGATCGTGGACTGGGACCGGATGAGCCAGTACTGCGGCGCCTGCGGCCTGAAGATGGTCCCCAAGGCCGGCGAGCGGGCCAAGGAGTGCCCCCGCTGCGGGACCCTCAAGTTTCCCCGGCTCTCGCCAGCGGTCATCGTCATGGTCCGGCGCGGCCGGGAGATCCTCCTGGCCCGCTCGCCCCACTTCCTGCCCCGCGTCTTCAGCGTCCTGGCCGGCTTCGTCGAACCGGGCGAGCGCCTCGAGGACACCGTGGTCCGGGAGATCAGGGAGGAGGTGGGCATCGAGGTCAAGAACATCCGCTACTTCGGCAGCCAGCCCTGGCCCTTCCCCAACTCGCTCATGATCGGCTTCACCGCCGAGTACGCCGGCGGCGAGATCAGGATCGACGGCCGGGAGATCGAGGCCGCCGCCTGGTTCACCCCGGAGAGAATGCCCGGCCTGCCCACCAGGATCAGCATCTCCCGGAGGCTGATCGATCACTTCCTGGAGACGGCGGACGGGCCGCCCGACCCCGCCACCTCCGCCGACCTATCCTGAACGTCCGGGGCCTCCGTCCGGAGAGCCTAGGCCATTGCCACCCCAACGGCCATGTGTTAATAGGTGAGCCTCATAGAGCCGGCAAAAGGAGCCATTCCCTCATGAACCAGCGTTACGAGCCCAGCCGCCTGGAGCCTGAGTGGCAGCGCAAGTGGAAAGAGGCCAAGGTCTTCAAGGTCAGCGAGGATGAGTCCAGGCCCAAGTACTACCTCCTGGAGATGTTCCCCTACCCCTCGGGCCGGATCCACATGGGCCACCTCAGGGTCTACACCATCGGCGACGTGGTCGCCCGCTACAAGCGCATGCGCGGCTTCAACGTCCTTCACCCCATGGGCTGGGACGCCTTCGGCATGCCGGCCGAGAACGCGGCCATCGCCGCCGGGGTCCATCCGGCCAAGTGGACCTACGGCAACATCGACAACATGCGCGCCCAGCTCAAGAAGGTCGGCTACTCCTATGACTGGGACCGGGAGTTCGCCACCTGCGACCCGGCCTACTACAAGTGGGAGCAGCTCATCTTCCTGAAGCTCCTGGAGAGGAACCAGGCCTACCGCCGCAAGACCCTGGTCAACTACTGCCCGACCTGCCAGACGGTCCTGGCCAACGAGCAGGTCGAGCAGGGCCTCTGCTGGCGCTGCGCCAACGAGGTCGTCCAGCAGGAGCAGTGGGGCTGGTTCCTCAAGATCACCGACTACGCCGAAGAGCTGCTGGATTACACCTACAAGCTGCCCGGCTGGCCCGAGCGGGTCCTGACCATGCAGCAGAACTGGATCGGCCGCTCCGAGGGGGCGACCATCCGCTTCCCCCTGGAGAACCCGCCGGCCGGCTATGACGACGCCATCGAGGTCTTCACCACCCGCCAGGACACGGTCTTCGGGGCGACCTTCATGTCCCTGGCCCCGGAACACCCCCTGGTCGAGGCCCTGTCCCAGGGGAGCGGGCAGGCCGAGGCCGTGGCCCAATTCGTGGACAAGGTCAAGCGGCAGAACGTCATCCAGCGCACGGCCGAGGGCTACGAGAAGGAGGGCGTCTTCACCGGCGGCTACTGCCGCCACCCCATGACCGGCGCCAGGATCCCCATCTTCGCGGCCAACTTCGTCCTCCTGGAGTACGGCACCGGCGCGGTCATGGCCGTGCCGGCCCACGACCAGCGCGACTACGACTTCGCCGTCAAGTACGACCTGCCCATCGTCGAGGTCGTCCGACCCGAGGACGAGTCCCTGTCCATGGAAGCCACCGGCGCCGCCTACGTCGGTCCGGGCCGGATGGTCAACTCGGGCCAGTTCGACGGCCTGGAAAACGAACGGGCCAAGAAGGACATCGCCGCCCACCTGGAGGCCCGGGGCCTGGGCGGGCTGACCGTGACCTACCGCCTCCGCGACTGGGGCGTCTCGCGCCAGCGCTACTGGGGCGCGCCCATTCCCGTGGTCTACTGCGACAAGTGCGGGGTGGTGCCCGTTCCCGAGACCGACCTGCCGGTCGTTCTGCCCGAGGAGGTGGAGATCACCGGCAGCGGCCGCTCGCCCCTGGAGCGGGTGGCCTCCTTCGTCGAGACCACCTGCCCCGGCTGCGGCGGCCCGGCCCGGCGCGAGACCGACACCATGGACACCTTTGTCGAGTCGTCCTGGTACTTCGACCGCTACTGCTCGCCCGACTACGACCGGGGCGTCTTCGACCGGGCCAAGGTGGACTACTGGATGCCGGTGGACCAGTACATCGGCGGCATCGAGCACGCCATCCTCCACCTGCTCTACTCCCGCTACTGGACCAAGGTCCTCAGGGACCTGGGCTATCTCCAGGCCGACGAGCCCTTCACCCGCCTCCTGACCCAGGGCATGGTCGTGCGCAACCTCTGGGCCTGCCCGGTCCACGGACCGGTCCGGGCCGACAAGATCGTGCCCAGCGAGAACGAGCAGCCGCCGACCTGCCGCCTCTGCGGCTCGACCTTAAGTCTCACCGGCCCCAAGGAGAAGATGTCCAAGTCCAAGGGCAACACCCTGGACCCCGAGGAGCTGGTGGACAAGTACGGGGCCGACACGGTCCGGCTCTTCTATCTCTTCGCCTCGCCGCCCGAGAAGGACATGGAGTGGTCCGACGAGGGCATCCAGGGCGCCCAGCGCTTCCTGGGCCGGATCTGGCGGCTGGTGGTGGACAACCTGGACCAGCTCAACCGGGCCGCGGACCTCAACGACCCGGCCCGCCTGGACGGCCGGCTCAAGGAGCTCTGGCGCAAGGTCAACGCCACGGTCAAGAAGGTGACCGATGAGATCGAGGAGCGCTGGCACTTCAACACCGCCGTGGCCGCCATCATGGAGCTGGTCAACGAGGCCTACTTGGCTCTGGCCGACGAGGCGGCCGGCCGGGAGCCCCTCTTCTGGCCGCTTCTGCGCCGGCTCTGTCAGACCACGGTCCTGCTCCTGGCCCCCCTGGCCCCCCACCTGGCCGACGAGCTCCACCACCGCCTGGGCGGCCGGGGCTTCCTCATTGAGGCGGCCTGGCCCGGCTTCGACCACGCGGCCCTGGCGGCCGAGGAGGTGACGGTCGTCCTTCAGGTCAACGGCAAGCTGAGGGGCCAGATCAGCGTTCCGGTCAAGGCCGGCCGGGAGGAGCTGGAGCGCCTGGCCCTGGCCCACGAGCGGATCAGGAAGTACGTCGGCGACAAGCCGGTCCGGAAGGTCATCGTCGTGCCCGGCAAGCTGGTCAACGTGGTCGTCTAGGGGGCGAGCCGATGCGGCGGGCGACGATCATTCTCCTGGCCCTGCTCCTGGCCGGCTGCGGCTACGGCTTCCGGGGCACGGTCAGCTACCTGCCCCGGGAGCTCAAGACCATCGCCATCCCCTTCCTTCAGAACGAGACCAACGAGTCCGGCCTGGAGATCACCGTCACCCAGGCCTTGATCAGGGAGATCAACCGCTCCAAGCTGCTCAAGCTGGCCGAGACCGGGCGGGCCGACGTGGTCCTCAAGGGCCGGATCAGGGCCCTGAACGTCGGGGCGGTGACCTTCGAGGACATCCGCACCGCCCTGCAGCGGCGGGTGATCATCAACGTCGACCTGGAGCTGACCCGGACCGACAACCGCCGGGTGCTCTGGCGGCGGCGGGGCATGACCGAGGGCCAGGACTACGACGTCAGCGGCGACGCCCTGAGCACCGAGGACAACCGCCAGGCGGCGGTGGAGCAGCTGGCCAAGAACCTGGCCGCCCGGGTCCACGACGCCATCTTCGAGAACTTCTAGGGCCCTGACCGGGTCATGAAGGCCTCTCCAGGTAAGTTCGAGAGCGACCTCAAGGCCGGAAGGCGCCAGCCCGTCTACCTCCTCCACGGCCAGGAGGCCTTTCTGGTCGAGGCGGCCCTGGAGCGCCTCCTCCGGGCCCTGGTCGAACCGGAGGCCGGCGATTTCAACCTGGAGATCAAGGCGGCCGTGGACCTGCAGCCGGCCGAGCTCCACGGGCTCCTGGCCCAGCTGCCCATGTTCGGAGGCCGGCGGGTGGTGGTGATCAAGCACCTGGAGGAGCTCAACGGCAAGATCCGGACGGCCTGGCTGGACGGCGCGGCCGAGGCCGTGGCCGGGGTCGGGCCCCAGAGCCACCTGGTCCTGGTGGCCCACCAGCGCCTGGACGCCCGGACCCGCTTCTACAAGGCCGTGGACCAGGCCGGGCTGGTCGTGGAGTTCGGGCCGCTCCGGGAGGCGGATATAATGGCCTGGCTGGAAGGACGGGCCAGGGCCGCGGGCAAGGAGATCGAGGCCGAAGCCAGGGAACTCCTCCTGACCAAGGTGGGGCTGAGCCTGGGCGACCTGGCCCAGGAGCTGGACAAGCTCTGTCTCTTCGCCGGCCAGGCTCGGGTCATCGGCCCGGCCGAGGTCAGGGCCGCCTCGGCTTCGCTCAGGGGCTACACCAACTTCGACCTGGCCGACGCCATGGTCGGCCGGGACGGCCTCAAGGCTATGATAATACTGGATGACCTGCTCGCCGCCGGGGGCAGGGAGGCCGGGCCGCTCATCGTCGGCGCCCTGGCCCACCGCCTGCGGACCCTCTTTCGGGCCAGGTCGCTCCTGGACCAGGGCCTCTCCAAGAGCGAGGCGGCCCAGGCCCTGCCGGGCCGGCCCTACTTCGCCCGGCAGGAGGTCGAGCAGGCCCAGGGCTGGGAGTCGGCCAGGCTGGCCCGGGCCATCCTGAGGCTCCACCAGGCCGACTTAAACCTCAAGCAGGGGGCTCCGCTGCGGGAGACCCTGGAGGCCTTTGTCCTGTGGTTTTGCGGCTAGCCCTTAAGCCTTGTGCAGCCGGTGAACCTGCTGGGACAAGCGGGAGATCTTGCGCGAGGCGTTGCGCGAGTGGAGGACGCCCTTGCCGGCGGCCTTGTCGATGATCGGCACGGCCTGGGCCAGGGCCTTGGCGGCCTCGTCCTTCTGGCCGGCCTCCAGGGCCTGGCGGACGGCCTTGACCGCGCTCTTGACCCTGGTCTTGACCGCCTTGTTGCGCAGGCGTCTCATCTCGCTCTGACGGGCTCGCTTGAGGGCTGATTTGTGGGAGGCCACGCTTTTCTCCTAAGCAAGTACGGACTTGGCTTTTTATCCTAGACCCTTAAGGTTGTCAAGGCTTTAATGTCGGCCCAGGAAAACCAGAAAATCACCAGGGCGGCCGGGATCTTCGGCCTGTGGACGCTCTTCAGCCGGATCCTGGGCCTGATCCGGGATCAGGTGGTCGCCTATCTCTTCGGAGCCGGCCTGGCCGCCGACGCCTTTTTCGTCGCCTTCCGCCTGCCCAACCTGCTCCGGCGGCTCTCGGCCGAGGGGGCCATGGCCTCGGCCTTCGTGCCCATCTACACCCGGGTCCTGGTCGAGGAGTCCCCGGCCGCGGCCAGGCGGACGGCCGGCGCGGCCTTCAGCCTCCTGGCCGCGGTCCTGGTCCTGATCTCGGCCCTGGGCTCGGTCTTCGCCCCGGCCCTTGTCCGTCTGATCGCGCCCGGTTTCGCCGACGAGCCGGCCAAGTTCGAACTGACCGTGCTCCTGACCCGGATAGTCTTCCCCTACATCCTGTTCATCTCCCTGGCCACCCTGCTCATGGGCGTGCTCAACTCCCTGGGCCACTTCGCCGCCCCGGCTGCGGCCCCGGTCGGGCTAAATCTCTGCCTCATCGGCTGCGCCCTGCTCCTGGCCCCCCACCTGGAGAAGCCGGCCGTGGCCCTGGCCCTGGGGGCCCTGCTGGGCGGGGCGGTCCAGCTCCTCATCCAGGCCCCGCCCCTGATCAAGCGCCGGGCCTGGCCCCAGGCCGTCTGGGCGCCGGGCGAGCCCTCGGTCAAGCTGATGCTCCGGCGCATGGTCCCGGTCATCTTCGGCGCGGCCGTCTACCAGATCAACCTCCTGGTGGGCACGATCCTGGCCTCGCTCCTGCCCCAGGGCTCGGTCTCCTACCTCTACTACGCCGACCGGCTGGTCCAGTTTCCCCTGGGCGTCTTTGCCGTGGCCCTGTCCACGGCCGTGCTGCCCAGCCTGTCCCGCCAGGCCGCCCTGGGCGATGAGGCCGGCTTTGCCGAGTCCTTCGGCCACGGCTTGAGATTGAGCCTCTTCGTGGTCCTGCCCTCGGCCCTGGGCCTGGGGCTCCTGGCCCAACCCCTGGTCGGCCTGATCTACCAGCACGGCCGCTTCGACGCCCAGACGGCCTGGCTGACCACCTGGGCCCTGTGGGGCTTCGCCCCGGGCCTGCCCCTGGCCGCCCTGGCCGGGGTGGTCACCCGGGCCTTCAACGCCCTCCAGGACACCAAAACCCCGGCGGTCATGGCCGCCTGGTCGATGGGGGCCAACATCCTGGCCTCACTGATCCTGATGGGCCCCCTGGGCCACGCCGGTCTGGCCCTGGCCTCCTCGGCGGCCGCGGCGGTCAACCTGGCCCTGCTCCTCAAGGCCCTCTACCGCCGCGCCCCCCATCTGAAGGCGGCCGGTCTGATGCGCGGGGCCGGGCGGATCGCGACCGCCTCGGCGGCCATGGCCGCGCTCCTGCTGGTCCTCTTCTGGCTGCCCGCCTCGCCGCTCCACGCCGGCCGGGCCTGGCTCCAGGTGGTTCTCGGCGTCGGCCTGGGCGCGGCCGGCTACTTCCTGGCCGCCTATCTGCTGAGGTGCCGGGAACTGAGCTCGCTCAAGGCGGTCCTGCGCCGCTGAGCCCGTTGTCAGGGGGGTTGAGGCCGGGGGAAGGCCTTAAAACAGTCCGGGTTCCCGGCCTAGGGATGGTAGAGTAGCCTCATGGCCGACTTCTTCTTTTCCGTGGTGGTGCCCACCTACAACCGGCCGGACCACCTGGCCCGCCTCCTCGAGGCCCTGGCCGGCCAGCGCTTTCCCCGGCCGGACTTCGAGGTCGTGGTCGTGGACGACGGGGGCCGGGCCGACCTGGAGCCGACCCTCAACGCCTTCCGGAACCGGCTCAACCTGAACCTGCTCCGCCAGGCCAACGCCGGGCCCGGGGCGGCCCGCAATTTCGGCGCCGCCCGGGCGGGGGGCGCCTGGCTGGCCTTCACCGACGACGACTGCCTGCCCGACCAGGGCTGGCTGGAGAACCTGGCCCTGGTCTTCCGGCGAACTCCGGTCTGCCTCTGCGGGGGGCGGACCCTGAGCGCCTGGCCGGACGAACCCTTTGCCCGGACCACCCAGGCCCTCCTGGACTACCTCCACCCCGAACCCGACTCGGGCAAGAACCCGGGCGCCTTCTTCGCCAGCAACAACCTGGCCGTTCCCAGGGACATCTTCCTGGAGATGGGCGGCTTCGACCCGACCCTGCGCCTGGGCGAGGACCGCGAGTTCTGCCACCGCTGGGCCCTGAGCGGCCGGCCCTTTGCCTCGGCCCCGGAGGCCCTGGTCCGCCACGCCCACGCCCTGGGGCTGGGCTCGTTCCTGAGGCTCCACTTCGCCTACGGCGGGGGCAGCTTCCGCTTCAAGAGGCGCTCGGCCCAGAAGAGCCTGCCGCCGCCCCGGTTCCGCTCGTTGCGGTTCTACCTCGATCTGGTCCTGGTTGGCCTCAGGCGGGAGAGGAGCCCCCGGGGCGCCCTGGTCAGCCTGCTCCTCCTGGCCAGCCAGGCGGCCAACGCGGCCGGCTACTTCTGGGCCGCTCTCCGGGATCGGGCCGGCCGCCGGGCCGGCTGAGGCTTCAGCCCGACTCGTCCTCGTCGCCGGGCCGGACGTTGTCGTCCTCCAGGCCGAAGAGCCGCTGGGCCGCGTCCAGGTAGCGGGTCCGGTTGTCCGGGTTCTTGAAGTTGCGCTTGAGGAGCAGGGCCGGGTGGTGGAGGACCTTCTTCATCATCGCCTGGCTCATGGCCTGCAGGGCGGCCTCCTGCTCGGGGCTGAACTGGTGAGCGGCCAGGGTCCGGCCCAGCTCCCCGGAACGAATCTCCTCCAGCCTGGCGCCGATGGCCTTGATGGTCGGGACCACGGCCAGGGTTTCCAGCCAGTTCTGGAACTTGATCGCCTCCTCCTCGACGACCCGCTCCGCCCGGACCGCCTCCTGGCGCCGGCCCTCCAGGTTGCGGGCGACCACGGCCTGGAGGTCGTCGATGTCGTAGAGGTAGACGTTCTCCAGGCGGCCCACCCCGGCCTCGACGTCACGGGGCACGGCAATGTCGATGATGAACAGGGGCCGCCGCTTGCGGGGCCTCAGCCCGGCCCGGACCCCGGCCGCGGTCAGAACCGGTTCGGGCGAGGCGGTCGAGGAGATGACGATGTCGGCCCGGACCAGGGCCTCGTCCAGCTCGGCCAGGGACACGGCCCGGCCGTCGAAGCGCCGGGCCACCTCCAGGGCCCGCTCCAGGGTCCGGTTGGCCACGGTCAGGCCGACCCGGCCCTGGGCCAGGAGGTTCTCGGCGGCCAGCTCGGCCATCTCCCCGGCGCCGATGAGGAGGACCTCCTTCTCGTCCAGGCGGCCGAAGATCTTGCGGGCCAGCTCCACCGCGGCGTAGGAGACGCTGACGGCGTGATCGGAGATGCCGGTCTCGGTCCGGACCCGCTTGGCCGTGGAAAAGGTCTTGTGCATCAACCGGTTCAGGACCACGCCCAGGGCGCGGCCGGCCGAGGCCTGGTGGTAGGCGGCCTTGATCTGGCCCAGGATCTGGGGCTCGCCCACGACCATCGAGTCCAGGCTGGCCGCCACCCGGAAGACGTGGCGGACCGCCTCCCGGCCCGTCTTGACATAGAGGTCCGGCCGGAACTCCGCTGGGTCGAGGCCGCTGGCTCGGGCCAGGAAATCGACCAGCCCGGCCGCGGCCGCGTCGGGATCGGCCCCGGCCTCCAGGACCAGCAGGAACTCCACCCGGTTGCAGGTGGCCAGGTAGAAGCCCTCCTTGACCCGGGGCAAGGCCAGGAGGCCGGCCAGGGTCCGCTCCGGGCTCTGGTCCACCGCGGCCAGCCTCTCCCGGCACTCCACCGGGGCGGTGTGGTGGCTCAAACCGACCAGGAGCAGGTTCAAGGCTTCCACCCGAAGGTCTTGAAGTCGTGGTAGCCGGTCAGGACGAGCGAGGCGCCCAGGAAGGTGAAGACCACCGCCCCGAAGCCGACGATGGCCAGCCAGGCGGCTTTGCGGCCGCGCCAGCCCACGGTCAGTCGCTGGTGGAGGAGCACGGCGTAGACGATCCAGGTGATCAGGCTCCAGACCTCCTTGGCGTCCCAGCGCCAGTAGGCGCCCACGGTCATCTGGGCGTAGAGGGCCCCGCTCAGAATGCCCACGGTCAGGAGGGGGAAGCCCAACAGCAGGGCGGTCTGGTTGAGGCCGTCCAGGCTGGTCAGCGAGGGCAAGCGGCCGTAGAGCCAGCCGAAGCGCTTGTTCCTGATCTGGCCCTCCTGGAGGAGGTACATCACCCCGGCGACGAAGGCCACGGCCAGGAAGCCGTCGCCCAGAAAAGCGACGGTCACGTGGAAGGTCAGCCAGAGCGAGCCGAACTGGCCGGCCGGCCCGGCCGCCGGGGCTGGGCCGGTCAGGCCCAGGATCATCAGCAGCAGGGCCAGGGGGGCGACGAAGGAGCCCAGGACCTGGACGTTGGTCCTGAGCTGGACGACCAGGTAGCCGGCCACCACGGCCCAGGCGAAGAAGGAGAAGGACTGGCTCAGGCTGATGGCCGGGACGTGACCCAGGCTCAGCCAGGCGGCGATGAGCTGGCCGGTGTGCAGGGCCAGGCCCAGGGCCATGATCCGCCCCGACCAGGCGGCCAGGCCCTGGCGCTGGCGGAAGATGAAGATCAGGTAGCCGGCCGAACCGGCCAGGTAGGCGGCCATGGCCAACCAGAGAAGCGGACCGGCCAAGTCGAACCCCCTCACCTCTCCGGCTCCAGGTCGGCCAGGGAGAGCCGGCAGCAGGCCCTCAGCCTCTCCTCCAGGGCTTGCCGGTCGCCCTGGCGGAGCGGGGTCAGGAGATCCGCCTCCAGGACCGCCTCGAAGGCGGCCCGGTTTCCCCGGGCGGAGAGGCCCCGGCCGAGCACGGCCCGCCTGATCCGGGCCAGCAATTCCAGGTAGTCGGACCAGGTCTGGTCAAAGCCCTCGGCCAGGTCGTCCCTGATCCGCCCGGCCAGGAGCGGGCTGGCCCCGCCGGTGGAGACGGCCACGACCAGGCGGCCCCGCCGGAAGAGGGCCGGGAGGATGAAGGAGCACAGCTCGGGCCGGTCGGCCACGTTGCACCAGACTCCGGCCGCCTCGGCCGCCTGGAAGACGGCCCGGTTGACCGCCTCGTCGTCGGTGGCGGCAATGACCAGCCAGCAGCCGGCCAGATCGGCCGGCTCGAAGGCCCTGGCCCGCCATTCGATCCGGCCGGCCCGGGCCAGGGACTCGAGCTCCTCAACCGCCTCGGGCGCGACCAGGCGGACGCGTCCCCCAGCCTCGAGGAGGCCCATCACCTTGCGCCGGGCCACGGCCCCGCCGCCCACGACCAGGCCCAGGCGGCCGTCCAGATTCATGACCACCGGATACGACACGAGGCCAAATCTAACATTATCCAGCAGTTCGGGCAAGCCGCCCGTCCGGCTTGACCCTAGAACCTTGAGGGTATAGGCTGGAGGCCAATGCTCCTCGACCTGCACGTCCACACCAGCCGCTACTCCCGCTCCTGCTCCATCCTCCAGCCGGCCGAGATCGCTCCCCGCATCAAGGCGGCCGGCCTGGACGGCTTTTGCATCACCGAACACGATCTGGGCTGGAGCCAGGGCGAACTGGACAGCCTCAGGGACGACCCGGCCGCGGACGGCCTGGTCATCCTGGCCGGCCGAGAGGTCGTCTGCCAGGAGGGCCACGTTCTTGTCTTCGGCCTTCAGGGCCGGCCCCCGGCCAACCTGCCGGCCGGCCGCCTGGTCGAGCTGGTCCATCAGGCCGGGGGGGCCTGCGTCCTGGCCCATCCCTTCCGCTACGGCCGGGGCCTGGAGGAGGAGCCCGAGCGGCTGCGCGAGCTCTGGAGCCTCTTCGACGCCGTCGAGGCCCTGACCCCCTCCCACCTGCCGGCCGAGAACAGGCGCGCCCTGGAACTGGTCCGGGAGTTAGGCCTGCCGGCCGCGGCCGGCTCGGACGCCCACTCGGTCGAATCCTTGGGCCACTGGGCGACAAGCTTCCCGGAGCCGTTCAGCGACCTGGCCGGCCTGATCGAGGCCCTCAGGGCCGGCCGCTGCTCGCCCCTGAAGACCTGACTTGCCAAAAAGCTAGTCAAGGGTATAAAAGTCTTCTGGGAAGGGAAAGGACCGGGCGCCTCAGGCCCGGGGGCGGGGATGGAACAGGTCAGCCCATTCAGGAAGTTCTGGACCAAGTTCAACCGGGCCAAGGAGCAGCTGGCCAAGGGCAACCTGGAGGCCTGCCTGGCCAACTTCTGCGAGGCCATCCGGATAAAGCTCCAGGGCAGTTTCATCCGGCGCGAAATCAAGGACATGACCGACGACCTGTTCAAGTTCGCCAGCCACCTGAGCCAGCACAAGCTCTACCTCCAGACTTACGGGCCGGTGACCTTTGTTCAGGGCCAGGAGAAAAACTGGCTCGACTTCTTCCAGCAGATCCTCACCCTGGCCGAGGAGGAGAGCCTCTACAACCGCCTCGGCCTGGGCCAGCAGGCCCTGGACCGGGGCGAATTAGAGAAGGCCCGGGAGATCTTCGACCAGATCCTCGAGGACTTCAGCCAGGACGCCGGCGTGGCCGTGGACATCGGCGACCGTTACATGGACGCCCACCTCTACGCCCAGGCCGAGCAGGTCTACCGCCGGGCCATGGCCCTGGATCCCAACACCATCCACATCCTCAACCGCCTGGCCATCTCCCTGCGCAAGGAGCAAAAGCTCCAGGAGGCGGCCAACATCTACGTCCAGGCCATCAAGCTGCAGCCCGGGGACGAGGGGCTGTACTACAACGCCGCCCGGGTGGTCTACGAGATGGACAAGATCGACCTGGCCCGCAAGCTCCTGACCACCTCGCTGGCCAGGAACCCCGACTTTGAGCCGGGCCGCCGCTTCCTGGACTTTCTCCAGCAGCGCGGCCAGAACCCAGCCGCGGGCGGACGACCGGTCGGGGCTTGACGGCCCGGCCGGGACTTGGTATCCACGACCCGTGGTCGCCCCAGCCCTGAAGCGAAAGTTCGGCTTCACCCGCCTGGAGATCTTCCTGGGCCTGGGCGTGGTCCTGGGTCTGCTTTACATGGTCTTTCTCTTCGGCTTCTCCACGGCGCCGCTCAAGCAGCGCGACCTGGCCGCCCTGAGCCGGACGGCCCAGGAGAGCCTCAACGTGGTCATCGCCCGGCAGGAGGAGCTGGACCGCCAGGTCCGCGACCTGGAGGCCCTGCTCAGGAAGATGGGCCAGTCCGACAGGAAGGGCCTGGCCGAGCTGAGGGGCGAACTGGAGCGGCTGAGCAACGCCCTGGATCTGGTCGAGGCCCGCCTGGGCGAGATCTCCCGCCTCTTCCCCCAGCCGCCCAAGAAGCAGGACTGAGCCTAGAGCCCCGCCGCCGCGAGGGCCTTCTCAAAGACGTCGTAACTCTCCCGGCCGAAGAGACAGACGATGACCTCCTCGAGCCCGGTCTGGCCCGAGAGGTGATCCCTGATCGCGGTCAGGATGATCTCGGCGGCCAGCTCCACCGGAAAGCCGAAGATGCCGGTCGAGATGGCCGGGAAGGCGATGCTCTTGAGATCGTGCCGGTCGGCTAGCTCCAGGCTGGAGATGATGGCGCTCCTGAGCTTGGCCGGCTCGTTGCCCTCGCCCCAGCGGGGGCCGACGGCGTGGATTACCCGGCCGGCCGGCAGGTTGCCGGCGGTGGTGATGGCCGCCCCGCCCACGGGCGCGCCGCCCAGGCGGTCGCACTCGGCCTGGATGGCCGGCCCGCCCTTGGTCCTGATGGCCCCGGCCACCCCGCCGCCCAGGATGAGCCGCTCGTTGGCCGCGTTGACGATGGCGTCCACGGCCAGGGTGGTGATGTCGCCCTCCATCAGGGTCAGCTTGCGTTCGCCGACCCGGCGCTCGAGCTTCCGGCCCGCCATGGCCACCCCCTTGTCCTGAAGAGGCAAAAAGGATAAACCTGACTTAGTCTCCTTCTTCCTGTTTACCCCAGCCGACCGCCGCGCCGCAAGGGCCGGCCGAGCGAGGTTCAGATGCGCCCCCTGCCCGGAGAAACCCTGGTCGACACCCGGACCATCGAGACCTACCGCAAGAGCTGTCTGAGAATCTGCGCCGCAAGGCTGAGCGGCTGCGACTCCCCGACCGCCGTGGCCGCCGCCGAGGACGAGCTGAACGCCTACCCCAACCGGGAGGCCCTGGAGGAGCCCAGGGGGGTCATCACCCTGGACCCGGAGGCCTTGAGCCAGGAGCAGAGGCGGCGGGCCGTGGACTGCCTTCTGGAGGGCCGCTTCCTGGCCGAGCACGCCGCGGCCGGCGAGGCCACCCGGCTCAAACTGGGGACCAAGTACCTGATCAGCCCGCCTCGGGTGCTCGATCTGGAGACCTGCCTCAGGCTCCTGGTCGAGGAGGAGAACCGGGAGGTCGGCCGGGCCGAGTTCCTGGAGAAGAGCCAGGGCGCCGAGCCCGGCGGCCTGCTCGATCTCTCCCTGGGCCAGCGGCACATGCTCCAGATGTCCTTTGACCTGACCCGCCTGAGCCTTGAGAACGGCCGCGATCCGGCCGGGGTGCTGGCCCGGCAGTGGATGCTGGTCATCCTCAACGAGCGGACGGCCGAGGAGATTCTGGCCGACTTCAGGGACTGCCGCTTCTTCGGCTTCCGGGCCGAGCAGGTCCTGTTCATGGTCCAGCGCTCCTTTGAGGGGATCAACATGCGGGACGGCCGCTTCTTCTTCGACCCCCAGGCGCCCCGCCGGCTGCACAACCACGGCCAGATGGCCATGCAGCAGACGGCCGAGGGACAGATCTTCCGCCTGGCCGGGGGCCAGGGGCTCGACCGGCGGCCCCTCGGCCGGGAGCAGATCCTGGCCGCCCTGGAGGCGGCGGACGACAAGCTCTCTTACAACATCGAGGATCTGCCCTACCTGACCGGGGCCCTCGACCTGGACGCCCTGGCCCTGGCCCTGGAGCTGGGCCGGCGGGGCTTCCGCATGGTCATGGAGATCGTGGCCAACAACCCGCTCAAGCCCCAGAAGGGCGGGCTGGCCGCCTGGGACCCGGCCCTGGGCCGCAACGTCATGATCGAGAGCTTCCAGCTCCTGGACCTGCCCAACGAGGACATCCGCTTCCTCAACCGCAACTTCAACCACTACCCCAAGCCCGGAGCGGCCTTCGAGGCGCTCAGCCGGGGCCTGCCCATGCCCCTGGCCGTCAAGGGCGGCTTCATCTACTTCCAGCCGGTCCAGGGCGACCTCAACTTCCAGCTCCAGACGGCCTTTGTCCAGCGGCGGGTCCTGAAGCCCATCTCCAACTGGAAGTCGGCCGCGACCACCCCGGCCGCCCTGGCGGCCATGGCCGCCCAGGACCGGCAGGACGGCTTCAGGGACTTCGCCCAGGACCTGCTCCAGAGGAGACTCTGATTGGCCCGGCCGGCCGCCTTTGTCCGCGTGGCCCTGGCCGCGCCCCTGGACAAGCCTCTCACCTACGCCTGGCCCTTCAGCTTCGAGCCCATGATCGGGGTCCGGGTGGCCGTGCCCCTCCGGGGCCGGCGGGCGGCCGGCTTCGTCCTCGGCCCGGACGAGCCGCCCCAGGGGGTCAAGGTCCAGTCGGTCATCGAGCCCCTGGACCAGGAGCCCCTCTTCCCGGTCGAACTGATGCCCTTTTTCGAGTGGCTGGCCGCCTACTACCGCCACCCCCTGGGCCAGACCCTCTCGGCCGCCCTGCCCCTGGCCTCGGGCCGCAAGCCCCGGGGGCCGAGGCTGAGCAAGGCCGCCCGGGCCGTGGTCTCGGCCGAGACCCCGGCCCTGCCTCCTGGCCAGGCCCGCCTCCACGAGTTCCTTAGGGGCAAGGACTGGGTGCCCTTCCACTTCCTCCGCCAGCTCCTGCCCGGCGCCGACGCCGCGGCCAGGGGCCTCGAGGCCAAGGGCCTCATCGAGATCGACCGGCGCGAGGCCCCGGCGGCGGAGCCGGAGCTTCCCCCCGAGCCTGCCCCGGCGCCGGAGCCCACTCCCGAGCAGGCCGCGGTCCTGGCCGAGATCGAGGCGGCCGTCACCTCCGGCGGCTACGCCCCCTTCCTCCTCCACGGCGTGACCGGCTCGGGCAAGACCGAGGTCTACATCCGGGCCGGCCAGGCCGCCCTGGCCGCCGGCCGGACGGCCTTGATCCTGGTGCCCGAGATCAGCCTCACCCCCAGACTTGAGGCGCTCTTCAGGGCCCGCTTCGGCGACGAGGTGGCCGTGCTCCACTCGGGCCTGAGCCCGGGGAACCGCTTCGAGCAGTGGCGCCGCCTCCTGACCGGCCGGGCCCGGGTGGCCCTGGGCGCCCGCTCGGCCGTCTTCGCCCCCCTGCAGAGGCTGGGCCTCATCGTCGTCGACGAGGAGCACGAGCCGTCCTACAAGCAGGAGGACGGCCTGCGCTACCACGCCCGCGACGCCGCCCTGGTCAGGGCCCGTCTGGCCGGGGCCGCGGTCGTCCTGGGCTCGGCCACGCCGGCCCTGGTCTCCTTCGACCACCAGCGCCGGGGCAAGTACCGGGGCCTGAGCCTGCCCCGCCGCATCTTCGACAGGCCCCTGCCCCGGGTGGAGGTGGTCGACCTGGTGGAGGAGTCGGCCGGGGAGCCCGGCCAGTCCATCTTCTCCCAGCGGCTGATCCAGGCCACCGGCGAGACCCTGGCGGCCGGCCAGCAGGTCATCTTCTTCCTCAACCGGCGGGGCTTCGCCACCTTTCCGGTCTGCGGCAAGTGCGGCCGGCCCTTTGTCTGCCCCAACTGCTCGGTCTCCCTGACCTGGCACGCCGGCTTCGGGGCCCTGGTCTGCCACTACTGCGGTCTGGCCCGCCCCCTGGGAAGCTGCCCCAAGTGCGGCCAGACCGAGCCCCGGCTCCTGGGCCTGGGCACCGAGCGGGTCGAGGCCGAGGCGGCCCGGCTCTTCCCCGGGGCCAGGCTGGCCCGGCTGGACAGCGACGTGGCCGGCGGTCTGGGGCGGCTGGAGCGAACCCTGGCCCGGCTGGCCGCTGGCAAGATCGACATCCTTATCGGCACCCAGATGCTGGCCAAGGGCCACGACTTCGCCGGCATCGCCCTGGTCGGCGTCATCCTGGCCGATCTGAGCCTGCGCCTGCCCGACTTCAGGGCAGCCGAGCGGACCTTCCAGCTCCTGACCCAGGTGGCCGGCCGGGCCGGTCGGGGGGATCACCCGGGCCAGGTCATCATCCAGACCCTCAGCCCGGATCACTACAGCCTGACCACAGCCGCGGCCCAGGACTACCAGGCCTTCTTCGAGACCGAGCTTAAGGACCGCCGGCAGCTCTTCTACCCGCCCTTCGCCCGATTGATTCTGCTGCGCTTGAGCGGGCCGGATCCGGCCCGGGTGGAGGCGGCGGCCAGGCTTCTGGGCCGCCTGGCCCGCCAGGCGGTCGGCCGGCTCAAGTCCCGATCCCGCCTGGCCGTCCTGGGGCCGGCCCCGGCCCCGGTGATCAAGATCAAGAACCGCTATCGCTGGCGGCTGCTCCTCAAGGCCCAGACCGCCGCCGTCGGCCAGGCCCTCCTGGACGAGCTCCTGGCCCTGGCCGCCGGCCGGACCGAGCTGAAGGGGATCCGGCTCAAGATCGACGTTGATCCGATGAGCATGCTCTGAGCGGACTCAAAGGGGCGGCGCCAGGTCGGCGCCGCCCCCGGGGACGCGGCTCGAGATCAGGTAAAGAGGCAGAGCTTGGCGTCTTTGGCGTACTTGAGGAACTCCTCGGCCGTCCAGACCTTCACGCCGTCGATCAGCTTCTCGGGCGGGACCTCCATCATGTCCACGGTCATGCGGCAGGCGATCAGCTCCACGCCCTCGAGCTGGGCCATCTCCATCAAGTCGGCCAGGTCGGGAACGTTGGCCTTTTCGGCCTTGCTCTTCATCATCGAGGTGGCCAGGTTGCACATGCCCGGAATGGCCCCCATGAAGCCGGGCGGGTAGAACTTGGCCTTGTCCAAGCCGCCCTTGCAGACCAGGTTGAGGCCCATGAAGGTGAAGAATATCTTGGTCTCCATGCCCTGGCGGGCGGCGTTGATGCCCAGGATGAGCGCCGGGTAGGCGCCGTCGAGGGTGTCTCGACTGCAGATGAAGGCGGCCCTTTCCACCTCTTGATTCATCTCTCCTCCTCCTATCTTCCGCTCCGGAGCGGCCGGTCCTGGCCCCTCCCCGACCGCGGCTCGGCCGGCCCCAAACGGCCGGCATAATAGTTCATATTGTCAACCACACTCCCGGTCATCTGAGGGACTCCCGGACCAGTTCCATGGCCGAGCGGAGCAGCTCCAGGGAGGCCAGAAGAGTGGTCCTCTGGCGGGGCTGGACCTGGGCCAGAACCTCGGCGTAAGCCTGGCCAACGAAGTCGTTGACCCGCTCCATCTTGTCGTGTCCGGCCCGGGTGAGGCTGATCAACTTGACCCGGGCGTCCCTGGGGTCGTCGACCCGCTCGACCAGGCCCTTGTCGATCAGGCCCTGGATCAGCTTGGTCACCCGGCTCTTGCCCACCTCCAGCCGGGCGCTGATGCTCTTGGCCGTCAGGTAGCGCTCCTCCTTAAACAGGACCAGGCACTTGAGCTCGGCCCGGGGGAGATCGAAGCGTTTGGCCTCGAGCAGCAGCCTCTCCTGGCAGCAGTTCACCAGCTCGGCCATCAGCGTCTTGAGGCGTCCGACCTGATCCTCGGTCGGATCGATCCAGGGTCCGTCAATATTGTTCATACTATGAACTATAACTACAAATAAGCGCCTGTCAAGCCCGGCCGGGCGTAATTTTCGGAAATCGAGGGTTCAGGCGCCGGGAAAGGTTTCAGGAAGCGGCTGGAATCACTCGTCCGGGGTCAGGAGGCCGATACGGACCAGGCGCTGCTCGTCGGGCGAGGCCGGCTCCCCTGCCTTGAGGGGTGCGCCCGAGCCGTAGCCGCTGACGACCAGCCGGGTGGGATCGACGCCGGCCTGGGCCAGGGCCCGGGCCACGGCCAGGGCCCGGACCAGGGAGAGGCCTAAGTTGTCGCCGTACTTGCGCTGGCTGGTCGGGCTCAAGGGGGTGCTGTCCGCGTGGCCCTCCACGACCACCTTGGCCTTCGGCCGGGCCAGGGCCTCGGCCGTGGCCTTCTTCACTGCGGCCAGGGCCGGGGCGTCCAGCTCCACCTGACCGGGCAGGAAGAGGATGCGGGCCAGGTCGGCCGTCTTCGGCCCGGCCGGGGCGGAGGTCTTCTCTGCCTGGTCAATAATCTTTTCCTTTTCATCCACTTCGGCCTTGAGTCGAGTCACTTCCTCCCGGAGGCGGGCTATTTCAACGGCGGCCGCATCCATCTCCGGGCTCACCCACTGGGGCTCAACCTCCCCCCGGCCATAAACCGGAGCGGTCTCGGGCTGGGCCGGGGTGTAGGTCTCGACCCGTCGCGGCGGCTGGGCGGCTGGGCTCACGGCCGGGGGTACGGGCGCTGTGGCCGCCGTCAGCGATCCTCGCCGGGCCGCCTGGAAATGGAGCAGGGTCAGCCCGCTGACGATCAGAATCGCGCCCAGGAGGCCGACGCCCAGCCAGGCGCCCGCACTGAACTCCCACCGCCTGGCCAGAAAACGGTGGTCGCACTCCAGGCAGCGGTGGGGTTTGATTCCCACCAGCCCGACCAGCCGCTCCCAAAAACTGTGGTGACTCGACCGAGCGAGCTCGAAGCTTCCGCAATGGGGACAGCGAGAATACGAGGCCACGGCTCTAGTCACCCCCGCTCCGAGCGCCTTGGTCCGGCCGGCCCGAAACCGGTTGGCCAGGCGTCAAAACTTCCCCTTGCTCCTGTAAAACCTCAGCCGGTCCCGGAACCGGCCCGTGTTTATCCTGTTACTGTTCTCATATTTCATCACATTTAAAGCGGCCATGCAAGGATATAAATAAACTCATCTTTTGCCCGCCAGGCCGGCGCCGGCCGGTCCGGCCAGCCCCGGGATCCGCCCCCGGAGCCGTTCCAGGCGCCCGGCGGCCCAGTCCAGGGCGGCCGGCTCGTCCCCGACGCGGCCGGCCAGTCTCTGCTCGGCGATCTCGGCCAGGAGCCGGCCCACCAGCGGACCCGGCTCCAGCCCCAGGGCGGCCATGAGCCGGTCGCCCCGGACCAGAGGCGCCTCGGCCTGGCGCTTCATCTCGGCCTCGACCTCGAAAAGCCGGCCCCACAGTTCGCCCAGCCGCCCGGCCGCGGCCGGGTCGCTGGCCGGGCCGCGAGTGGCCAGGCAGTCGCCCAGGCAGAGGAGCCCCAGTTCGTCAAGCTGGCCGTCAACGGCCAGGATCAGCCGCCTCAGGGCCCGGGGGGTCAGACGCGGCGCGGCCAGCAGGGAGAAGGGCCTCATGTGGGCCTTGATCAGCCTGGCCGCGGCCGTGGTCAGGAAGCGGGACAGGCGCAGCCGGGCCCCGGCGGCCAGCCAGAGCCGGTGCGAGGCCCCCTCGTGGCCGGGGAAGGAGAGCTGGCCGTCGGCCCGCGGCCGCTGCCGCTCCCGCTTGCCTGTGTCGTGAAAGAGGAGGGCCAGCTTGAGGCTCAGGAGCCGGTCCGGCTGGGCCGCGACCGCGGCCGGGTTCGGCCGGCCGGCCGGTCCCTGGCCCTGGGCCAGGAGGTTTTCCGCCTCGGCCAGGGAGCAGATGGTGTGGCCCAGGGCGTCCAAGTGATGGAAGCGGTTCTGGTAGACCCCGGCCAGGGCGGCCGCTTCGGGCAGCAGGGGGCCCAGGATCTTGTCCTCGGCCATGAGGGACAGGAAGCCGGCCGCCCGGGGGGTCAGGAGGAGCCGGGTCAGCTCCTGACCCAGGCGCTCCCCGGCCACCCGCCTCAACCCGGGAGCGGCCGCGGCCAGGGCCAGCCGGGTGGCCCTAGGCAGGCTCAGCTCCAACTGGGCGGCCAGGCGGAAGCCCCGCAGGACCCGTAAGGGATCGGCCGCCAGCACCCCGGGACCGGCCGGCCTCATCCGCCGGGCTTGCAGGTCATCGAGCCCGCCGCTGGGGTCGATCAGCCCGCCCCGGCCGGTCAGGAAATCTTCCAGGGAGACGGCCAGGGCGTTGACGGTGAAGTCGCGGCCCCTCAGGTCGCTCTCCAGGTCCGGGCCCCGGAAGCTGGTCAGGTCCAGGATCAACTCGGGCAGGACGAGGCGGACGGCCCGCTCGGCTTCCGAGAGCACCACCCGGCCGGCCCCGCTCAGGCCGGCCAAGTCCCGGCTCAGGCCGAGGCTGTCGCCGGCCAGGGCCAGGTCCACCTCGAGGGGCCGGGGCGGCCTCCGGCCCAGGAGGGCGTCGCGGAGGACGCCGCCCACCAGGAAGAGCCTCTCCGGGCCGGCCAGGCGGCAGGCCTGATCGAGAAGCGGCAAGCCAGCCAGGCTATCCTTGAGTTCCTGGAGCCGTTCGATTGTTCCGGCCACATCC
>ENA-OSEO01001718-OSEO01001718.1-sediment-metagenome-genome-assembly--contig:-NODE-1718-length-37067-cov-7.256502_pt1 | contig 37067 bp, 44 predicted proteins | sample MGYA00237883_ERZ534232 | MGnify/ENA metagenome assembly ERZ534232 | reverse complement strand
AATAGCGGGGGGAGGATTCGAACCTCCGACCTCCGGGTTATGGGCCCGACGAGCTACCAGACTGCTCTACCCCGCGGTCAATAGACGGCATTATACGCTGCCCACCACTATCTGTTCAATAGCGCTGGCAGGAAAAAAGTACTACTCCGGTTGATAGTTCACGGATTCGCATACAAAACGAATCCAATTCCTCTCAAGATTACAGCTTGCCACGAATCGTCGCGGCGATCTCTTCGATCTGTCCTTTCCGGTACTGGTATGACGGCCAGCCCGCCAGGACCCGATCCCCGGCCTTCCGGGGGATGATGTGGAAGTGCATGTGCTCGACCACCTGTCCGGCCACCCGACCGTTGTTCACAAGGACGTTGTAGCCGTCGGCGTTCATCGCGGATGCCACCGCCTTCGCGATCTTGCCCAACCGGGCCGCCACCATCGACAGCATCTGCGGTTCACATTCGTGAATCTGACGACAATGTTGCTTTGGGATCACCAGGGTATGGCCGTCGCTGACCGGGCCGATATCAAGGAAAGCGAGGACCACTTCATCCTCGTAAACCTTGGCCGTGGCGATCTCCCCCGCGACCATTTTGCAGAACACGCAACCATCCATGGCGTTCTTTCCGTCCCGCCCGTGGGCCGTTCTACGATTCCTTCGCCTGCTCGTCCGCGGCGGCCTCACTGGCCGGAGCCTGGGCCTGCGGCTCCTCAGGAGCCTCAGCCGCTTGTTCCTGCGGCTGACTTTCCGCGGTGGCCGCCGGCGCGGTGGTCGCTTTCCCCTTGCGGCGCGCCCGCCTCTTGGAGGTTCCACGCCGCTCCTTCTTTAGGGGCTCATCGGCACCGAGCAACTGAAGAAGGACGAGTTCCCCGTTGTCACCGAGGCGTCGCAGCGACAGACGCACGATTCGAGTGTACCCACCCGGCCGATCGAGGTAACGAGGGCCCAACTCGCTGAAGAGCTTGCCCACGACGGTCCCCTTCTTCACTGGCTCGCCGTCTTCCAGGGCGATGATATTGCGATTGCCCAGCAGGCTGATGGCCTGGCGGCGGTGCTGCAGCTTGCCTTTCTTGGCCAGGGTGATCAGCTTCTCGACGAACGGCTTGACCTCTTTCGCCTTCTGGATAGTCGTCGCGATCTTCTCATGCTCGATCAGCGACTGGGCCATGTTCCGACGCATGGAGCGGCGATGGGCCGTGTTCCTGCTCAACTGGCGTCCTGCAACTCTGTGACGCATATGTCCAACTACCTCTTCTTCTATCCGAGATTGCCAAATCTACTCGGTGCCGTCAGCACGACACCGCGCGTTCGGGACGGTTATCCTTCGCCCGGTTTGCCGACGTCTTTCATGCCGAGCGACAACCCGATATCGGCGAGCTTTCGCTTGATTTCACGCAGCGAGGTCTTGCCGAAGCTGCGAATCTTCAGCAGGTCCGCGTCCGTCATCTGCACGAGCTGGCGCACGGTCTCGACCTTCACGGACTCCAGGCAATTGCTCGCCCGCACAGAGAGCTCCAACTCCTGGATTGGCGTGTTGAGCTTCGCTTCCAGCTCCTGGTCGATCTGCTTTTCCGGCTCTTCCGGCGGCAGCTCCCCCGCCACCGTCTCCTCGCCCAATTCGAAGTACTGCACGAATGGATTGATGTGCTTCCGCAGGATCTTGGCCGCCTCGACCAGCGCCATTTCCGGCGTGATCGTGCCGTTCGTCCAGATCTCCAGGATCAGTTTGTCGTAATTCGTCCGCTGCCCTACGCGGGTATTCTCCGTCGTGTAGCGGACGCGGGTCACCGGGGAATACACCGCATCGAGGTGAATCCGCCCGATTTCCTGCTCGAACCGGTCCGCATCGGCGATGCGGTCCGACACGGGCACGTAGCCACGGCCATTCTCGACGACCATCTCCATGTCAAAACTGACGTCTTCGGTCAGCGTGGCCAGGACCACGTCTTTGCTGATCACCTCAATAGCCGGATCGGCGATGATCTGGGCGGCCGTGACGGGGCCCGGCTTGTTCACCGTGACCTTCATCGCCTTGGGTCCATGGCCCGTCAGACGGATTACCAAGCTCTTGACGTTCAGGACGATATCCGTGGTGTCTTCCATGACGCCGCGCATCGACGTGAACTCATGGTCCACGCCCGCGATCTTGATCGACGTCACGGCGCTTCCCTCCAAGGAGGACAACAACACGCGCCGCAGGCTGTTGCCCACCGTGGTTCCGAACCCCCGCTCGAACGGCTCAATGAAGAACCGACCGTACCGGTCGGTCGATACACCGGCATCCTTTTCCACACGAGTCGGCAACTCTAAACCGCGCCATGTCACTCGCATACAGGCCTCCGATCTGGACTTCCATCCTTAAGCACATCGCCGCCTGCAGAATTCTCCCCGCTCGTCGTTTTCATACCGCAATTCCGCATTTGGATTCCCAAGCTGAACGGCCCCCCGACGCGAAAGGATGCGTGTGGGGACCCCCTTCTTACCTCGAACAGAACTCCACCACCAACTGCTCCTCGACGGGGATCTGCACGTCGGGTCGCGTGGGCAGCGCGACGACCGTGGCCGCCGGCTTGTCGCGATCCAACTGCAGCCAGCCTTGGGCGGTGAAATTCGGATTGCTCTCAAGCTGCTCCCGGACCCGCTTGCGGCTCTTGTCAGAATCCTTAATCGTGATCTTATCCCCGATCTTCAGAATCCGGTCGGCGACGTCGACCTTGCGCCCGTTGATGCGGACGTGGCCGTGTGTGATCAGTTGCCGGGCCGCCTTGCGCGAGGCGGCGAAATTCAGCTTATAAATGACGTTGTCCAGGCGCCGCTCCAACAATTGGAGCAGGTTCTCGCCGGTGTTGCCGGGCAGACGCGCCGCCTCGTGGAAGAACCGCATGAATTGCTGTTCATAGACGCCGTAATACCTCTTGATCTTCTGCTTCTCGCGGAGACGGACGCCGTACTCGCTCAGACGCCCTTTGCGCCAGCCGTGCATGCCCGGCGCCAGGTTGCGCTGCCTCCGCTCCACCTGGCACTTGGCGGTCTCACACTTGGTGCCTTTCAGGAACAGCTTCATTCCTTCCCGGCGGCAAACCCTGCAGGATGGACCTACATAACGTCCCATACGTATCGATCTCCTGTGCTCTTCCCGGAGTCCTAAACCCGTCTTCGTTTCGGCGGCCGGCACCCGTTGTGCGGCAGCGGCGTGACGTCCTCGATCGACGCGATCCGCAGCCCCGCGCCCTGCAGGGCGGAAATCGCCGACTCTCGCCCGGCGCCGGGCCCCTTGACCCGGATCTCCACCTCACGCACGCCATTCCGCATCGCCACATTGGCACAGCTCTGAGCCGCCTGCTGCGCGGCGAACGGTGTGCTCTTGCGCGAGCCCTTGAAGCCCACGCAGCCCGCCGAACTCGAACAGATCGCGGCGCCGTCCATATCCGTGATCGTAATCAGCGTGTTGTTGAACGACGCCTTGATGTGGACGATCGCTCGAACCACATTCTTTCGGACTTTGCGTTTTGTGCTCTTTGCCATTTCCTTCTCTTTGTCCTCGTACTCCGGTGTTCCACATCTTCCGGATGAGTGATTCCCGGTTCTCCAGCGTTGTCTCGTGCTCGTTACCCGCGCTGTTCCTTCACGCCCTTCTTGCCGGCGACCGTCTTTCGCGGACCCTTGCGCGTACGTGCATTACTCTGGGTGTGCTGCCCATGGACAGGCAGGCCCCTTCGGTGCCGGACCCCCCGGTAGCAGGCGATATCGCGCAGCCGCGCGATGTTCTGCGCCACCTGCCGGCGAAGCTGGCCCCCGACGACGTAGTTGCGGTCGATGATCTGCGTGATCCGGCTGAGCTCGTCCTCGCTGAGCCTGCTGGCCTTCGTCATCTGCTCGATCTGGGCTTCTTTGAGGATCTGCTCGGACGTGTGCCGGCCGATCCCCGGAATGTACGTCAACGAGATCCAGATCGATTTGCCATCCGGAATATCGATACCCACTATACGCGGCATAGTAGCATCCTCTCTGTCATCTTTCGCGCCTGATTCGCTCGTCGGTCTTTCACGTCCCTCACCCCTGACGCTGCTTGTGCCGGGGGTTCGAGCAGACGATCCGCACGATGCCCTTGCGACGAACGATCTTGCAGTTTTCACATATTCGTTTGACTGAGCTTCTTACCTTCATGGTCGATCCCAAGATCACTCAAATGAGTGGAGTTTCGAAACTCCACTTATCAATGACGTAACACAATCCGCCCGCGGGTTAGGTCGTACGGCGACATCTCCACCGTGACCAGATCCCCCGGCAGAATGCGGATGAAGTTCATGCGCATTTTCCCGGAGACGTGGGCCAGAACCTTATGCCCATTCTCCAACTCAACCCGGAACATGGCGTTAGGCAGAGCTTCCACAACTTTCGCTTGCAGCCGTATCGAGTCTTTCTTCGCCATGAATACTACCGTCTTTTTGTCAGAACTTCACAGCCATCTTTCACGATGGCGATCGTATGCTCAAAATGAGCGGAACACTTGCCGTCCTTCGTCACGACGGTCCAGCCGTTGCCCAGCGTCCGCACGGCGTAGCCGCCGGCGTTGATCATCGGCTCGACCGCCAGCACGAGCCCTTCGGTCAGCAGGATATCGTCCGCCAGCAACTCGTCGCTGACGAAGTTCGGGACCTTCGGGTCCTCGTGCATCCGGGTGCCGATCCCGTGCCCGACGAAATCACGGACCACGGAAAAGCCCGCGGATTCCGCGTGCGCCTGCATTTTGCCGGCCACCTGGCTCCATCGGACGCCCGGTCTGGCCTGGGCGACGGCGATCTTGAGCACCGCGCGCGTCGTATCGACGAGCCGGCGATTGGACTCCGAGATCCTGCCGATCGGCACGGTCACGGCCGCATCACCGCAGTAGCCACCGAGCCTTACGCCGAAGTCGATGCTCAGGAGGTCGCCCTCCCGCAGCACGACCGTCTCCGACGGAATTCCATGCACCACCTCGTCATTGACCGACGCACAAATCGCCCCCGGAAAGGGCTTTCGCGCGTGCGGGCTGCGAACACCCTTGAACAGGGCCTCCGCGCCGGCTTCCGCGGCCATCCGCAGCGCGACCTGGTCCAGATGACCGGTCGTGACGCCCGGCAGTGCGACCCTCTGTAGTTCTGAAAGAACCTCGGCTACAACGGCTCCCGCCCGGCGCATCAACTCGATTTCTCTTCGGCTGCGAAGCGTTATAGCCATTATACGACTTCAGGTTCGACCGACCACCGACCTCCTGCCGGCACCGGCCTCATTTCTTCCCCGCGAGGGGATCCAGTTTCCGGAAGATCACCTGGGCGACGGCGTCGGCATCGCCGTTGGCGTCGATATCGTGCACCGTCCGCCCGGAGGCGTAGTAGTCCACGACCGGCTTGGTCTGGCGGTAGTACGTCTCAAGGCGATTGCGAACCACGTCTTCGGTATCGTCCGGCCGCTGGACCAGACGAGTCCCGTCTCTATCGCAAATCTCCTCCACCTTGGGCGGCATGTTCTTGACATGGTAGACTGCCCCGCACTTGGGGCAGCTCCGCCGGCCGGTGATGCGCTCGACCACCACGCGGTCGTCGACCTGCAGATTGATCACCATGTCGATACCCCCGCCCTGTTGGGCCAGGGACTTGTCCAGCACCTCGGCCTGATGCACGGTCCGGGGGAATCCGTCCAGGACATATCCGGCCGGCGCTTTCTGCACCGCCCGGCTCATCATCTCCACGATCAGGTCGTCCGGGACCAAAGCCCCGGCGTCCATGTAGCTCTGGGCCTTCTGGCCCAGTTCCGTGCCCTCCGCCCGCTCGCGCCTCAGAATATCCCCGCTGGACAGATGAAGGATGCCATAGCGATCGGCGATCCGCTTGCAGTGTGTTCCCTTGCCGGCGCCGGGGGCACCCAGGAGGATGATTCTCATGCGTAGGCTCCCTTGATTCTTCCGGAGGACGTAAACCCTTCATAGCTTCGCATCAGCAGGTTGGCCTCGATCTTCTGCACAAGGTCCAGGGAGACGCTGACGACGATCAGCAGGCCGGTGCCGCCGAGGAAGGTCGTCACCCGCCAGTCGATATTCAATGCGTAGGAAATCATCATCGGGATCACCGCGATGGCCGCGAGGAACGCGGCACCGTAATAGGTAATCCGCGTCATCACGGTTTCCAGATAATCCGCGGTCCGGCGGCCCGGTCGCAGACCGGGGATGAAGCTGCCCGAATCCCGCAGGTTCTTCGCCATCTCACGCGGCTGGAACTGCACCGTGACCCAGAAATAGGCAAAGAGGAAGATCAGGATCACGTACAGCACGTTGTAGGTGTACGCGCCGGGGTCCAGGGCTGCACTGATCCGGGCCATCACCAGGGATTCCGGGAGCGCGCGGGCCAGATAGTCCACGATGATCGGCGGGAACATCATGAAGCTCGACGCAAAGATGATCGGCATGACGCCGCCGTGATTGACCCGCAGGGGCAGGTAATGGCGCGCCCCGCCGTACATCCGCCGGCCACGCATCTGCTTGGCCTGCTGGATCGGGATACGCCGCTGGGCCTGCGTGATCAGGATGGCCCCGGCCACAACGAACACGAACGCCACGCCGAGGAACAGGACTTTCGCCGGTCCGATGCTCCCGGTCGTCGAGGCTCCCACCTGGAAAGACATCTGACTGAAGAGCTGGTACAACGCCCAAGGCATGCGGGCGATGATGCCGGCCATAATGATCAGACTGATCCCGTTGCCGATGCCGTACTCGTCGATCTGCTCGCCCAGCCACATCAGAAAGATCGTGCCGGCGGTCATCGAGATCACCCCGAGGAAGATCGCGAGCCGATGCATGCCCGGGTAGATCAGGGATCGCTCGCCCCCGATCATCATCTGCATGTACATCATCGCCTGAACCACGCAGATGAGCACCGTGAGGTAGCGCGTATACTCCTGGATTTTCTTGTATCCCGTCTGGCCTTCCTGGCGGAGTTTCTTCAGCGAGGGAAGGACCTCGCCCAGGAGCATCAGGATAATGGAGGCCGTGATGTACGGCATGATGCCCAGGCCGAACAGACTACTCTGACTCAGGGTTCCGCCGGTAAAGATCTGCAGGTACTCCGCCGCCCGGCCCAGAGGGCTGTCCGTGTTCCGCGACTCGGCCATGGCCCGAATCGCGCTCTGGTCGAAGAGCGGAATCGGAATGTGAAAGCCGATACGGTAGATCGCCAGCAACGCCACGGTAAAGAGGATCTTGTTCCGCAGGTCCTGGATTCTGAAGATGTTGGCTACTGTTCCAATCACTGTCTCGTTCTCCACACGTCGGACGATCCACCGCTCGGACGCACGACGATGAGACGTCTAACCGTGTTTGCGTTTGACCGGTTTCGGTTCCGTTTCCAACCTGGTCGCGGTGCCGCCACAATCGACAATCTTCTGCTCGGCGCTCTTGCTGAACTTGTGCGCGGCGACCTGGAGCTTCTTCGTCAACTCGCCGTCGCCGAGGATCTTGACCTTGCTGGCGTCGCCCAGGACCAGGCCCGCCTGCCAGAGTTGCACGACCCCGACCTGCGTGCCGTCCTCGAACTGTTCCAACTGCGAGACGTTGACGATCTCAAACCGCGTGGCGAAGTTCTTGTTATTGAAACCGCGCTTCGGCAGGTGCCGAAACAGCGGAATGGCCCCGCCCGCGTAGAGGGAAAAGCGTTTCGCGCCGGACCGGCTCAGGGCGCCCTTGCTGCCGCGGCCGGCGGTCTTGCCCAGACCCGATCCGCGACCGCGACCGACGCGTTTCCGTGCTTTGTGTTTGCCTACGACCGAAGTAATTTCATGACTTAACATTCAGATCACCCACTTGGCCTTGGTTGCGATTAGGACAGTGCAACGCCTCGTAGAGCCTGGACTGTTTCTTTGCTGCGCAGTTTCAACAGGCCGTTGATGGTCGCCTTGACGACGTTCTTGGCGGACGTGCTGCCATAGACCTTCGTCAGGGCGTCCCGCACGCCGGCGTACTCCAGCACGGCCCGCGAGCTGGAGCCGGCGATGACGCCGGTGCCCGGGCTGGCCGGGGCCAGAATGATCCGCGTGGCCCGGTACTTGCCGATGACCTGGTGCGGAATGGTGCTGCCCACGAGAGGGATCTTGTACATCGCCTTCTTGGCGTCCTTGATCCCTTTCTCGACGGCGTTCGGCACTTCATTCGCCTTGCCGTAACCGACGCCGACGGAGCCGGCGCGGTCACCGACGACGACCAGGGCCGCGAAGCTGAAGCGCCGACCGCCCTTCACGACCTTCGCGCACCGATAGATCTTGACCACCGTGTCTTCCAACGGCTTCTCTTCGTATTCCGGTGTTCTGACTGATTCTGCAGCCAATGTCGTCTCCCAGTTTCAAAAGGCCTTCGTCAGAAAGCCAAGCCCGCCTTCCTTGCCGCGTCGGCAAGGGCCTTCACCCGTCCGTGGTATCGGTACGGGCCCCGATCGAAACATACGGCCTTGATGCCAACGTCGAGCGCCTTCTTCGCCAGCGCCTCGCCCACCGCCTCGGCGGCCTTCTTGTTGCTCGCATGGGGCAACTGGTCGCGGAGGGCCTTGACTTGCGTGCTGGCCGCCACGAGGGTGACACCCGCTGTGTCGTCGATCAATTGCGCGTAAATGTTCCGGTTGGACCGGAAGACCGACAACCGCGGCCTTTCCGCAGTCCCGTTGACCTTCTTACGCACGTGACGTCTACGCCGAAGCGCCGCTTTCTTATGCTGTTGCGTTTTCATATCGTCTGTCTGTTTCACTCATACCCGCACCAGGCGGGTGACGCCACCGGACTTCTCTTATGCCCCGCCTGAAGCGAACGCCTTGCCGGCCTTGCGCCGGATGTGCTCGTCGGCGTAACGAATGCCCTTGCCCTTGTACGGCTCGGGCGGTTTCACCTTGCGAACCTCCGAGGCAAACTGCATCACCGCGCACTTGTCGATTCCGGACAGCGTGAACTTGGCCGGAACCTCGTTGCCGCGCGTGGCCGCCACGTCGATGGTCACCTTGACACCCTGGGGAATCGGCATCTCGACCACGTGGGCGAAACCGACGGTCAGGACGAGCTTGCCGCCCTGCTCCTTAACGCTGTACCCGGTGCCGTAGATCTCCATCTTCCTCTGGTAGCCCTGCGTCACGCCCACGATCATGTTCGCCAGCAGCGCCCGCGTGGTGCCGTGGAGCTCCCGGTTCCGGCGAACTCCGGGCTCGGGATTGGCGATCATGATGCGGCGGCCCGCGTCCTCGACCTTGACGGTCAGACAGGGATCGTACGTCAGTTGCGCCGACCCGAGCGGTCCTGTGATCTTCACGGCCTGGTTCGTCTGTTCGACCTTGACCTTTTCGGGCACTTCAACAGGTTTGTTGCCTATTCGACTCATTAGTATACCGTGCAAAGAACCTCGCCGCCGACTTTGTTCTCGCGGCATTTGCGGTCGCTGACTATTCCCTTGCTCGTGGACACGACGACGATCCCCATCCCCCCCAGGACCGTCGGGAGGCCGTCCACCGGAGCGTACGCGCGGCATCCCGGCTTGCTGACCCGCTTGATCTCGGTAATCACCGATTGCCCGTTCGGATCATACTTCAACTGGATCCGCAGAATGCCCTGTTTCCCGTCATCGATGCGGTCGTAGCCCTCGATGTAGCCTTCGCTCTTGAGGACCTCCGCAATGCCCTGACACACCTTCGACGCCTTCACCTGGACGTTGGGTTTGCCCACCCGCGCCGCGTTGCGAATTCGGGTCAGCATGTCAGCTATGGGATCACTCCAACTCATATTCTCTATCCTGCACGTTCCGGCTTATGGTTCGCTTGCGTCGCCGGCACTTACCAGCTCGCCTTCTTCACGCCCGGGATCTTGCCTTCGTTGGCCAGCTTCCGGAAGCAAATACGACAGACCTTGAACTTCCGATATACGGCGTGTGATCTGCCGCACAGCTCACAACGGGTGTATTGCCTCACCCGGAACTTCTGTTTCGCCTTCGCTTTGATCTCTAATGCCTTCGTTGACATCAACACACTCCACGTTTGCTCTTCTCACCCGCATCGTACGGGGGATCTCATTCGATCGCTTTGCTCGACGCCTGACCTCGGAACGGCATCCCGAACAACGACAGGAGCCGACGGGCCTCTTCATCCGTTCGCGCGGTCGTGCCGACCGTGATGTTCATGCCCTGCTGGAATTCGACCTTCGCGGGATTGATCTCGGGGAACACGCTCTGTTCGCTCAGGCCCATCGAATAGTTCCCGCGTCCGTCAAAGCTGTTCGGGTCGAGGCCGCGAAAGTCGCGCACGCGCGGGATCGCCAGGTTGATCAGCCGGTCCAGGAACTCGTACATCCGCACGCCGCGCAGCGTGACCTTCAAGCCGGTCTCCTGCCCCTGGCGGACCTTGAAGTTCGACACGCTCTTCTTGGCCTTGCACACCGCGGGCAACTGTCCGCTGATCATCGTCAAGTCCTTGCGGGCCAGCTCGATGTACTTCTTGTCCTGCGTGGCCCGACCGACACCCATCGAGATCACCACCTTCTCGACCTTGGGCACGGCCATCACGCTCGAGTACCCGAACTCCTTCTTGAGTTCGGGCACGATCTTCGCTTTGTAGAGGTCTCTCAAACGCGCCATAATCTCTTCTACTCGATTCTCCCGGCTCTGGACCGGACGCCGCAAGGGCACGGCCCGCCGCTACTTCTTCGCCTTCTTGATAGTTCCGATCTCGGTGCCGTCCACGGCCACGCGCTTCTTGGCGCCATCCGCCGCCTGCTCATATCGTACCCGCGTGCCCTTCGAGGTCTTCGGGTTGACCGGCAGCACGTTGCTGATGTGGATGGGCTGCTCCACGCTGATGCGCCCGCCCTGGGGATTGCGCCGCGACGGGCGAACGTGCTTCTTCGCCACGTTCTGCCCCTGGACGACGACCGTGTTCTTGTCCGGGTAGACATGCAGGACACGACCGGTGTTGCCCTTGTGGTCTCCGGCGATGATCTGCACCATGTCACCTTTTTTCACATGGAAGGCCATTCGTATGCCTCTTCCTATCTATCCCAATCGATTCCTATGAGCGTTGTCACACGACCTCGCCCGCCAGCGAGATGATCTTCATGTAGTTCTTCTCGCGCAGCTCGCGGGCGACGGCGCCGAAGATGCGGGTCCCGATGGGGTTGCCCTCGCCGTCGATCATCACCGCGGCGTTGCTGTCGAACTTCACGTAGCTGCCGTCCGGGCGCTTCACCGCGGTCTTCGTGCGGATGATCACGCACTTGTGCACCTTCTTATCGTCCAACTGGCAGGTCGGCAGCGACTTCTTGATCGCCACACAGACCACGTCGCCGACGCTGGCGGTGCCGCGCGTGAACTGGCCCCGCGCGCTGGTCTTGCCCATGACGTGAATGCACTGGGCCGTCTTCACGCCGGAGTTGTCGGCGATATCCAACATGCTTTCGTTTTGAATCATAGTCTCTGCATCCCGTAGCGGCGCCTATGCCCGGACCGCCTTCTGAATCACGCGCACCACGCGCCAGCTCTTGGTCTTGCTGTACGGGCGCGACTCCGTGATCTCCACGACATCGCCGACGCCGCACTGGTTCAGCTCGTCATGCACGGCCAATTTCGTCCGGCGCCGGATGTACTTGCCGTACTTCGGGTGCTTGACCTTGTAGTCGATCGTGACCCGAATGCTCTTGATCCCACTGTTGCTGCTGACGGTGCCCGTCAGCGTGCTGCTTTTCTTCGTTGTTTCCATAAGGGCGACTTCCCGCGATTCACTCGCGCCGCTGCTCTACGCACTCTTCTGGTGCAACACGGTCTTGATGCGGGCGATGTCCCGCTTGGCGTTGATAATGGCCTTGGAATTCTCCAGTTTTTCCGTCACCGCCTGCGAGCGCAGCTCGAACAGGCGCTTCTCGAGGTCCTGCAGTGTCGTCTGCAGCTCGTCCTGGCTCATTTCCCGCAACTGCTTGGCTTTCACGTCGTATCCTCTCTCAGATCGCATGCCCGCGTTTCACGAGGCGGCACCGAACCGGCATCTTGTGGGCGACGCGCGACAAAGCCTGTTTCGCCACTTCCTCGCTGACGCCGCCGATTTCGAAGCAGATCTGCCCCGGCCGCACCCGGGCGACCCAGTACTCCGGCTCGCCTTTGCCCTTGCCCATACGGGTCTCGAGCGGCTTGCCGCTGACCGGCTTGTGCGGGAAGATCCGGATGTACACCTTGCCCTCGCGGTGCAGGAAGTGCGTTGCCGCGACACGTCCGGCCTCGATGTGCTTGGCAGTGACCCAGCTCATCTCCAGCGACTGGAGGCCGTAGTCACCGAACGCGACGTAGTTGCCTCGCTGCGCGTTGCCCTTCATCCGGCCGCGCTGGCTCTTGCGATATTTGACTCTCTTGGGCATCATAGCCATAGGGTACCTCTCAATCCTTCAGGGCAGCCGTGTCAGGACTGACCCTCCACCTGCGGTGAAGACACCGGACCACTCTCGACCGCGCCGCCGCGGGGAGCCGCCCCGCCGCGATCGCTCGTCCGCGGCTGCGACCCGGGACCATATCCCGGCCGGCCCGACGGCGGCATCCGCCGCGGGGGCCTGCGCTGCTGCCGGCGCTCGGTCGGCTCGATCACTTCGCCAAACTTGCCCCGGTAAATCCACGCCTTGATGCCGATCGCGCCATAGGTGGTCCGGGCGGTCGCCTGGGCATAATCCACGTCCGCGTCCAGGGTGTGCAGCGGAATGCTGCCCATCTTCTGGGTCTCGGTCCTCGCCATTTCCGAACCAGCCAGCCGGCCGGCGCAGGTGATCTTCACGCCCTTGGCGCCGGCATTCATCGCCGCCTCGCAGAACTGCTTCATCGTCCGCCGGAAGGAGGCTCGCTTGGCGAGCTGCTCCGCGATCCCCTCGGCCACCAGCGCCGCGTTCAGGTCCGGCTCCTTGATCTCGATCACGTTCACGGTCACCTTGCGGCCGGTCAGGTTCTCGAGTTCCTCGCGGAGCTTGTCCACCTCGCCGCCGCGGGGGCCGATCACAACGCCGGGTCGCCCGCTGTGGAGCGTGACGTTGACCTCGTTCCGCGTGCGGATGATTTCGACCTTCGCCACCGCACCCTTGGGCATCTGCCGATTGAATCGGTTATCGATGTATTTGCGAATCTTCTGGTCCTCGACGAGGAAGTCGCCGTAGTTGGCCTTGGGGGCAAACCACGTGCTCTGCCACCCGAGCGTGATTCCCGTCCTGAACCCTGTTGGAGATGTCTTTTGACCCATAGTCCCGTGTCTCTCGTTTTTCCTGTGCCGTCTACTGCTGGCTGACGGTCACGTGAATGTGACAGGCCTTCTTGCGGATCGGATGGGCCCGTCCGCGATCCTTCGGGATCCAGCGTTTGGTCCCCACGCGGATGCCTGCTTCATCGACGCGCGCCTCTTTCACGTACAAAGTCTCGAGGTCCGCTTGCTGCTCGTCCGCGTCCGCCATGGCAGCTTTGAGCACTTGGCCGACCATCGGCGCCGCCCGCTTGCGCGTGAACTTCAGCGTGTCGATCGCGTCCTGCACCGGCCGGCCGACGATCAGATCCGTCACCAGCCGCACCTTTCGCGCCGCCATCGGAGCGTATTGGTAGGACGAATGCCAGTCGCTGATCTCGACGGGCTCCACCGAGAGCGCCTCGGCCAGCCGCCGCACGTCTTCCGCTTTGGGCAAGGGTCTCATCAGCCCCTTCTCCCAGTTCTTCACGGCGGACACGGCTTGCTTCATCTCCATGCCGGCCCGCATGATCGCCCGGGCGAGGTCCTCGACCGTGACGCCCTTCTCTGCGGACACTTCTTTCAGTTTCTTACCACTCAACATATGCCATGCCTCAGGCTCGATTGACCTCGTGGGCCGCAGCGGTCAACCCGCGTGCATCACTTTATCTTCTTGCTCGAATGCCCTCGGAACGTCCGCGTCAGCGAGAACTCGCCCAGCTTATGTCCCACCATATCCTCGGTCACAAAGACCTTGTTGAAGAGCTTTCCATTGTGGACCATGAACGTGAACCCGACAAACTCCGGCACGATGGTGCAGCGCCGCGCCCAGGTCTTGATGGGGTTGCGCGTGCCCTCGCCCGTCTGCTTGGTCACCTTGGCAAGCAGCTTCTCATCGACAAACGGTCCCTTTTTCAGCGATCTTCCCATCGTATTCTCTCGTTACAGCACCAACTGGCCTTGTGTCGTGTTCCGACGGCGTCGGATGATTCTGGAATTACTGACTTTCCGCGGGCTCCTGGTCTTGCCGCCCTTAGCCAGGACGCCGGTCGGCGAGCACGGATGGCGCCCGCCGTTGGAGCGTCCCTCGCCGCCGCCCATCGGATGATCGACCGGGTTCTGGGCCTTGCCGCGCACATGCGGGCGCTTTCCCCGATGCCGCATCCGGCCCGCCTTGCCGATTGTGACGTTCTGATGGTCCGGATTGCTCACCCGGCCGATCGTCGCCCGGCATTCTTTGCGAACCATGCGCATCTCGCCGCTCGGCAAGATGATGGTCACCCAATCGCCTTCCTTGGCCACGATCCTGGCGGTGCTGCCGGCCCCGCGGACGAGCTTGCCACCCTGTCCGGCGGTCATCTCGACGTTGTGCACTTCCAGACCGGCGGGGATCGCCATCAACGGCATGCAATTGCCCGTCTTCGGCTCGCACACCTCGCCGCTCTCGAGCACGTCGCCCACGGTCACCCCCATGGGCGCCAGGATATAGCGCTTTTCGCCGTCCTCATACTGCAACAGGGCGATGAAGCACGTGCGGTTCGGATCGTACTCGATGCTCGCCACCTTGGCGGCGACGCCGTCCTTGTTCCGCTTGAAGTCGATCAGGCGGTAGATCCGCCTGGCGCCGCCGCCGCGGAACCGCACGGTTGCCTTGCCGCTGTGATTTCTGCCGCCGCTCTTGCCGATTCTCTTGCAGAGCGTCTTCTCCGGCCGGCTCGTCGTCAACTCGGCATAGTCGTTCACCGAGCTGTTCCGTCGGCCCGCACTGGTCGGTCTGTAGATACGAATGCCCATACGCCTATCTCTTCCTATGATCCGTCGGATCAGAACAAATCAATGTGATGGTCGGGCTTGAGGAACACCACGGCTTTCTTCCAGGCCGAGGTCGTGCCGATAACCCTGCCTCTACGGCGCCGCTTGCCTACCCGATTGGCGGTGCGGACTTTGTCGACCTTCACGCCGTAGATCCTCTCCACGGCGTTCTTGATTTCCGCCTTGTTCGCCTTCTTGTTCACCTCGAACGCGTAGGCGCCCTTCACGTTGGCAAAGTGCATGCCCTGCTCGGTGACGATCGGCCGGACTATCACGCTGTAATCATCCATCGACAACTCGAATCTAAACCGAAGGTCCAGTATCGTGCGACCGGCGTCGTTACGCGGTCGCGTTCTCCTGCTCGCCGCCGCTGCGATCCAGGAACGAGACGATCGCGTCTTTCGTGAAGAGCATCTGCTTGTGATTCACGATGGCCGCCGCGTTGAGGTCCGCCACCGGCAGCACGTCCACCCGCCGGACGTTGCGCACGGACTTGTGCACGTTCTCGTCGTAGTCCCGCAGGGCCACCAGGCAGCTCTGATCGATCTTGAGGTTCTTCAGCACGCCAGCGAAGTCCTTCGTCCGCGGCTTCTCGAAGGTCAGGCCGTCGACCACGACCACGTTGTTCGTGCGCAGCTTGGCGAGAACCGCCGAGTCGCGGGCCAGTTTCCGCTGTTTGCGGGGCATGCGCTGGCTGAAATCGCGCGGCTTCTTGGCGAAGATCATGCCGCCACCGACGCGCTTGCCCGTTCGACGGGTACCCATGCGGGCGTTGCCGGTCCCCTTTTGCCGGTACAGCTTGCGGGTCGAGCCGGCCACGACGCCGCGGCTCTTGGTGGTCGCGGTGCCCACACGCTTGTTCGCGTGGTACATCACGATCGCCTGCTTGAGCAAGGCGTACCGCACACAGCCGCCGAGCACTGATTCGTCAACGCGGAGCTTGTCCACTTCCTGCCCGCTGGTGTTATACACTGTCAAATCAATCATCTCAGGATCCACTTTATACGCCGAGACTCTTGGCCTTCTTCACGATGCAGTATCCGCCGGCCGGGCCGGGAACGTTGCCCTTGACGACCAGGAGATTGTTCTCCTCGTCGATCGCCACGATCCGGTGGTTCTTGCTGGTCACCTGCGCGTGCCCCATGTGGCCGGCCATGCGCTTGCCCCTCTTGAGGCCGCCGCCCATACCGGCGTTGATCGCCCGCGCGGCGATCGAGCCGGGAGCCCGATGCTTTCGTTCCGTGCCGTGCGAGGCCGGGAAGCCTTTGAACCCGTGGCGCTTCATCGGTCCGGCGAACCCCTTGCCCTTGCTGGTGCCGACCACATCCACGGACGGGATGCCCGCAAACACCGAAACGGTGATCGCGTCGCCCGCCTTGTAGGGCGGCTCCGTCTTGGCGCCCAGGCGCCATTCCCGGACAAATCGCTTCGGCGTGGTGTTCGCCTTCTGGGCATGGCCCACTTCAGCCTGTGTCCGTCGGGACGGTTTCACATCCTCGAACCCGAGCTGCACGGCGCTGTAGCCATCGGTCTCGCTGGTCTTGATCTGGATTACCGTACACGGGCCCGCCTGGATGACGGTGACCGGAATCAGTCGACCGGCCTCGTCATATACCTGCGTCATGCCCACCTTTTTGCCGAGCAACATCGCCATACGCTGACGTCCTATGCCTTGATCTTCACAAATACCCCTGCCGGCACGACCAGGCGGTTGAGCACCTCGGCCGTCCGCGCGTTCGCCTCGTGGATATCGATAAGACGCTTGTGCGTCCGCAGCTCGAACTGCTCGCGCGATTTCTTATCGATATGCGGGCTCCGCAACACGGTATATCTCTCAATCCGCGTCGGCAGCGGCACCGGCCCGCTCACACGCGCGTTCGTCCGACGGGCGTGCTCGACGATTTCCTTCGCAGAGGCGTCGAGCGACCGGTGGTCGTACGCTTCCATCCGGATCCGAATCTTCTCACTCTCAGCAGCCATACTACTCCTCGGGATCCCCCGCGGGTCGGCCCTTTCCGGACTTTCTCAGCCCGGCACGGGAAGAACTTACACGGTCATTCATTCTGACGATACAGCGATACACGACTCCGCAGCAGATACGTTCTCTGCTCCGGTTGACATCGCTCGTTTGGTCAAAGGCAGGAAGGGCTTCTCGGCCCCTCCGGCGTTCCCCAAAGCGCCTTGAACGCCGGACGACCACCTGGCCTTCCTTAGAATCCTGGGGTCGAGATCCCTGGCAAAGCCGTCTTCTGCTTCGCCGACCCCGCACTACTCAGAACACGCGTTGTGCCATCCTTGATGGCTATCACAGATATGCCACAGCGTAACTACGTATCGCAACGTCATCCATGACGATGCTCGCTACTGCTGAAAAGCTCTATTTTTAGCACGGCCTCCATCGCCTGTCAACGACGACGGAAAGAAAAAATGCCTTTTTAAGAATTTTTTTCGCCCGATCAGAAGAGAATCTGTTTGGCCACTTGGTCCGGGACCCTCTCATAGGTCAGAGGCTCCATCGTAAAACTGCCCCGCCCGGCGGTGAGACTGCGGATATCGCTCGAATAGCCGAAAAGCTCCACCAGAGGGACCTTGGCATCCACGACCCGCATGTTCCCGTGGACCCGGCAATCGGTGATCAGACCGCGTTTGGCCAGTAGGTCTGCCTGGACGGCGCCGAAATAGGACTCCGGAACGACCGCCTGGACCCGCATCACCGGCTCCAGGAGCACCGGTCCGGCCTCTTTCAGGCCCTTCTCGAAGGCAAATGCCGCCGCCTGCTCGAACGCCAGTTCAGAGGAATCCACCGAGTGGTACGAGCCGTCCACCAGGGTGGCCTTGACGCCAATCACGGTGTACCCTGCCAGGGCCCCGCTGCCGGCGGCTTCCTTGACTCCGCGCTCGATGGCCCCTATATACTCCCTCGGCACCTTATCGGACGACGCGTCGGCCACGAAGATGATACTCGAATCCCAATGTCCATCGGCCGAGATCAATGGTTCGACCTCCAGAACCACGTGCCCGTACTGGCCCCTGCCGCCGGACTGATGGACGAACTTGCCCTCAGCCCGAGCGGAACGCGTGATGGTCTCCTTGTAGGCGACCCGCGGCTTGCCCACGCGCACGTCTACTCTTCGTTCCTTGACCAGCTTATGTTGAAGGATCTCCAGGTGCAGCTCGCCCATCCCGCTGATCACGGTCTGGCCGGTGTCGGGGTCGATCTTGTACGAGAATGTCGGGTCCTCCCGCCGCAGGGATTCCAGGGCGTCGGCCAATTTCGCCCGCTCGGCGGCCGATCGGGGCTCGATCGACATCGTAATCACCGTCTGCGGGAACGTGATGCTGGGCAGAACCACCGGCTTCTTCGTGTCGCAAAGCGTGTCGCCGGTGAGGGTCTCCCTCAGTCCGACCACCGCGACGATGTTGCCCGCCACGACTGAATCCAGCAGCTTCCGTTCGTTGGCGTGCATCTCGAAGAGCCGGGTGATATTCTCCTTCTTTTCCCGGTTCGGGTTCAGGACCCGGCTGCCGGACTTGAGCGTGCCCTGGTAGATCCGCAGAAAGTACAGGTCTCCGTGCGCATCGCCCGTGATCTTGAATGCCAATGCGACCAAGCTGGCGTTCGGGTCGCACTTGACCGGGATCTCTTTGGTCTCGTCGTCAGGCTTATGCCCCTTGATCACCGGCCGGTCCAAAGGCGACGGCAGGTACGCGACCACCGCGTCCAGGAGCCTCTGGACCCCGATGTACTTCAGCGCCGAGCCCACGAGCACCGGGTGGAGTTTGTTCACCAGGGTGCCCTTGCGAATGGCCCGGCGGATCGCCTGTTCGTCGGCAGGCTTGTCATTGACGAACGCCTCCATCAGGGCTTCGTCATGCTCGGCGGCCGCTTCAATCATCCGGGCCCGCCACTTCTTCGCCTTCTCCAGGTATTCTGCCGGGATCTCCCTCTCCTCGAACTTGGCGCCCATCTCGGCGGCCTCGTAGAAGACCGCCTTCATGAGGATCAGGTCGATGATTCCTGCAAACGAGTCCTCCGCGCCCATCGGGATCTGCAGTGCGATGGGATGAGCCAGCAGTTTATCGTGGATGCTCTGGACGCTCATCTCGAAGTCGGCGCCCGTCTTATCCATCTTATTGATGAAACACAGGATGGGCAGAGCGTATTTTTGCCCCTGCCGCCAGACGGTCTCGCTCTGGGCCTGGACCCCCTCGCTGCCGTCGAACACGGCCACGGCGCCGTCCAGGACCCGCAGGGAACGCTCCACCTCCGCCGTGAAATCGATGTGTCCCGGCGTGTCAATCAGATTGATGTCGGCCTCTTTCCAGGGACATCTCGTGGCGGCTGACGTGATCGTAATGCCCCGCTTCTGCTCCTCCTCCAGATAGTCCATCACCGCGGTGCCTTGATGGACCTCGCCCATCTTATACGTTTTGCCCGTATAGTACAGAACTCGCTCACTTACCGTCGTCTTGCCGGCATCGATGTGAGCCATAATACCTATATTGCGTATGTTTTCCAGCCTGCCCATAACCTACATAAAAAAACTGCCACGGGCTCGCGAGAGATCACCGTGGCAGCGTGCGTTGCGATCTTACCAGGCGAAGTGGGCAAAGGCCTTGTTGGCCTCCGCCATGCGGTGCACATTTTCGCGCATCGTCATGGCGCCGCCGGTCCGATTGTAGGCGTCGGACAGTTCCGCCGCCAGCCGCTGGGCCATGGGTTTGCCCTTCTTGCCGCGGGCCGAAGCCAGGATCCAGCGGAACGCCAGCGACTGCTGGCGTCGCGGGTTCACCTGCATCGGGACCTGGTAACTGGCGCCGCCGACCCGCTTGCTTCGCACTTCCAGCGTCGGCTTGACGTTGTTGATCGCGGTCTCGAAAATCTCCAATGGAGGCACGTCCTTGATCTTCTCGGTCACGATCTCCATGGCGCTGTAGAACACGTCCTGGGCGGCGGTCTTCTTGCCACCCCACATCATGCAGTTGATGAACTTGGAAACCAGTTTGCTGTTGAACTTGGAATCCGGTCTCAACACTTCGCTGGAAGCGGTAAACTTCTTGGCCATAACACTCTCTACCGTCTCAGAATGGTCTTCGCCACACCAGAGAAGCCTTACTTGGCTCTCTTGGCACCGTACTTGCTTCTGCCGCGCCGGCGGTTCGCCACGCCGGCACAGTCGAGCACGCCGCGAACGATGTGGTAGCGCACGCCGGGCAAGTCGCGCACGCGGCCGCCGCGGATGAGCACCGTGCTGTGCTCCTGCAGGTTGTGGTCGATGCCCGGAATGTACGCGGTCACCTCTTTGCCGCTGGTGAGCCGGACGCGCGCGACCTTTCGCAACGCGGAGTTCGGCTTCTTCGGCGTTTGGGTCCGGACAATCAGGCACACGCCACGTTTCTGCGGCGAGCCGCTGATATCGGAAACGCGCTTGCGTTTTTTCGATGCGATTCTCGGTTGTCTGACCAGTTGATTGATCGTCGGCATACTCTACTCGATTCTCATTCGCAAAGGGTTACTCGATACCCAAGACTTCCTTGATCCTGGACTCGGCCTTGGCCTCGGCCTCTTTCTCCTCCCTGACGCCCAGCAGCTCCTTCGGCATCGGAGCCTCGACGAGATGCTTGACTCTCATCTCCAGGTGCGGCTTGAACGCCGTCCCGGCGGGAATCAGGTGACCGAGGATCACATTCTCTTTCAAACCGTGCAATTCGTCGATCTTACCAGCGAGCGCCGCTTCCGTCAACACCTTTGTTGTCTCCTGGAAGCTGGCGGCTGCGATGAAGCTGTCGGACCAGAGCGAGGCCTTCGTAATGCCCAGCAGCAGCGTCTTGGCGGTGGCGGGCTTGGGCTTCTTGCCCTTGGCGGGCGTTCCGCCCAGGGCCTCGACCTTCTCGTTGACCCGGGCCAGCTCCTTCTTGTCGATGACCTGGCCTTCCTGCACCTCGGTCACGTCGCCCACGCTGGCGATCTTGATGCTGTTGCTCAGCCGGTCGTTCTCCTTGCGGAAGACGAACTTGTCGGCCACTTCGCCGGGCAGGAACGAGCTGTCGCCCACGGAGTCGATCTCGACCTTTCGCATCATCTGCGAAATGATGATCTCGACATGCTTGTCGTTGATATTGACGTTCTGGGACCGGTACACGTTCTGAATCTCACCGATCAGGTACCGCTGGAGCGCCTCTTCGCCCTTGATCCGCAGGATGTCATGCGGGACCAGCGGTCCGTCGGTCAGCGCATCGCCGGCCTCGACGAGGTCGCCGGTGTGGACGTTCAGGTGGCGATCGCGCGGGACATGGTGCTCTTTCTCCATCCCGCTTTCGCTGCGGATGGTGATCGTCATCTTGCCCTTGCGTTTGTCGCTGCGCAGCTCGATGCGCCCGCTGATCTCGGCCATCGCCGCGGGGTCCTTGGGCTTGCGGGCCTCGAACACTTCCGTCACGCGGGGCAGACCGCCGGTGATGTCCTGCGTTCCGCCGGTGGCGCGGGGCTGGTGGGCGAGCAACTGGCCGGCCTGGACTTCCTGGCCTTCCGTCACCTCAATGCGGGCGCCAGCCGGCAGGTAGTGCACGTCGAGGATCTTGCCCTTGGCGTCCTCGATCATGATCTGCGGGTGCTTGTCGCCCTTGTGCTCGATGACGACCGGCCTCTCGACGATCTTCGCTTCCGCCTCTTTGTCCTTGCCTTTGCCCTTGGCGGCCTTCGTGCGCAGTTCCTCGGTCTGGACCGTTTCGCCCTCGATGATATCGACGAAGCGGATGATGCCCGCTACCTCCGCCAGAATCGGCGTCCGGTGCGGGTCCCACTGGAACAGGATCGTACCGGCCTTGACCGCCTGGGCGTCCTCGACCAGGATGACGCCGCCGTAGGGCACCTTGAACTTGTCGAGTTCGCGGTCCTTCTGGTCCAGCAGCGCGATCTCACCGTTGCGTTTCAGGGCCACGGTGACCGTGGTGCCGTCCTCGCGTTTGAGGGGCACGGCGTTGACGTCTCGGTACTGGACCTTGCCGGCGTGGGTCGCTTCCTGCTCGCGCTCGAGGATCGCACGCGAGGCGACGCCGCCGGTGTGGAAGGTCCGCAGCGTCAACTGCGTGCCGGGCTCGCCGATCGACTGGGCCGCCACGATGCCGACCGCGGCGCCTTCTTCCACCAGGCGCCCGGTGCTCATATCCCAGCCATGGCATTTCGCACAGACGCCGACCGGACTGTCGCACGTCAGCGGGCTGCGAACCCGGATGGCGTCCAAACCCAGCGCCTCGATCTTCCGCGCGATCTCGTGCGTGATGACCTCGTTCTCGTGCACGATCATCTCGTCGGTGATCGGGTTGCGGATGTTGTCCCGGGCGGTACGGCCGATGATCAACTGCGACAGCGGGATATCGACCTGGTCACCCCGGCTGATGCTGGTCTTCGTGATGCCCTGCAGCGTGCCGCAGTCCCGCTCGATGATGATCACGTTCTGGGCCACGTCGATGAGCTTTCGCGTCAGGTAGCCGGAGTTGGCGGTCTTGAGGGCCGTGTCGGCCAGACCCTTGCGGGCGCCGTGCGTCGAGCTGAAGTACTCGAGAACCGTCAGGCCCTCGCGGAAGTTCGACTTAATGGGCGTCTCGATGATCTCGCCGCTGGGCTTGGCCATCAGGGCGCGCATGCCGGCGAGCTGCTGGATCTGGTCGATGCTGCCGCGGGCGCCGGAGTCCGTCATCAGGTAGATCGGGTTCAGGTAGGGGCTCCCGTCCTCTTTGGTGTCTTCCTTCAGGCCGCGGATCATCTCGTTGGTGACCGCCACGCGGGCGTTGGTCCAGGCGTCGATGACCTGGTTGTACCGCTCCCGCTCGGTCAGCACGCCGCTCTCGTAGTTCTTGAGAATCTTCCCGACGCGCTTCTCGGTTTCCGTAATGATGTCGGCCTTCTTGACCGGGATCTTCAGATCGGTCAGGCCAAAGCTCAACCCGGCCAGTGTCGCGTACCGAAAGCCCAGATCCTTGATACGGTCCAGCAGGCCGACGGTCTCGGCGCTGCCGGCGTACGTGAAGCAGTCGCTGATCACGCCGCTGAGCTTCTTCTGCGCCATGGTCAGGTTGTAGAACGGCATGCCCTTGGGCAGAATGTCGTTGAAGATGCACCGTCCGGCGGTCGTCTCAACCACGTGCAGCGACGATGCGTCCTTGCCCTCGTAGTGCTTCTCGCCCGACCGGTCCTTGATGATCGGGTGGGGGATCCGCACGAGGACTTTGTCGTGCAGCGTGATCTTGCCCATTTCCTGGGCCATCATGGCCTCGAACGGGTCACGGAACAGCGGCAACTTGCCTTTCTGCGGCGTCGGCAGGCTGCCCGCGGGCTTGAGCTCCTCGAGGGCAACGGTCAGGTAGTAGTTGCCCATCACCATGTCCTGGGAGGGTCCCACCATCGGCGCGCCGTTGGCCGGCGAGAAGATGTTGCTCGTCGTCATCATGAGCACGTGTGTTTCCGCCTGGGCTTCCACGCTCAGAGGCAGGTGCACCGCCATCTGGTCGCCGTCGAAGTCCGCGTTGAAGCCCTTGCAGGCCAGCGGGTGCAGCATGATGGCGTTGCCCTCGACCAGCACGGGCTCGAATGCCTGGATGCCCATCCGGTGCAACGTCGGAGCACGGTTCAGCAGGACCGGGTGCTGGTGAATCACCTCTTCGAGGATGTCCCACACCTGGTCGTCGCGCCGCTCGATCATGCGCTTCGCGCTTTTGATCGTGTCGGCATAGCCGTGCTGCTTGAGGTTGCGGATGATGAACGGCTGGTAAAGCTCCAGCGCGATCTTCTTGGGCAGGCCGCACTGGTAGAGTTTCAGGTCCGGACCCACCACGATCACGGATCGGGCCGAGTAATCGACGCGCTTGCCCAGCAGGTTCTCACGGAACCGGCCCTGCTTGCCCTTGATCATGTCGGTCAGGGATTTCAGCGGACGGTTGTTGCTGCCCAGCACCGGCCGGCGGCAGCGGCCGTTGTCCAGCAGCGAGTCCACCGCCTGCTGGAGCATGCGCTTCTCGTTGCGAATGATGACTTCCGGTGCGTTCAGGTCGATCAGTTTCTTGAGGCGGTTGTTCCGGTTGATGATGCGCCGGTACAGATCGTTCAAGTCGCTGGTGGCGAAGTTGTCTCGTTCCAGCAGCACGAGAGGCCGCAGGTCCGGCGGAATCACCGGGACCGCCTCCAGGACCATCCACTCCGACTTGTTGCTGCTGTTCTTGATCTCGTTGATGGTCTTGAGCCGCTTGGTCAAATCGCGGATCTTCTGCTTGCTGTTGGTCTTGGTGATGGCCTTGCGGAGCTGGCCGCTCAGGACTTCCAGGTCCAGGGCTTCCAGCAGGACCTTGATCGCCTCGGCACCCATCGACGCCTTGAACGAATTGCCGTACTTGTTCATCGCGTCGCGGTACTCTTCCTCGCTCAGGAGTTGGCCCGCCTTCAAGGGCGTGGCGCCCGCGTCGGTCACGACATAGTCCTGGAAGTAAATGATCTTCTCCAGATCCGAGCTCTTCATGCCGAGGATGGTGCCCAGCCGGTTCGGGATCGACTTGAAGAACCAGATGTGCAGCACAGGGGCGGCCAGGTTGATGTGACCCATGCGCTTGCGCCGCACGCGGCTGTGCGTCACCTTCACGCCGCAACGGTCGCAGATGATCCCTTTGAACTTCGTCCCCTTGTACTTGCCGCACGCGCACTCCCAGTCTCGCTCCGGGCCAAAGATGCGCTCACAGAACAGACCATCCTTCTCCGGACGGTACGTCCGGTAGTTGATGGTCTCGGGCTTGCGCACCTCCCCAAAGGACCAGCTACGAATATCATTCGGGCTGGCCAGTGAGATCTTGACCGAACCGTAATCATTAATTCGATCGTAGATATTTCCCAACATCTAAGAGCCCCTCATGTAACTCAATTTCGACCAATCGATCTACAGAGCCGTCCGGCCGAGACGCTTCTTCTCGAGCTGAATGTTCAGGCCCAGCCCGCGAATCTCGTTGCAGAGCACATCGAAGGACAGCGGCGTGCCGGCCTCCAGTGTGTTCTGGCCTTTGACCATCGACTCGTAGATCTTCGTCCGGCCCTCCACGTCATCGCTCTTGACCGTGAGCATTTCCTGAAGGGTGTAGGCCGCGCCGTAGCCCTCGAGGGCCCAGACTTCCATTTCGCCAAAGCGCTGCCCGCCCGTGCGAGCCTTGCCCCCCAAGGGCTGCTGCGTGATCAGACTGTACGGTCCGGTCGCCCGGGCGTGGATCTTGTCGTCCACCAGGTGATGCAATTTCATCATGTAGATGTACCCGATCGTCGCCCGCTGATCGAACGGCTCGCCGGTCCGGCCGTCGTAGAGCTGCGTCTTGAGGATCTTGGGTACGTTGCAGAAGAGCTCGTCGGCCGGCGGTGCCTCGCCCTGCGCGTCCAGATCGGCCTTCCTCTTCTCCATCACCGTGTTGGCCTCTTCCGTAAGCGCCTGGATGTCTTCTTCGGTGGCCCCGTCGAAGACCGGCGTCACCGCGTGGAACCCGAGCACCTTCGCCACCCACCCGAGGTGGGTTTCGAGAATCTGGCCGACGTTCATACGACTGGGCACACCCAGCGGATTGAGCAGGATGTCCAGCGGCGTCCCGTCCTCGAGGAACGGCATGTCCTCTTCGGGCATGATCTTGGCGATCACGCCCTTGTTGCCGTGCCGGCCGGCCATCTTGTCGCCGATCGAGAGGGTCCGTTTGATCGCCACGTAGACCTTCGCCATCTGGAGCACGCCGCTGGGCAGTTCATCCCCGTGCTTGGCCCGTTCGATCAGGCGCTTCTTCTCTTCCTCGGCCTCGGTAATCTTGACCCAGAACTTGTTCACGACCTTCTGCACGTCGTCACGAATGGACGCGGGTTTCACCCACTTGATGTCGAAGTTCTCGATCTGCTCGTAGATGACTTCGTCATCCTCGCTGGCCCCGACCTTCTGCTTGGTGTTCGGGTCGATGATGTTGGCCTCGAACTTGTCCTGGATCGCGCCGATCATCTGGCGGAAGATCGAGCACTCCTTGGTCTTGGCCTGGGCCTCGTACTGCTTGGTCTCCTCGGCCAGGACCTTCTTCTGGTCCTCGCCGCCGGCGCCGCGCCGGGTGAAAACCTCGGCCTTGATCACGACGCCCTCATAGCCGCTCGGCAGCTCGAGGGAGTCGTTCTTGACGTCCTCGCCAGCCCGGCCGAAGATTGCGTGGAGCAGCTTCTCTTCCGGCGTCAGCTCCACCTTGCTCTTGGGCACGACCTTGCCGACCAGGATGTCGCCCGGACAGACCCGGGTGCCCTCACGGACCACGCCCCGTTCGTCGAGGTTGCGGAGCGATTTCTCGCTGACGTTGGGGATATCACGGGTGAATTCCTCTTTGCCGAGCCGGGTTTCGCGGACTTCCGCCGTGAACTCGTCGATATGGATGCTCGTGAAGCTGTCGTTCTTCACCAGCTTCTCGCTGACGATGATTGCGTCCTCGAAGTTGAAGCCGTCGAAGGACACGAACCCGGCCAGCACGTTCTTGCCGAGGGCCAGGATGCCGTTGGAGGTTCCGCCGCCGTCGGCGATCACCTGTCCGGCATGGACCTTCTGGCCGAGTTGGACGATGGGCTTCTGGTTCAGGCAGGTCCGCTCGTTGAGCCCCATGAACTTGTCCAGCTTGTACTCGTCGGTATGGTTGACCACGACGTGGGTGGCATCCACTTCGGTGACCGTGCCCGCATGCTCGGTCTTGACGACCATGCTCGAGTTGCTGCCGACGATCTCTTCCATGCCCGTGCCGACCAGGGGCGGCTCTGTCTTCAACAGGGGCACCGCCTGCCTCTGCATGTTCGAGCCCATCAGGGCGCGGTTGGCATCGTCGTGCTCGAGGAACGGGATCAGCGACGCGGAAACGCCGACGATCTGCCGGGGCGAGATGTCGATGTACTCGACCTCCTCGCGCGAGGCCAGCGCCAACTCACCCGACTTACGGGCCAGCACGGCATCCTCCCGAATCTTGCCCGTCTTGGGGTCCACGACACTGGGCGGCGCGAAGATCGCACGCATCTCTTCGTCGGCGCGAAGATAGGCCACTTCGCCGGTGAGCTTGCCGTTCTTGACCGTCCGGTACGGGCTCATCAGGAACCCATACGGGTCGATCGTGGTGAAGATCGCCAGCGACGAGATCAGGCCGATGTTGGTCCCTTCCGGGGTCTCGATCGGGCAGATGCGCCCGTAGTGGCTGATGTGCACGTCGCGGACCTCGAAGCCCGCGCGCCGGCGGTTCAGACCGCCCGGCCCGAGGGCCGACAGACGCCGCTCGTGCGTGAGCTGGCTCAGCGCATTGGTCTGGTCTACGACCTGGCTCAGTTCGCCGCGACCGAAGAAGAAGTTGATGCTGCTGGCCACGCTCTTGGAGTTGACCAGGTCGGCCACGCGGGGCGGTTCCTCAGCATCCCGCTTGATGCTCATCCGCTCCTGGGCGGTGCGGCGCAGCTTGAGCAGACCCTTGCGGATCTCGTCGGCCGCCAGTTCGTCGATCGTCCGCAGACGACGGTTGCCCAGGTGGTCGATGTCGTCGACCTCGCCCTCGTTGTTGCGCAGGGCCAGCATGTACTTCATCGTGTTGAGGAAGTCCTCGGGACGGAGCGTCATTTCGTTCTCGTCGACGGACTGCCCGAACTTGCGGTTCAGACGGAAGCGGCCGACCTTGCCCAGACGATAGCGGTTCGCGTCGAAGAACTTTTCCGCGAAGAAGGCCTGGGCTTTCTCCTGGTTCGGGGGGTTGCCGGGCCGCAGACGCATGTAGAACTTCAGCAGCGCCTGCTCGTGGCTCGGGCAATCGTCCTGGGCCAGGGTGTTCATGATGATCGTATCGCGGACGTCGTCGATGACCTCGACCTTCTTGATGTCGCTCTGCTGGATCAAGGCCACTTTTTCGCCGACCTGGGCGCCCGCCTCGACGAGGATCTCGCCGGTGGTGGTGTCCACGATCGGGCCGACCGCCCACATGGTGGACGTTAGCTTGCTGGTCGGGACGGTCTTGGTCGGGAAGAACAGGCGCAGGATCGCATCGGTCGTTCCGTACTCCGAGTTGATCGCCCGCAGGAAGACCGTGGCGGGAATCTTGCTGGACTGGTCGATCTTGACTACCAGAATATCCTTCTGGGTAACGCCGATCTCGATCCAGCTTCCCCGCTCGGGGATGATCCGGCCGCCGTGGAGGACGCGGTCGCCCTCCTTGCTCTCGATCAGAAAGTCCACGCCGGGACTGCGGTGCAACTGGCTCACGATGACGCGGACGGCGCCGTTGACGATGAATTCGCCGCCGCCGATCATCACGGGCATTTCGCCCAGGTAGATCGCCTGTTCCGCCAGGTCTGCGCCGCTTTCGGACCGCAGCCGGCAATGGATTTTCAGAGGATAAGCATACGTCAAACGCAACTGCCGACATTCGAGAGGCGTATAGTGCGGCTTCTCGAGTTCGTAGCAGATGTACTCCAGGGACATCTTCTTGTCGTAACTCTCGATCGGGAAGATTTCCCGGAACAGGGCTTCGAGACCCGTATCGGTCCTCTTCGTGGGCGCGACGTCCCGCTGCAGGAACCGGGCATAACTGTCTCTCTGCACGGCGACGAGATCGGGGATCTCGACCGCGTCCTGCATCCTGCCGAAATTACGAAAAGTCCGCACAACCATCTACTGCTCCTATGGTACTGGTAGTCAATCTCGCGTCGACCTTGATGCGTTGGGGCACATACCCTATCTCTACTTACATGGTGTGGTTTCGGTTCACTTGATTTCCACGGTGGCGCCGGCCTCTTCGAGCTTCTTCTTGGCCGCCTCAGCGTCCTCTTTGCTGACGCCTTCCTTCAGGGGTTTCGGCACGCCGTCCACGAGTTCCTTGGCCTCTTTCAGCCCCAGGCTGGTCAGTTCGCGGACCACCTTGATGACCTGGATCTTGTTGGCGCCGAATCCGGTAAGGATCACGTCGAAGCTGGTCTTCTCCTCGGCCGCCGCCGCCGGGGCGGCCGCTGCCGCCGGGCCCGCCATCATCACGGCGCCGCCCGCCGCCGGCTCGATGCCATGCACTTCCTTGAGATAATCCGCCAATTCCTTGGCCTGCATCAGGGTCAGCTTCACGATGCTGTCGCCCAACTGCTTGGTCTGATCACTCCATACTTTCTCTTCTGCCATTGGAATAGACTCCCATATTAATAACGCCGGGTGGTAGCCGAGACTCCACCGTCTCGTTTGACCCTTGCGGGACAGCCACCGAGGCAGTCATAGGTTTCGATGATTCGTTGACGAAACGGCCTTTCCGTCAGGCCGCCTGCTTTTCAGCCTTCTCGATGATGCTCTTGATACAACCCGCGATCACGCCGGCCGGTCCCATGAGCGCCCCGGCCACGCGGCCGCCGGGCGACAGAACACAACGGACAACCCGGGCCTGCAACTCGGCGCGCGTGGGCATCATGGACAGCGCCTCGGCGCCCTTCTCATCGAACAGCGCGCCGTCGGTGAAGGCCCCTTTGATCTGCAGAGCCGGGACCTTCTTGGCCCAGGCCAGCGTCTCTTTGGCCACGTCGACGATGCTGTCGCCGCCGTAGACGATCGCGCACGGCCCGCTGAACAGCCCGGCCGCTGCATCCATCTGGCGATCGCGCAACGCCCGGGTGAACAGGGAATTCTTGACCACGAGCACTCGGATGCCTTTCTCCTTGAGTGCTCCCCGCATCACGTTGTTGTCAACGCCCCCAACCCCCTTGGTGCTGACAACCAGGAAGTCGCGGATCTCCTCGCCCTCCATCCGCTGCTCGAGTTGCGCCTGCACCAGTTGTTTCACATACTTGCTCATCGTATCTCCCTTGGTTGTCTCGATCCCCACCCACCTGTCGCGGGTGGCTCTGTCGGAATCCCCAGCCGGGGGAACGCGGACCCGCTACGGTCAAACGTTCACCTGGACCCCTGGGCTCATGGTCGCCGACAGGGAGGCTTTCTTGATGTAGGTCCCCTTCGCTCCGGACGGCTTGATTCGCTTGATGTGGGCGACAAACGCCTCGACGTTCTCGACCAGTTTCTTCTTGTCGAAGCTCTGCTTGCCGACGACGACGTGCACGTTCCCGCCGGCGTCGTTGCGGAACTCGATCTTGCCCGCCGTGAACTCGGCCACCGCGGTGGCGACATCGTCCGTAACGGTGCCGTTCTTGGGCGAGGGCATCTTGCCCTGGGGCCCCAGGACCCGCCCGAGCTTGCCGACCTTGCCCATGACCTTGGGCGAGGCGATGGCCACGTCGAAGTCCATCCAGCCGTCCGTGACCTTCTTGATCAACTCGTCGGACCCGGCCTCGATCGCGCCGGCCTTTTTCGCGGCCTCGACCTGCGAGTCGTCACAGAACGCGATCACTTTCTTCTGCTTGCCCACCCCGTGGGGCAGCGACAGCGACCCGCGCACCAATTGATCCGTCTGCTTGGGATCAATCCCGAGCGCCAGCACGCACTCCACCGTCTGGTCGAATTTGACGGATTTGAACGACTTGATCTTCTCGACGCCCTGTTCCAGGCTCACCGGCCCCTCGGGGACCTGCTGAACCTCTTTCTGGTATCTCTTACTCTTGGTTTGCATACCTGTTATCTCGTTTCATCCCCACGCGTGGAGGGGGCTACCCGCCCCTCAATCCACGATATCGATTCCCATGCTGCGCGCGGTCCCGCGAATGATCTTCTCGGCGGCCGCCAGGTCGTACGCATTGAGGTCCTTGATCTTGGTCTCGGCGATCTTGCGCACCTGCTCGGCGCTGACTTTGCCGACCTTTTCCTTGTTCGGGACGCCGCTGCCCTTGGCGACTTCCGCCGCCTGCTTGAGCAGAACCGCCGCCGGAGGGCTCTTGACCTCGAACGTGAAACTCCGGTCGGAGTACACCGTGATCACGACCGGCACGATCGTTCCGTCAAATTCCCGCGTCCGCTCGTTGAACTGGGATACGAACTGCCCGATATTCACGCCGTGCTGGCCGAGTGCCGGTCCGATCGGCGGAGCCGGCGTTGCCTTCCCGCCCGGCGCCTGTAGCTTGATCTTAGTTGTGATTTCCTTTGCCATTTGATACCCTTATCGCAGTTTCCATCCACGCCCCGCGGGGCGACTGAGCGGCACTGCCGCCGGCATCCCTGCATCACACTTTTTCGATTTGCCAATACTCGATATCGAGCGGCGTACTGCGCCCGAAGATCGTCACGATCACCTTCACAATCCCCCGTTCCGAATCGATCGAATCCACCACCCCCTCGAAATTCTCGAAGGCCCCCTCCCGGATCTTGATGTGGTCGCCCTTCTGGAACTCGACCTTGATGCTGGGCGCCTCTTCGGGCTTCTCCGCCTCCAGCAGCATCTTGGCCACGTCCGTGTCGCGCATGGGCGTCGGCATTCCCTCGGTGCCGATGAAATCCCCGACACCGCCGGTGCCCTTGATCATGAACCAGGCCCGCTCCGGGACGCGACCGTCCTCGGTCGTCTCCATTTCCATGAAGACGTAGCCGGGATACAGCTTGCGCCGGTGAACCGTCTGGCGACCGCTGCGGATTCGCTTGATCTGCTCCGTCGGGACCTCGATCCGACCGATAATGTCGGTCAGGCCCTCCTGCTGGACCTTACGTTCCAGGGCTTCTTTGACCTGGTTTTCCTTGTTGGCCGCAACTCTCAGAACGTACCAGTGCATTTCTATGTTTTCGTCATTCGCTATCTGTTGCCGTCCCCACCCGCACCACACGGGTGACATTCATACCGCGATACCGCGATGCCGCTCGCCGATTCCCCGCTCGGATCGCGTCCGTCAAAGTCCTCCCGCCCACCCGCGATGGAGGCATCCGTTCCTGCCCCGCGGCACCAGGAAGCCCGGCCGGCCTTCTCAGCCGGTCAGGTGACGGAAGACAATCGAGAACACTAAGTCCGTCGCCCCCAGAAGCGCAGCCATGATGAAGACGACGACGATCACGATCAACGTCGAAACAGCCACTTCCTTCCGGCTCGACCAGTTCACCTTCTTCAACTCCCCCTCCGCCGCGATCATGAAATCGGCAACCGCGGGCTTGTTCAGCAGCCAGTAGATCAGAGCCCCGAAGGCCACGAAGATCACGACCGGCAGGATCGTCGTAATCCACAAGCTGATGTCTTCGGCTTCGAGCAGTTCATAGAGCCGCCAGCACCCGAATCCCACAATGATCGCTACGGCGAAACCGGTACAGAGCCGTGTATATTTGCCCTGTCCGGGCTTGTACATCTTTGTTAGCATAGCCGAGATCCCGTTCAACCTGCACTTCGACGCGGCGTCCGCCCAGCACCCCGCGAACATCACGCCAGGAGGGAATCGAACCCCCAACCTTCGGTTTTGGAGACCGATGCTCTACCAAGTTGAGCTACTGGCGTATCGCCACGGCTCCCCGGGGGAGAGGCCGCATGACATTTCGATCTACTTGCGCCGGAGCTTGTGCACCGTGTGCTTGCGCTCGGTCTTACAGAACTTCTTGAGCTCCAGCTTGGGCGCGCCTTCCGCCACGCTGACTTCCGTCCGGTAATTCCGTTGACTGCACTCGCTGCACTCGAGCCAGACGTATTCTCTTTTGCTCTTCTTCTTAGCCATAATGGTTTCCCGCCAGGCAGCCTGTCGTGGGTGAGCTCCATCGCCCTGCCCGCGACCGGCGATCCCTGTCCTTCCGGGCTACGGCGCCGCCGACCAAGGCCGGCGGCCGAGCCCCCTTCACTGCCTGGATCAGGCAATCACTTTCGTCACGACGCCGGCGCCCACCGTGCGGCCACCCTCGCGGATGGCGAAGCGAAGACCTTCGTCCATGGCGATGGGCGAAATGATCTCAACCTCCACCTTGATGTTGTCGCCAGGCATGCACATCTCGGCCGGCTTGCCGTCCTCACTCATCAGCGACAGAACCGCGCCCGTGACATCGGTGGTCCGGAAGTAGAACTGCGGCTTGTACTTCGGGAAGAACGGAGTATGCCGGCCCCCCTCCTCTTTCGTCAGCACGTACACCTGGGCCTCGAACTTCGTGTGCGGCGTGATGCTACCCGGCTTCGCGATCACCTGCCCGCGCTCCAGATCTTTCTTCTCGACGCCGCGCAGGAGCAGCCCGACATTGTCGCCGGCCTGGCCTTCATCGAGCGTCTTGTTGAACATCTCGACGCCCGTAACCACAGTCTTGCGGATATCCTTCGAGAGCCCGATGATCGCCACTTCTTCACCGACACGGACCTTGCCCTTCTCGATCCTGCCGGTGCCGACGGTGCCGCGGCCCTTGATGCTGAACACGTCTTCCACAGGCATGATGAACGGCAGATCGACTTCCCGCTTCGGGATCGGGATGTACTCGTCCATGGCCTTGAGCAGTTCGACGATCGCGGCACAAGAGGGATCCTCGACACTCGTGGCGTTCATCGCCGCCACGGCGCTGCCCCGGATGACCGGCGTGTTGTCACCGTCGAACTTGTACTTGTTCAGCAGCTCGCGGATTTCCAGTTCGACCAGATCCAGCAGCTCGGGGTCGTCCACGAGGTCCACTTTGTTCAGGAACACCACGATCTTCGGCACGTTCACCTGGCGAGCCAGAAGGATGTGCTCGCGGGTCTGCGGCATCGGTCCATCGTACGCGCTGACCACCAGGATGGCGCCGTCCATCTGGGCAGCGCCCGTGATCATGTTCTTCACGTAGTCGGCATGGCCCGGGCAGTCGATATGGGCGTAGTGACGATTGGCCGTCTCATACTCCACATGGGCCGTGGCAATCGTCAGAATCTTGGTCGGGTCGCGGCGGCCCTGGGATTCCGAGGCCTTGGCGATGTCATCGTACGACTTGAACTTCGACAGACCGTTGAGCTCCATCACCTTGGTCATTGCAGCCGTCAAAGTCGTCTTGCCGTGATCCACGTGCCCAATCGTACCCACATTCACGTGCGGCTTTGTCCGTTCAAATACTGCCTTCGCCATCGTTGATTTAACCTCCAAATTTGCTGTTGAGCAGCTCTTTGCATGTCCTTATGGTTTCTGGCCATTCAACTGGTTCTATCAGAGCCCAAGGCTCAAGCCCGTTTCTTTCAGACGAGCAAACCTCGGCTTATCTGCACGAGCTGCTGCTGGGATTTGAACCCAGGACCTCGTCCTTACCAAGGACGCGCTCTACCTGCTGAGCTACAGCAGCGACCCGACTTCTGAGCCTCCGGGAGATCCAGAAGACTCCTCCCTCCACAGAGACAGCACTGCCTTGCCCGCCCGCTCGGGAGAGACACCCCCCGCGGGGCGCTCTTCCTGCGTTGGCGGCAAGGCTTACCGATGAATCCGCGTACTGCCAGCTATAAATCGATGAATATAAGGCAATCGCCGCGGGTGTGCAAACAGAAAAATGCAGAAAGTGAGGAAAAAAAATCAGCCACCGGCGCGTCTGCTCAACGTACCACACTGCAGCCCGTGCGTCTGCCGCCTTCCCGGGCTGGCCAGAACCATCGGGATTCTACCCCCTTGAAACCCGATGCACAATTCAATTGTTGGCCCGGTCGTTCTCTTCCAGCTTCCTGGCCTTGGCGTACCGCTCCGACCATCCGGTCAGGAGCACTTGCCACCTCCGATCCGTCTGAGGATCACTGACCTTGATCTTGACCAGGGCGTCCAGGAGATCCTTCGGACCGACTGGGGTTGGACCCGGACTGGCGAGGTATTCGTCGAGGCTCTTGATCACATCGCTGTCCGGCCCCAGCTTCACGTCCTTGGTATTCAGATAGTCCGAGAGGGTTGCGCAGGCCGGCTCCACACTGGCCAGACCCAGGTAGGCCCGCATCAATTGCCCCTGCAATCGCTGTTTTTCCGGACCAGGGACCGCCCCGGAGACCAGGATCTTCAGGTATTCGGAAGCTTGCTTGAGGTTGCCCGCGGCGACATATAACTCCGCAAGGCTGACTTGGGCGTCTCGGAGCAAATCGGCTTTGTTTTCGCTGCGTGCCTTCTGCTCGACCAAGGCAAAGAAGGCGATCCGCTGGTCGGACGTGAGCTTGCCGGCCATCGCGGGCGATTTGATCCTGGCTACCCACTCCGACGTAGCACCGGTACCCGGCCGTCCCAGGATCTTCAGGATGGCCTGCCACGCCGGCTCGCCTTCGACAGCCGCGCCGAGTTTCTCCATGAGCCAGTCCAACTCCGACGGCCCACCAACCTCCCCGGCCAACTCAATCAGTTTCACACGGATCGCTGGGATCGGATCGGCAGCCAGGTCTTTGCGCAACCTCTTTAGAGCACTGGGCTTATCGATATTGACCAGGCCATCCGCTGCGGTCTGGCGGACAGTCTCGGACCGGTCCGTCAGCGCCCGTTCGAACAATCCGCTGAACTGCTGGGCAGCCGCCTCCCGGCAGGCACTCCGAGAGGAACACAGACCCGCCATCGCGCTGAGCAGGTATCCTTTCAATACGCCGTCATTGGCCGGGTCCATCTGTGCATACCGGTCGCCGAGGGCCTTGAGATACCCCTTGACCTCGTCGGGCTTGAAGCCATCCTGTTCGAGCAGTCGGCCGATCCCGTCGGCGCCCCGGCGCGATTTGTCGATATCGGCATCCTTCAGGAACCGCACGGCCCACTCCAGCGTCCCCTTGCGGATCTCCTCCGGAATCTTGGGACCCGTGTTGGTCTCAGACGCCGCATAATAACAGGCCTCGCGCAGCGCCACAAAAAGCTCACGCCGGACCTGCTCGTCCTTCTCTACGTTCAACTGATCCAGCAGGGCTTTCGCGACATTCAGTTCCCATAACGCCGCCAGACGCCGGGCCGTGCTCAGACGCACGTCCCGGTTCGGATCGGAGATCAGCAGGATCAGTTCGTCCTCCAGCTCGGAGAACTTCACCTTGCTGGTTCCCGTCCCCAGGCGCAGTTCCTCCAACCGGTCGAGGGCCCACAGCTTCACCCGCACCTGGGGGGTGCTGAGGTACTGCCCGAGGAACTTGACCTTGGCCGCCTCGTCGGTCTGGCTGTTGTAGGACGTGCTCAAGGCCGTCAGATACATCTTCCACAGACTTTCCCGATCAGCCTCATTCTCCCGCATCCGGGTTTCCTGACGGATCACGCGCTCCCGCAGGAACGCCTCGGTGCCTCGCTGCTGGAGCTCGAGGAGCAACTGCCGGCGGGCGGCCGGGTCGGAGCTGACGGTGATGCCCACCGAACTCAGAGCAATCCGGGCCGCGTCCACGATCTGTGGATCGGGGCTGCCCATCAGGTTGACAAGCTTGATCACGGCCTGCTTATCCGGGTGTCGCACGATCGCGTAGATGACATTGATCCGCGCGCCGACCGGAAGTGCCGTGTCCGCGACCGCCTTCTCCAGCTCCGGCTGCACCTGGCTGTACCCGAACATGAGCATTGCCTCGGCCGCCAGGCGGACCGTGGCAAAGTTCTGCTCGGATGTGATCACGCCGACCAGGGGCTTGATGAAATCTTCCTTGTTTTTGGGCGGGGGCTGCGCGGTCCGGAGGGCCTCGCAGACCGCCGCGCGGGCACCGGGGTTGTCGGTCTTGGAGAGAACTTCCAGCAGCCACATCCGGGCGTCCGGATTCTCGCTGGACAGCAGGAGGGTGGCCGCGGTCAGGCTCGTGGCGGGATTCTTGTCCAGCAAGGCCTGCTTGTTGATCTCCAACTGCGGGTCGGTCTGAGCGCTGGGGGCGACCGGTTCACCGGTCGTCGGCATCAGTTCCTGGGCCCGGATCGCCTGCACACAGGCTGCGATCAGCAGGAACACCAGGATATGAAGCCGTGCAGCACTCATCCGAATTACCCTCTTTGGAGTCCATCCTTATAACTACACCCGCAGGGGCCGCAAGTCAACCGCATCCCGCAATTTTCGGGCCATAATTCAGGGTCGCGGGTGGAATTTTTTGTGGATTTGCCGCAGCCGCTCGTGGTCGACGTGGGTGTAGATTTGCGTGGTTCCGATATCGACATGGCCCAGCATCTCCTGCACGCTCCGCAGGTCCGCCCCGCCGCTGAGCAGATGGGT